>ERZ1673743.448-NODE-448-length-63161-cov-105.452477_pt1 | contig 63161 bp, 53 predicted proteins | sample MGYA00580197_ERZ1673743 | MGnify/ENA primary metagenome ERZ1673743 (study PRJEB41218, sample SAMN15661795) | gut metagenome | host: Homo sapiens | place: Canada: London | collected 2015-08-20/2019-03-30 | study: EMG produced TPA metagenomics assembly of...
TTCTTTCATAGTGATAACGGTTAATTTTCCGCAAAGATAATACGGGAACGGGCGGAGACCATTGTGATAATGTCGCTTTTTTCAAATCGGGTCGAAAAAATTGGGGACAGGAGAACAGCAGGACAGGAGGTGAGAGAACAGAAGAGGGAGTTATGGGGGAACAGGTGAATGAATTGGTAATTAATAATGTATGAGCATTTTGGCGGTTGGGGAGGGGGAGTAGGATGCAATCAATACATCCCGACGCCCACCGGGTAAAATCCATTTTCCTTTTGCGGAAATGAATACTCGGCGGGCGTCGGGATTGGGGGTATGTTGTTTACCAACAGGCTATTTTTCGGACGGCTTTCAAGAACTTGTAACGGGACTGTTGCTCGTCCGTGGGTGCATGGAGCCTGAGGGAGCAGGGAAATCAGAAGAGGTATGCGGCGGTGATGGTCCAGTAGCGGTTTTTGCCGTCGATGTGAGCAGCGTCGGTGTCGGCGAGTCCTTTCACTGCCTTGGTCATGCCGAATCCGTAGCTTGCGTGGAGCTGTATTTTGTTGACGAACTGCAGTCCGAAACCAACATTCCAGGCCCAGTCGCATGAGCGGTTTTCGTAGCCGTCTTTTTTCTTACCGCTGGTAAGGAAGGCAACGGAGGGACCTGTGGTGACGAAAGGCGTTACGATTTTGCTGATGACGGGGACACCGATTTTCCACTTGAGGTTGAGGGGGATTTCGAAATAGTCGCGTTTGTCTTTGGTAATCTCGTTGTCTTCCATAAAGCGGGCATTGCGGCGGACGTACATGGCTGACAGGTCGGCGCCGAGACCAATTACGGGTACAGTGAACTCGAGCATGGCACCCCCGGTGAAGCCGGTCTGATTGTCGGAGTCGAAGGTGGATTCGTTGAAGTGGAGGGAGCTGACATTGAGACCGGCCTTAAGACCGAAACGGAGTTGGGCGCTTGCGGTTGATGCCATGACAGAACCAATCATCATAACGACGGTGAGGAGAACAATTCTGATAGATTTCATAGAGTAATAAATTAGTTAAGTAACTCTTAAGTAGATATTCAAATTAAAGCAATAATATTTTCAGCTGATGTCCGAGTAGTATGTTGCTTATCATAGCTTGCCATTACGGTGTTTCTGATATGCATTTAATCTGAACATTTACTTAAAATAAATTTTTTCGAGTGCAAAAATAGCGAACAAGTTTGAAATTTTATTACTTTTGACCATAAAAATGGCATAATCCGGCGTAATTATTCCGGAAAAGCCAATTCAAACCCTTTACTATTAAAATAATGACAGCATTCAATCAACTTCTTATATGTGCCTGTGGACTCGGACTGGCCTCACTTGCCGGTTCGGCGGCAGGTATGGTTTTCCGACGTATTCCGCATAAGTGGAACGATATATTTCTGGGGTTCTGCGCCGGCATGATGCTGACGGCATCGCTGGTGTGCCTTATAGTTCCGGCCGTTGAATCGGCGGGACGCGAGGGGTGGTGGCAACCGGTAGCGGGTGTGGCCTTAGGTGTGGCACTCGTGGCTGTACTGGACAAGATCACACCGCATCTTCATCATATAGCCGGTATCGACGAGACGGTTCACGAGGAGGTTCATTCCAAATCTGTAAAGTCGATAAACAGGGTACTGCTTTTTGTAATGGCGATTGCCATCCATAAGTTTCCGGAAGGTCTGGCCACGGGTGTGGTTTTCGAGGGTGATAATCTGACGAATGCCTATACGGTGGCTATAACGATTGCGATTCAGAACATACCCGAGGGGATGGTTGTGGTTACCCCTCTGATAATGATCGGCGTAGGATTCCGTAAGGTTGTGGGAGTATCGCTGGCGGTAGCGGCGCTTGAAATTGCAGGCGTTATGGCAGGTTATTTTCTCGGCGACATTTCGGCTTCGCTTCTGCCGGGACTGACCGCGCTCGCGGGGGGTGCGATGCTCTACGTGATAAGCGACGAGATGATTCCCGAGACTCATAGCCACGGATTTGAGAAGCATGCCACGTATGCTCTCGTGGCCGGAGTGATGTGCATGCTGTATATTCAGATGTTTGTATAACGCTAAAAAAGGCGGTCTCTGGGAAACAGAGACCGCCGTGGTCAAATTGTGGAAATGTCAAATTTTGTGGTTAAATGGGGAAGTTTAAGCTTCGGCGGGAGTAACGTTGATGAATTTACGTCCTTCCTTGCCTTCGGTGAAGACAACGACGCCGTCGATGAGAGCGAAGAGGGTGTGATCCTTACCCATGCCGACGTTGTTGCCGGGATGGTGGACGGTGCCACGCTGACGCTTGATAATGTTGCCAGCCTTGCAGTGCTGACCACCGAAAATCTTAACGCCGAGACGTTTGCTTTCTGACTCGCGGCCGTTCTTAGAACTACCTACACCTTTTTTATGTGCCATTTTTCGTTACGATTTTAGGGGTTAAGCAACAACTTCTTTAATTAACACTTTGGTGAAATACTGACGGTGGCCGTTTTTGCGACGATAGCCTTTGCGGCGTTTCTTCTTGAAAACGATCACTTTGTCGCCCTTAACGAGGGGAGTCAGGACCTCACATACAACTTTTGCGCCTTCAACTGTGGGAGCGCCAACCTTTACTGCATCGTCGGACTGAGCGAGGAGAACGCGGTCGAATTCAACCTTGTCGCCTTCTTTGGTAGCATCGCCGAGATAGTGTACATACAAGAACTTTTCAGGCTCTGCCTTGAACTGCTGTCCTTGAATTTCTACGATAGCGTACATCTGTTAAATATTTGGTTTACAGGTTATTCCGTCGGGCGGGAGGCATAATGCCGCCGCTTTTCTGAGCCCGGTTGGGTTAAATCGACCGCAAAGTTAGTGAAAATCATTTGATTATGCAAGTGTTTTATTCAAGCGTTTTTCACTATTTTTGCATGAGGATTACATCAGGGGCGCGACGAAGGCGGCAACGTCGGTGTCGCCGAAAAAGTCAGCGATTGTAAGCCAGACGAGGAGGAGCACTATAAGTACGATGACTCCGACAAGAAGCCAGGTGTTGACGCGGGATTTTTTATCTTTGCTCATAACGGTGGTGGTTTTGTGATGATACATTAATAACGCCTGCGGGCATAATTTGTTCTCGACAATGACTCTCAATGATATAATGAACGAATCGGTATCGGCGCTCACGCCGCGCTACGGGCAGCGCGAGGCGCAGTGGATAGCGCGCGTGATCATGGAGCAGGTGAAGGGGTACTCTCAGGTCGATATTCTCATGAGGCGCGACGAGGAGCTGAGCCAGTTTGCGTGCGGCAGGATACGGGGAGCGGTGAGCCGTGTGGCCGGCGGAGAGCCGGTGCAGTACGTTTTCGGCAACACCTACTGGCACGGCATGACGCTGAAAGTGACTCCCGACGTGCTGATTCCGCGGCCGGAAACGGCCGAACTGACCGACCTTATAATCTCCGACGCACGCGGGCGCCGCGATCTGAGGGTGCTCGACCTGTGTACAGGCAGCGGCTGCATTGCAATCGCGCTGGCGCGGTGGCTCGATTTTCCGAAAGTAACGGCAGCCGACATTTCGCTGCCGGCGCTGAAGGTGGCGATGGAAAATGCCGCCGACCTCGGCGCCGACATAACGTTTCTGCATGAGGACGTGCTGACCCTGGCACCTCCGGAGGAGCCCGAATACGACATAATAGTGTCGAATCCGCCCTATATCATGGAGAAGGAGAAGGGGGCGATGGATGCCAGCGTGCTCGACCATGAGCCGGAACAGGCGCTTTTCGTGCCCGACAGTGATCCTATCCGGTTCTACCGTGCCATAGCAGCGTATGCCGAGGCCGCTCTCGCAGAGGGCGGACGGCTGTATTTCGAACTCAATCCGCTTACGGCCGACGGCCTCAAGCACGATATGGAGGTGTCGCGCCGCTGGGATGATGTAACCGTGCTGCCCGACATGCAGGGCCGCAAAAGATTTCTTTCCTCAACACTTCGCGAAAAATGAAAAATTCAAAACCTACAGCAATTACCCCTGAAAAAGCCCTGCAGCGGCTGCAGACGCTCTGCGCGAAATCGGAGCAATGCTGCGCCGACCTCAGGGTAAAACTCGTAAAATGGAAAATATCGCAGTCTGATTCGGAGATGATACTCAGCGAGCTTATTGAGGCCCGGTTCGTAGACGACGAGCGGTTTGCGCATGCGTATTGCTACGACAAGTTTACGTTCAGCGGCTGGGGGCGACGAAAGATTGCCATCGGGCTGCAAGCAAAACGGATAGACAGGGCTGTGGCTCAGGAGGCGCTCGCAGACATAGATCCGCGGGAATATGCCGCTATGGCGCGCCGGCTGATAAAGGCGAGAGCCGAAAGCATCGGCGATGCGGCGGCCACGCGCGAAGGGCGCACGAAGTTGCTGAATTTCGGCGTGAGCCGGGGGTTTGAGCCGGATCTCATAATGAAGATAATCCGCAAGCTCGGTCGCGGCGATGATGAGTGTGAGTAGTGCGATAGCAGCCGCGAGGGAATGGGCGCTCGGCCTCATCGGGATGATTTGTCCGGAGGTGTGCGAGGTCTGCGGCAAGGCGCTCGTAAAGGGGGAGAGGCACATATGCCTTTTCTGTCTTGCCGACATGCCGAGGACGGTTGTGGCCGATTCGGCACGGAATCCCATAACCATGCGCTTTTCCCGCGCCGGACGGATAGGCCGCGCGGTGTCGATGTTTGTTTACGACCGCAGCAGTCCGTATGCAGGGCTGATTGTGAATGCGAAATACCGGGGGAGGCCGTCGATAGTGGCGTGGCTTGCCCGCAAGTTTGCGGCTGAACTTCTGGCTACTGATTTTTTCGATGGAATCGACGTGATTCTGCCGGTGCCGATGTTCTGTGTGAAAAAGTGGATACGCGGTTTCAACCAGGCCGAGGAGATAGCCAAAGGTGTTTCCGAAGCAACCTGTATACCCGTGGCCGACAATCTCACGGCATTGCGCCCGCATTCCACCCAGACACACCGCGACGCTGCCGGGCGACTTGCTAACACAGAAGGCATCTACGGGGTGAAGAATCCGGAGGAACTTGCGGGAAAGCACGTTCTGATAGTCGATGACGTAATCACGACCGGAGCCACGCTCGAGGCGTGTATCTCGAGCATAGAGGAGAGCGTTCCGGGAGTTACCGTGAGCATTCTCACTCTCGCCTCGACCCCACGCTGGCATATTCTCTGAACACAAAAAATATGCCGGCATCAGCGTAAACCGATGCCGGCATTTTTTTCGTGTCTGAATTTACGATCAGAGAATACCCTGGGACATCATGGCTTTTGCCACCTTCATGAAGCCGGCGGTGTTGGCGCCCTTCACGTAGTCGATGTAGCCGTCGCTATCCTTGCCGTATTTTACGCACTGCTCGTGAATGTCCTTCATGATCTGGCGGAGCTTGTTGTCGACCTCTTCGGCAGTCCAGCTGAGTTTCTGGGAGTTCTGGGCCATTTCGAGACCGGAAACCGAAACGCCGCCTGCGTTTGCAGCCTTGCCTGGAGCATAGAGAATGCGGGCTTTCTGGAATTCGCGGATAGCTTCGGGGGTGGAGGGCATGTTGGCGCCTTCGCTGACAGCGATACAGCCGTTGGCAATGAGGGCGCGGGCGTCGTCGCCGTCGATTTCATTCTGAGTAGCGGAGGGCATTGCGATGTCGCAGACAGCGTGGTGCCAGGGGCGCTCGCCTTCGAAGTACTGGCATCCGTATTCTTCGGCGAATTCACGGATTCGGCCGCGGTAGATGTTTTTCAGCTTGAAGATGTAGTCGAGCTGCTCCTGGGAGATGCCTTCGGGGACGTAGATTGAGCCGTCGCTGTCGCTCATCGACACAACTTTCGCGCCGAGTTCGAGGAGCTTCTTGGCGGTGTAGGTGGCCACGTTGCCGGAGCCGGAGATGGCAACTTTCTTGCCTTTGAGCTCAATGCCGCGTGTCTTGAGCATTTCGAGGAGGAAGTATACGTTGCCGTAGCCGGTAGCCTCGGGGCGGATTTTCGAGCCGCCGAACTCGAGGCCTTTGCCGGTGAAGGTGCCGGTGAATTCGAGAGCCATTTTCTTGTACATGCCATACATGTAGCCGACTTCACGTCCGCCCACACCGATGTCGCCTGCGGGGACGTCGGTATCGGGGCCGATATGGCGCCAGAGTTCGGTCATGAAAGCCTGGCAGAAGCGCATCACCTCCATGTCGCTCTTTCCGCGGGGCGAGAAGTCGCTGCCGCCTTTTGCGCCGCCCATAGCGAGGGTGGTGAGGGAGTTTTTGAAGGTCTGCTCGAAAGCGAGGAACTTGAGGATGGAGAGGTTTACCGACGAGTGGAAGCGGACACCGCCCTTGTAGGGGCCGATGGCGTTGTTGTGCTGAACGCGGTAGCCCATGTTGTTGCGCACGATGCCTTTGTCGTCGACCCATGAAACGCGGAACATGTAGACGCGGTCGGGAATGCAGAGGCGTTCTATGAGGTTGTAGCGTTCGAATTCGGGGTGTTCGTTGTAGGCGTCCTCGATAGTGCTTACAACTTCTTCTACTGCCTGAATGTATTCAGGTTCATTGGGAAACCGCCTTTTCAGGTCGGAAATCACTTCTGTTGCTTTCATTTGCTTATGACTGTGTGAAAAATTCTTGCTGAGTACTGTGTGAAAGCCATGCTTTCATAGCTTCCTTTGCTTTTGCGATGCAAAGGTAAGCATTATTTTTGAAATAGCAATCATTTTATCGCGATTAGTTGGTAAAAAGTAATCTTTTGGCAGTTTTATCGCCTTTAGTTTTGCTTTTTGTCAGAGTGGCTCATTTTGGCGCGGAATTGTAGACGCTCTCGAGAGTGTAGGATGCATCGTCGGAACTTACGGCCTTGACCATGCGGGAGATTACGGTTCCGCCGTCGCCATAGAATTCGCCGGTGGCGCGGTTGAACAGTCCGGAACATTCTTTTCCGGCACTATTGGCGCCGTTGTCCCAGATAATCGGTGCAAGTCCGCAGTCGTGAGCGGCTTTGGCCACGTATTCCATATAATACTGGCGGAAAAGGCCCGCACGGTTGTCGGCGCGGTTCACGGAGCCCATCTCGCCGATGTAGACGGGTATGCCCTTGTCGATGAATTTGGATTTGAGGCGGGCGAAGATGTTCTTCACGTTGTCTTCGTCGCCCCAGGAGGCCTTGTCTTTCCCGGTGTGGCCCCATTCGCTGAACTTGGCTTCGAGTGTATAGTCGTTTGGATCGTAGAAATGAACGGCTACGATGGTGCGGTTTGCGGGGTCGGACGGCATGACGAGGTTCTCGATCGTCAGCTCGGGGTTGGTGACGTAACCGGGCACGGCAACGTAGCGGGTCGCGTTGTTGCCTCCGGTGGCGCGGATGGCGTCGAGGGCGGTCTGATTCCACTCGTTGAGGGTGCGGTACTGCTTGCCGCCGTCTTTGCGGTTGTCGCCCCAGCCCCATCCGCCGTCGTGGATTTCGTTGAATGTCTCGAGGATATAGGAGTCGCCTTTGTTTTTGAATCGGTCGGCGATCTGAGTCCAGATGGCGGCAATCTGCTTTTTGGTGGCTTCGTTTACTTTCGGGTCGTTGGCGGCTTTCTTTATGTCGAGCCAGTGAGCACCGTCGGCGCCGTCGTGGTGGATGTTGATTATCACGTTCATGCCTGCATTTTCAGCGTAGCCGGCAATTTCCGCCACGCGGTCGAGCCAGGCTTTGTTGATGGTGTAGGAGGGGGCTTCGCCGAACTGGCCGAGCCAGGTGACGGGGATGCGCACGGTCTTTATGCCCGATGCGGCGATGGCGTCGAAGAGTTTCTGGGTGGCTTTGGGGTTGCCCCAGGATGTCTCGTCGGCCACGCCGTTTACGTATGCGTCCATCTGGTTGCCCAGGTTCCAGCCGAGACCGAGCGTCTTGGCCACTTCGAAGGGAGCGGGCGTGGGTTTCTCCTCGGCGGGAGCGGCTTCCTGCCTTACGGTCACGGTGGCTTTGTCGGAACCGCAGCTGATGGTGAAAGTAGCTTCGCGTGGTTCTGGCTGAGAGTTGGCCATGGCCTCAACTGTAACACTGAATACGGACTTCAGCGACGGAATGGTTTCGATCTTCGCCGTGAGCCAGTCGGCGGATACAGTAACGGAGGGGGTGCCGGAGCAACCGATGTTGAACGGCTTGGCGCTTCCGCCGGGCTGACCGAACGAAATGCCGTCGCGGAGAATGTTGTCCGGTACGGTGATTCCGTCGTTTCCGGATGTGCCCCCGGTGTTTTCGGGCGAGTCGCTTGAGCATGCGCTCATGAATATGATTCCGAGCATGGCCATAAGCATACTTGCAAATGCTGTTTTCATGATTGAAGTTTTCATTGTATCTGAGATATGATTATATTATATATGTATAGAGTACTGTAAATGGGAATGGCAAATTTAGTTATTTTATCGGTTACGGGACTACTGAAATGTTAATAGAAGAATGATATTATGTTAAGGTCGGGCAAAATTTGGGTTATTTATAACCGGCTTTGGATACTTTGCTTAAATGAGCATATAAAATCATAACAAACCGTAATTAGAAGACCCGGTCGTCAACCCTTTTCGGGTTGCATGGTTATAAGTATGAAGCGTGTTACAAGACGTGTACTACTTTTAACATATAAATATATGGACAGAATAATAAAGTTCGACGACCTGAAAAAGGTTGTGGAAGAAGCCTATGAGGCGCAGAAAAATAATGCGGCCGGACAGCCCGATCCGCTTGTTGCCGACATGAATGCCGGCGAATTCGGTATTTCAGTACGCCTTACCGACGGCCGTAAATTTGATCTCGGTCATACTCAGTCGGGGTTTGCAATCGGCGGCGGTATCGAGCGCGTGCCAATATCGCTTCAGCTCCTCCAGCAAATGCCGGTCGACGACATAATGGAGCAGATGGGAATGAAATGCTGCAAGTGCGGCTGCAAGGCCGACAAAGTGGCCAAACCTCACCCCGCTCATCTTCATGCCCACGGTGTGCGTGCCATGAGTCTGGTAGAGCCGGTTGGTGATTCAGACGGTAAGATGGCTATTTTGTCAGACCTCATGACCGGACTTATGGGTACCTCGCCGGTTCTCGACGATGCTCTTTATCAGAAGAGTACGAAAAATAATGCCGACAACAAAGTTATAAATCTTCTTGCGGAGAACGGTTTCGAACTTTATGATTCGGCAGAGATTTCCGTTGACCTCTTTACGAGGATTCACTCCATGCTTGCCACGACCGAGCAGCTTGCTCTCATGGGAGCCACTATAGCCGCCGACGGAGTTAACCCCGAAACTAAAGAGGTGGTTTTCGACGGTGCTCTCTCTCAGACACTCGTGGCTATGATAGCAGCCAAGGGACCCCGCCACATGGGCCGTCCGTGGATGATCCTGACCGGAGTTCCTGCAGTCAGCAGTTACGGCGGCGGTTTCATGACCGTGATTCCCGGTGTAGGTTCGATTTCCGCATTCTCTCCTGAACTCAACGAGGCCGGTGTGCCCGTAAAGGCGGCGATGGCTGTTAAAGAAATCGTCAACAAACTGCAGCTCAGTGCTTTTGCAAGCGCAAAAGTGAAAGTTGAATAAACAGATTATAAATAAGTGAAGGTGTCCGGAGTCTCCGTTACGGGATTTCGGACGCCTTTGTTTGCGTAACCGGTAAAACTCTGATTTGCAGAATTCGCCGGAAAGGGGTAAATTTGCGTAATAAACCAACACCCATACAGCCATCGAAAAGAAACATAAATTACTGATTACAGGCGATGACGGATTTCTTGCGAAATATGTCATTGCCGAATATCCCGACAGTCTTTACGCCGTCGGGGCGCCGCAGCCCGGGTTTGAGACAGACACGCTCGTCCATATAGCAGGTGCTGCCGACGATGCTATCGCGGAGAGGGCAGAGGCAGTCCGAAAGGTAATTATTGTCATGCCCGGCACGGAGTTTGACCCGTTGCGTCTCAGAGATTCGGCATCGGTTGTCAGTATTCTGCGTCCTTCGCTCGTTGTGGGCACCGGCATGACGGGAATACTTATGAAAATGGCGTGCGGAATCTCGCGCGGCACATATTATAATGTAAAGGGAAACGAATCGCGACTGAGTGTGGTTCACGCTCTCGACGTAGCGCGAATGGTTCGACTCGTGGAGGCCAGAGGAGGAGACTACAGCTTCAGCGACGGTCAGTCGCCGCTTGTAAGCGATCTTGCCGAGGCTCTATCCGTTAGAATAGACCACAAGCGCATCCCTACGGTATCGCCCCGGCTGGCGCGCTACCTCTCTTACATCGGATTTCTGACAGGCGGTGTGACGCCGGAGATGCTCCGGTATCTTACAGCCGATCATCTTACCGTTGATTCAGAAAATATGAAATCTCTCAGTGGATTCACTCCACGGAACGTGGTTGAGTATCTGACCACACATCAATATACCGAAGAGGATATTTGATATAGATAATCGTAAGAACGGACCTAAAAACAGAGAACCGCTTCTCGCGAGGCGGTTCTCTGTTTTTGTTTAACACTTGGCATAAACACGATTATCTTCACAATTGTGTAGTTCTTACACGTGATAACATTAATACTAACCTATAATATAAAAACTCCAATCTTAATTACCTTTGAAATTTAACCCGTTGAGGCAATTCCTCATGCTGATTAAATTTTACATTGCAAAGTTACGCTAATTTCAATATGAATTTAGACGCATTGATATGTTATCTAAAATAAATTTGATTTATATTTATCGTAACTATTTGATAATTAATGATGGAATATGGAAGTATTGTAAATATTTATCTCAATGAAGATATGGTTTGGTGATGGTAAAAATATGGCTTAATTAACAAATGAGGGTATAAAATGTTTCAAACGAACCGCGGTTTGCTCAATCGACAGCCCCGGAGGAACTCAGAAGTGTCCATTCTCCGTTTTCCCTGCAACTGCAGAGATTTGACTGATATCGCTCTATCGCCGCAGCCTACGGTCATAGCGTTGCCGTCGGTTTCTATTTCGCCGGGCTTAAGGTCGGAGCGGTCGGAAATTTCTGTCTCGAAAATCTTAACGGAACCCATTTCCGTGGCGTCGTTCTCCAGAACGGACCAGGCGGCAGGATAAGGAGAGAGACCGCGTACGAGGTTGTGGATTTCAGAGGCACCGCGGGTCCAGTCTATGCGGCACGTTTCCTTAAAGATTTTTGGTGCCGGGGTTGGCTCTGCGTCACCGATGAGTTCGTCCTGTGCTACGGTGTGGAGCGTACCGGTGAGAATGCTTTCTATGGTGCTGATAGTAAGATCGGCGCCGAGCATCATCAGTTTGTCGTGGACGTCGCCCACGTTGTCGGATGGTAAGATGGGGATTTTCACCTGCGATATGATGTCGCCGGTGTCGATTTCATGTTTCAGGAAGAAAGTTGTGACGCCTGTTTCGGTGTCGCCGTTTATCACGGCCCAGTTTATAGGTGCGGCACCCCGGTAGCGCGGAAGGAGAGAGGCGTGGAGGTTGAAGGTTCCGAGACGGGGCATCGTCCATACAACTTCGGGAAGCATGCGGAAAGCTATTACTACGAAAAGGTCAGCGTTGAGGCTGCGTAACTCCTCCACAAATTCGGGGTCTTTGAGTTTGACGGGCTGCATGAGGTGCAGACCACGTTCGAGCGCGAACTGCTTGACGGGCGACTGCAGCAACTTGTGGCCGCGGCCTGCCGGCTTGTCAGGCATAGTTACGACACCGACCACGTTGTAGCCGCCGTCAACAATCCTTCGCAGGCTCTCCACTGCAAAATCGGGAGTGCCTAAAAATACTATTTTTAAATCTTCTTTTTTCATAATCAGTCTGTTATGTTTTTGAATGCCTGCCAAAGAGTGTCGTCGGGCAACGGTGCTGTAACGTCGATTTCCTTGCCTGATACAGGGTGAACAAACTGTATGCGACGGGCGATGAGAGAAATAGAGCCGTCGGGGTTCGACCGCTTGTCGCCATATTTCAGGTCTCCTTTAATGGGGCATCCGATGGCTGAAAGCTGAACGCGGATCTGATGCTTCCGCCCCGTTTCGAGATTGATTTCGAGCAGGTTATATCTGTCGCTCGACCCGAGCAGACGGTAGGAGAGTATGGCTTCTTTCGCTCCGTTTTTGGGCGAAAGCGAAGCGTACGACTTGTTGTTGCGTTCCGTGGAGGTTATATAATTCACGAGGCGATCCTCCGGCTTTGGCGGCATATTGCGGGTCAGTGCCCAGTAGGTTTTGCGCATCTCGCCGTTGCGGAACATGTCGTTCAGCCTTGTAAGCGCTTTCGATGTTTTGGCGAATACGACGAGTCCCCCAACGGGGCGGTCGAGGCGGTGGACTACGCCGATGAAAACATTGCCCGGTTTCGAATATTTCTCTTTCAGCCACTGTTTAAGCGTTTCTGAAAGAGGTTCGTCGCCCGTTTTGTCGCCCTGCACAATCTCACCGGGCGCCTTGTTGACTATTATCAGATGATTATCTTCGTAAACTACTTGCATATTCAAAATTCAGTTAGAAAAATCGACCCGGCTGTACGGGCCTTTTACCTTGTAGTGCAGAGGGCGCACGTAAATCATTCTTTCGCCCGTAGGCGCGATAAATCTCAGAAACATAGCGTCCATTGAATCGAAAACTTCGCCATCGGCGCTGACGATATTCAGAGGAGCTTCGTTAGCAATGGGTTCGATGTCCCATTTCCTGGTCGATAGACACTTAACATCTATATCTTTATGCAACAGAACCCCTTTGTATTGGCACATTCCGGCATTTCCTTCTACTGCGGGGAGACTGTCGAAAGGTTCAGAAAGATCTGACAGCGCAGCAGGGACAACCGCATAAATTTTCCCCTCCGGAGCAAATCTGTTGAACTGATTATTGTTGTGGCGATCCCACCAGGTGGTATGGGTAGGATGGAGGAGAGTTGTCTTCGGGCAACTCGGGTCGAAGTCGTAATATATGGTTCCGAAAGCCGATTGTTTCAACTGCGAAAAAATAGCTTCCTGCTGTTTTTTGAAGTGAATCTGCCAGTGTAATACATTGATGTAAAAGATTAGGATAACGATGTAACCCCCCCTATACGCAAGTTTTAAAGCGTCTGTTTTACAGTGCTTTATGCGGCTGCGGGTAAGCCTCTGAAACATATATGACAGCATGGTGATGGCAAAAATATTAAGAACCCATGCCATTCTGTTTGCTTTGAATCCGAGTCTCACCATAAGTGTGATTTCAGCAATGTAACTCACCATGATGATAATAAATGCGGGGTCGGCAAACATCTGTCGGATCTCCGTGCGGAGTTTCGGTATTGCTGCCGCGGTCGCTCCCGACAAAACAAGCAGGATTGTGGGTAAAAGAAGCGGAAGAGCGTATTTGATATTGAAAGGTGGTGCCTGAACAAAGGTGTCTGAAATGCTGAGGTTTATCCAGAGACTCGGAGATGTAAGGAGCCATAATAGGCCGAGAGCGTAGGCGACTGTCATCATCCACCACACGCCGGGAACTTTGAAGCGCCTGATGCAGAACCATACACCTATGCCTACAAGCACCGGTGCCGAAAATCCCTCGTGGAGCGCTCCGGTGAAAACAGAAAGCAGCACGAGACATACAGCTGTCAGTGGACGTATATTGCCGCCGTTGCCATATTTCCGGCACAAAAGGAAGATGAACAGAAGATTGAAAGCTGAAGAAACCATGTAGTTTTCAGCGAATACACCTGTTATCATATTTCCGCGCCACGGCAAAGCGATAATTGTGGCAATCCACACAAACACGAACCAAAACGGCGAGACTTTACCGCCTGGTGCCGAGAGTTTTGCAATCAGATAAAGAGTGAAAGCCATGCTTCCCCCGATAAGAGCAGAGAGCACAAATTTCGGTGCGGCGATTCCGTACACGGGCCAAAGTAGATTCATCAGACGGCTGTTGTCGGTTGTGCGCATGAATTGCGAAAAACCGAGAAAACCTTTCAGGGTAAGCTTCTGCGACTCATCGTTGTGGAGCATATAATCCCTGAGAAACATGAAGTCGTCGAGCATAGGGGGCGTCACCCACGAAAACAGAAAATATAGAACGAAAGCCGTCAGGACAAAAATTCCGACCGCCACGCTATTGTAACCGATTTTTCTCTTTTGTTCCATAGGTTCGGGCATTGGAACACAAAATTACGGTATTTTGTTGAATTTCCGAAAAGATGGCGTAACTTTGTGGAAGAAACAGTAATTGAATGCTATGATAGAATATATAAAAGGAACGGTGGTGGAACTTACTCCCACCTATGCCGTGGTGGAAAACGGGGGGGTGGGATATATGCTCAATATCTCCCTTACAACTTTTTCATCGCTTGAAAATGCGGGCGGCGAGGTGAAACTTCTTGTTCATGAAGTGATACGCGAGGATGCCTGGGTGCTGTATGGCTTCTTCACGGCTCAGGAGCGTGAGCTTTTTCGCCTGCTCATAGGAGTTTCGGGCGTGGGAGCAAATACTGCGAGGATGATTCTGTCGTCAGTTCCGGCTCCGGAACTCGAGGCGGTGATAGCATCGGGCGACCATTCGCGGCTTAAGAGCGTAAAAGGCATCGGAACCAAGACCGCCCAGCGCATAATTGTTGACCTCAAAGATAAAATAAAAGCTTCCGATGATACGTTATTATTACAACCTGTTATCGACAATTCCGTTATGGAGGAGGCTCTTGCTGCCATGGTGATGCTTGGCTTCCCGCGTCCCGCCTCGCAGAAGGTGCTCAAAAAAATCTTTGAGGCAGATCCTGAAACCAAGGTGGAGACGGCTATTAAAAAGGCTCTTTCAATGATGTGAGATGTCGGGCGGGAGTGCTGCTAACAGCTTGAAACCTTGACTCCGAGTAACTATAAAATATCAACAATAACAGCTGTGGTGGGTGTGCTATGCGTGCTCGCCTCAGTCGCGTTTTATGCCGCTGCGCAATACGTTACTCCCGGCTTCACACCTCCGGCTCCGGTGATGCCGGTGTCGCCCCTTGTGGCCGACGCCGATTCCATGATGATGCAGTATCCGGTAAGTCCCACGATTCCGCAAAGTTACGAGGATCTGATGGAAGCGGAATATGCAGCCGATCTCGCCACGCCTTCGAACATTAAAACCGTGGTGGAGTTTGATCCCGTTACCGGATTCTACGTAGTGCGTACCCGGGTAGGCGACATGGACATTACAACTCCCTTCTACCTCTCTGAAGAACAGTACAACAACTGGCAGTTGCGTGAGTCGATGCAAAACTATTACCGGCAGCGCAACGCAGAGGCCATTACAAACCCCGACAAGCAGCCGTTCAATATACTCGACATGAACTTCGCTCTCGGGCCGCTCGAAAAAATCTTCGGCCCGGGCGGCGTGCAGCTGAAGACGCAGGGTTCCGTGCAGATCTCAACGGGTGTGAAGTCGAACAAGACCGACAACCCCGCGCTGTCGCTCAACTCACGGCGCCACACCTACTTCGACTTCGACCAGAAAATCCAGGCTACCATCCAGGCAAGTGTAGGCGACCGGATGAAGTTCAACATGACCTACAATACAGACGCCACTTTCGATTTCGACTCAAAGAACCTGAAACTCGCCTATGAGGGAAAGGAGGACGATATAGTGAAGAGCATCGAGGCCGGCAACGTGTCGATGACAACCGGGTCGTCGCTCATACGCGGAAGTACGGCTCTGTTCGGTATCAAAACCCAGCTGCAGTTCGGCAAGCTGACGGCAACGGCTCTCGTGTCGCAGCAGAATTCCGAGTCGCGCAGCGTAAACACCAAAGGTGGAGTACAGACCACCGATTTCACGATTCAGGCCGACAACTACGACCAGAACCGCCACTTTTTTCTCGCCCATTTCTTCCGCGACAATTACGACCGTTTTGCCTCGAAACTGCCGTTCGTGTCGTCGGGGGTCAATATTACCCGCGTGGAGGTATGGGTGACTAACAAGAGCGGAAACTATAACCAGAGCCGTAACCTCGTGGCCTTCATGGATCTCGGCGAAAACAGCGTGCTCGCAAGCGACTACTGGCAGTCCAACGCATCGCTCCCCAATCCGGCAAACGCTTCCAACAACCTGCTCTCCGTAATAAAGACCGACTATCCCGGCGCACGAAACATCAACACCGTGACTCAGACTCTCGAGCCGCTCGCCGCATACGGTATTGAGGGCGGTACGGGATTCGAGAAGGTTGAGTCGGCGCGCCTGCTCTCGTCGAGCGAATACACCCTGAATTCCACTCTCGGATATATTTCGCTGAAAAGCGCCCTGAATGCCGACGAGGTTTTAGGTGTTGCGTTTGAGTATACCTACAACGGTCAGGTATATCAGGTGGGCGAATTCTCGGCCGACATCACCACGACCGACCAGTCGCTCTACGTGAAGATGCTCAAGAGCACCACAGTGAATCCGCGCCTCCCGATGTGGAAGCTCATGATGAAAAACGTCTACTCGCTCGGTGCGTATCAGGTGCAGAAAAACAATTTCCGCCTCAACATCAAATATCTGAGCGACACCACCGGTACGGAAATCAACTATCTCCCCGTGGCGGGAATCTCCAACATACCTCTTCTGCAGGTTATGAACCTTGACCGCATCGACTCTAACGAGGCGTCGAATCCCGATGGATTTTTCGACTTCATAGAGGGTTATACAATCCTGTCGTCGTCGGGCAAGATAATCTTTCCGGTGGTGGAGCCGTTCGGCAGGCATCTTGCCGATAAAATCGGCAACCCCGAGGTTGCGAAGCAATACGTGTATCAGGAACTCTACGACTCAACGCTGATTGTGGCGCGGCAGTTCGCCGACAAAAACAAATTTGTGCTCACCGGTAAGTATCAGGCGTCAAACGGTTCCCAGATAAGGCTCAACGCCATGAACGTGCCCCGCGGGTCAGTGGTCGTGATGGCCGGCGGCGTGCAGCTCGTGGAGAATTCCGACTATACCGTGGACTACGCCATGGGTATCGTCACCATAACCAACCAGAGCATCATAGATTCGGGGCAAAGCATAAGCGTGACGCTCGAGAACCAGTCGCTCTATTCCACTCAGCGAAAAACCCTCCTCGGACTCGACCTGAACTATAAGTTCAACAAGGACTTCAACATAGGCGCCACCGTCCTTCATTTCTCCGAGAAAGCCCTCACCGAGAAGGTCAATATCGGCGATGAAGTGATAAACAACACTATGTGGGGACTCAACATGCAGTACAACACCCGCTTCATGTGGCTCACCAATCTGCTCAACAAGATTCCCACGGTCAACGCCACGCAGCCGTCTACACTCTCGGTTCAGGCAGAGTTCGCGCAACTCGTGCCCCACAAGCAGAAAAGCGGCTCCAACAAGGGCAGCTCGTATATCGACGATTTCGAGTCGACACAGACCGGCATCGACCTCCGCTCGCCCTATTCATGGTTTCTGGCGTCGACTCCTTACGACCCGTCGGCCGACGCTCTTTTCCCCGAGGCGGCCCTTTCAAACAACGTGGACTACGGCAAGAACCGCGCGCTGCTGTCGTGGTACTTCATCGACCGCATGTTTACCGCCCGCAACTCATCGCTCTGCCCCGGCTACATAAAAAGCGACCTCAAGCAGCTCAGCAATCCCTACGTCCGCGAGGTGACCTCGCGCGAAATCTTCCCCGGCCGTGAGCTTACCTCCGGCGAGTCGAACACCATCCAGACCCTCAACCTCTCGTTTTATCCAACCGAGCGCGGCCCCTACAATCTCGACGCCACAAACATCGATGACCAGGGCAACCTCCTCTCTCCCGAGAAACGCTGGGGCGGCATCATGCGCAAGATGGACAACACCAATTTCGAACAGAGCAACATAGAGTATGTGCAGTTCTGGATGCTCGACCCGTTTCTCGACAAGGAAAACGACAATCTCGAGGGCGGCGACCTCTATCTGAACTTCGGCGAAATCTCCGAGGATATTCTCAAGGACGGTCTGAAGAGCTACGAGAACGGCATACCCTACGACGGCGACAACCGCTACCTGCAGAACACCGTGTGGGGCCGCGTGTCGTCGCAGAACTCGCTCACATACGCCTTCGACAACAATCAGGGCGCACGCACGATCCAGGATGTTGGTCTCGACGGTCTGCCCAACGCCGACGAGTTCGTGTTTGACTCCTACAAAAATTATCTCGACGAATTGCGCCGCAAGCTCTCGCCGGCAGCCATAGAGCGGATGCAGGCCGACCAGTTCTCTGCGCTCAACGACCCCGCGGGCGACAATTACCACTTCTACCGCGGCTACGACTACGACGAAATCCGCGCCTCGATCATAGAGCGCTACAAGCACTATAACGGTGTGGAGGGCAACTCGCTGTCGCCCGACGACGCACCCGACCCACTCTACCAGTCGTCGCGCTCCCTTCCCGACGTGGAGGACATCAACCAGGACAACACCCTCAACGAGTACGAGCGCTATTTCCAGTATAAGGTATCCATCCGTCCCGAGGATCTCGAGGTAGGCAAAAATTATATCACCGACAAGCAGACCTCCATGGTGACTACTGCATCCGGCGAACCGCTCGAGGTAGTATGGTATCAGTTCAAGATTCCGCTGAGCGCTCCCGAGAAAGTGGTCGGAAATATCAGCGACTTCTCCACTATCCGCTTCGCCCGAATGTTTATGACGGGATTCAAGGCCGTGACTCACCTGCGATTCGCTACTCTCGAACTCGTGCGCGGCGAATGGCGCCCCTACGATTTCAATCTCAACAACCGCGGCGATTCCCCGGCTGAGGGTCAGCTCGACCTCTCGACGGTCAACATCGAGGAGAATGCTTCGCGCGAGCCGGTGAACTATGTTCTGCCCCCCGGCGTGACCCGCATCACGGATCCCGGACAGAGCCAGATAGTCCAGCTCAACGAGCAGTCGCTATCCATGAAGGTGACAGGCCTCCGCGCCGGCGACGCGCGCGGTGTTTACCGCAACACCATGCTCGACCTGCGAAACTACAAGCGCATGCAGATGTGGATCCACGCCGAGAAACTCATCGACGACGTAACCAATCTCCGTTCAGGCGAACTCTCGCTCTTCATCCGCCTCGGAAGCGACGTAAAGAGCAACTACTATGAGTATGAGATACCGCTGGAGCTGACCCCTCCCGGCAAATACAACGAAGACAGCGAGCGCCAGAAAGTGTGGCCGGCCGCTAACTACATGAACTTCGATCTCCAGACACTCGTGAACCTCAAGAAGGAGCGCAACCGTGCAAAAAATGCTCAGGAACCCGGAGTAGGGTTCGGTACCGTGTTCCGCGGCTATGACCCCGAGAACGAGCGCAACAGTATCGCCGTGATAGGAAATCCCTCGCTGAGCGACGTAAGGGTGATGCTTGTGGGCATACGCAACAACTCAAGTGTCACGAAAGACGGTGTGGTGTGGATCAACGAACTGAAAGTCACCGATTTCAACAGCGAAGGCGGCTGGGCGGCCAAGGGCAACGTGAATCTCGGACTCTCCGATGTGGCCACCTTCAATTTCGGTGCCCATATGGAGACAGCCGGTTTCGGCGGTGTGGATCAGTCGCTCAACCAGAGGCGTCTCGATGATTATCAGCAGTTTAATTTCGCCATGCAGGTCGACGCCGGCCGCTTCCTCCCGGAAAAAGCCAAACTGCGTGCCCCGATATATTATTCGGTGTCGAAGGAGAAAACATCGCCTAAATACAATCCCCTCGACCAGGACGTGTTGCTTAAGGAAGCGCTCGACGCCGCTGCCAACAAGCATGAACGCGACTCGATAGAGAGTTTTGCCGTGGAACGCTCTGTGGTGAAGAGTTTCAGTATATCCGGTCTGAAATTCGATATCAAGAGCAAGAATCCCATGCCGTGGGATCCCGCCAACTTCACCCTCAATTTCTCGTTCAACAAACAGCACCGTACCGACCCGACCACGGAGTATGAGAACACCAACGACTACCGTGGCAGCTTCCAGTACTCGTATACCCCGTTCATCAAAGGACTCAAGCCTTTCGGCTGGATCAAGAGCAAGTCGAAAAATCTCAAATTCCTCCGCGAATGGGAGATAAACTATCTGCCGAACAACATATCGTTCCTCACCACCATGTCGCGCTACTACTATGAACAGCAGACGCGCTCGGAGACAGATGTCGATTTCCAGCTGCCGGTTTCGGTGAGCAAGAATTTTCTCTGGGACCGCCAGCTCTCGGTGACGTGGAACCTCACAAAATCGCTCAATCTCAGCTTCAATTCCAACACCTCGGCCCGCATCGAGGAGACCGTGGGTGCAGTCAACAGGAAACTTTTCCCCGACCGCTACAAGCAGTGGAAGGATACCGTATGGCAGAGCATCCTCTCCATGGGTACTCCATGGAGCTACAATCAGACTTTCGTGGCATCCTACAAGGCGCCGTTCTCCCGTATTCCGGTGCTCGACTGGCTTACCGGCAACGTCAGCTACAACGCCACCTACCGCTGGGATCGCGGCGCGGAGGTCGACGGAGTGTCGGTAGGCAATTCTATCGCCAACCAGGCTGTGTGGAACGTAGACGGCAGGGTGAATTTCGAGTCGCTTTATAATAAATGGAGTTTCACCAAGGAGGTGAACAAGCGCTTTGCGTCTAAACGCTCCGGCACCCGCGGCGCCCGTCCGCAGGAAAAGAAGGCCAAGAAGTTCGAGCGCACCTTCGCTCTGCTTCCCGACACGTCCCTCACCATCAAGCACAATCTACGTAACAAAAAGGTGAAGGTAACGGCAACCACCATCGACGACAAACCCTACAAAGTCACGGCAAAAGTCATCGACGCCAACTCAGTGAGCGTGCTCACCCGGGGCACCGAGAATCTCAAATTCACCGTCACGGAGATTCTGAAAGAGGATAAAAGCTTTATCCGCGAGCTGGCTGAATATGGCGCTCGCTTCCTCATGAGTCCGCGTAGTTTCAGCATGCGTTTCCGCAACACCCGCACACTGTCTCTCCCGCTTTTCCGTCCCGATATCGGGAATGTTTTCGGACAGAGCCGCAGCTACGGACCGATGTCGCCCGGTCTTGATTTCGCCTTCGGTTTCACCGACGAAAGTTATGTCTACAAGGCTAAAGAGCGCGGCTGGCTGCTCACCGACGACGGTCAGACGTCGCCCGCGATGTGGTCAAATGGTCATGAAATCAACTTCGAACTCAACCTCGAACCCATACGCGGACTGAAAATACTGCTCACCACCAACCGCACCGACAACCACTCTAAGCAGATACAGTTCATGTACGACAACATGCCCACGTCGCTATCCGGCAGCTATACCAAGACCCACTGCGCCATCCGCACCGCACTGCGCGGCAGTTCGGCGTCGGACGGGTACAACAGTCCGGCCTTCAACAAGTTCCTTGATAACATCCCGGTAGTGGCCTCGCGCCTCGAGGAGCGTTACCGCGGACTCCGTTATCCCGAGGGTGGCTTCATGACCGGAAACGTCAACGCCGGGAATCCCTACAATCCCGAGGTCGGAACCGTTTCATCCACCAGCAGCGACGTGCTCATCCCCGCATTCATTGCAGCCTACACCGGTACCGACGTGCGCAAGCAGTATCTCTCGCCGTTCCCCTCGCTGGCCGAAGCTATGCCAAACTGGCGCATAACGTACGACGGACTCATCTACATAGGCGCCCTCAACAATATCTTCAAGGCTCTTACCCTCACGCACGCATATCAGTGCACCTACACTGTAGGTTCCTACTCGTCGTATCTTAACTGGATTTCATCCGACGGAGACTACGGCTTCACCCTCGATGAGCTTTCCGGAAACCCGATTCCCTCATCGCCATACAATATTTCGTCCGTCGCCATAACCGAGAAATTCGCTCCTCTGATCGGCGTCGCCGTCACTCTGAAAAATGAAATGACCTTCAATGCCGAATACCGCGACAGCCGCACACTGACGCTCAACACCTCCGCCGGTCAGGTAGTCGAGGCCACCACACGCGGTATCACGATTGGCGCAGGCTATAAGATTGTAGGCTTCAACTCCGTGCTGAAGATGAAAGGCTCGCAGAAGGGGGTAAGCAACGACTTGACTCTCAATGCCGATTTCTCCATTCAGGAAAACCAGGCCCTTATCCGCCGCATTGAGAGCAACTACACGCAGGCCACGAGCGGAACCCGTACGCTCAACATGAATTTCTCCGCCAACTATACTCTCAGCCGCCGTCTGACTCTCGGAGCGTTTTTCGACCATCAGGTCAACACTCCCATCGTGTCGTCGACGGCATATCCCACCACCAATACCTCCTTTGGCATAACAATGAATCTTTCTCTTGCACGCTGATTATGAAAAAACATGAATATTTCGGACTTTGGACTCTGCTCGCGGCGGCATTCGCGATTTTCCTTGTCTTCTCCTGCTTCGACTCCGTGACGATATGGGGTGTTGAACTCCGGTCGTCGGGAATGGCGCAGCGGCTCACCCGTGAGCCGCAGGAAGCGTCGGCCGCAGATGCAGGTGCAGCCGAAACCGCCGCACTGATAGCCGAAAAAATCGAGACCGATACCTCAAAACAGAGCATACTGCTAATCGGCGATTCCATGCTCGAAGGGCTCAACCCCCGCATGGCGGCCTACGCCCGCGAAAACGGTCATACTCTGAACTCCGTTATATGGTACAGCTCCACAACCGTTTACTGGGGCAACTGCGACACCCTGCGCCGATTTATCCGCCGTTTCAATCCCACATATATTATAATAAGTCTCGGTGCAAACGAACTTTTTGTAAAGGACATCGCCCAAAAACGCGAGGGCTGTCTCAGATATATACTCGAGCAGATAGGCAATATACCGTACCTTTGGATCGGCCCTCCGAACTGGAAGGAAGACACCGGCATAAACGATATGATTGCCCGCAACGTGAAGCCCGGATGCTATTTCCGCAGCGACGGCATGCACTTTGACCGCGCAAAAGACGGCGCACATCCAACCCACGCCTCCGCGGCTCTGTGGGTCGACAGCATAGCCCGGTGGATGCCGCTCCACAGCTCGCATCCCATCCTTATGGAGACCCCGGAGGCGGCTAAGGGCAGACCCGCCTCGGTAACAGTCCTCCAACCCTTGAAAAAACCTCTGCCGATGATTCACTGACATGGACTTTTCAACGATCCTCCACAATATAGGCGAACTGCTCCGCTACGAGGCTTCGGCTCCTATGCTGTTCTCAAGCGGGCTTTTCTGGGCATTGTTCATAGTGTTCCTGCCCGTCTATGCACTGTTGCGCAGCCGCTTCTGGCAGATGCTCCTTTTCGTGGTGGCGTTCAGCCTGTATTTTTATTACAAATCCAGCGGCATTTTCTTCCTTCTGCTTCTTTGCACGTCGTTTCTCGACTGGTCGCTTTCGCATCTGCTCGTCAGTCTCACCGAGCGCCGGCAGCGGAAACTTTGCGTATGGATTTCCATAATATCCTCACTCGGCATTCTGGGCTACTTCAAATATGCCAATTTCTTCTTATGGAACTGGAATCTGATGGTTGAGGGCAACTTCCAGCCGCTCGACATCATTCTGCCCGTAGGCATATCGTTCTATACATTCCAGTCTATCAGCTATATTGTAGATGTCTACAAGGGTAGGGTAAAGCCTACTCACACGTGGCTCGAGTATCTCTTTTTCCTCTCCTTTTTCCCTGCGCTTGTTGCCGGCCCCATTGTCCGCGCCGACTATTTCATCCCGCAGATAAGGCAAAACAACCGTGCGTCCACCGACGATGTCTATGCCGGCCTTTGGCTCGTGATTCTCGGCATAGTGAAGAAGGCAGTAATCGCCGACTACATAGCGCAGTATAACGACCTGATATTCATGCAGCCTACCGGCTACAGCGGCTTTGAGTCGCTCATGGGGGTAATCGGCTATACCATGCAGATTTATTGCGACTTCTCCGGCTACAGCGACATGGCCATAGGCATAGCCCTCATAATGGGCTTCAGGCTCAGCCTGAACTTCGACTTCCCCTACCAGTCGAAAAACCTTACGGAATTCTGGCGGCGGTGGCATATCTCGCTGTCATCGTGGCTGCGCGATTACGTCTATATTCCTCTCGGGGGCAATCGCAAAGGTACGCTGCGCACCTACTTCAACAATTTCATGACCATGCTCGTAGGCGGTCTGTGGCACGGGGCAGCCTGGAAATTCGTGTTCTGGGGTGCGATGCACGGCGTAGGGCTTGCCCTCCACAAGGCTTTTCGCCCGCTGCTTTCTCGGCTCCCCGACAACCGCCTGGTCACCGCACTCTCATGGACTCTTACTATGGTCTACGTGTCGCTCCTCTGGGTGTTTTTCCGCGCTGAGTCCTGGACTGATTCGTGGCTGATTATCCGCAATATCTTTACTAACTTCGGTGCCGATCACATTATTCCATTCATCGAGGTACGCTACGTGTGGATAATAATGATGGTGCTCATCATCGCCGCCCACGCCATGCCGCGCCGTGTCTACGACCGCCTCACCCTATGGTTTGTATATGCTCCCTGGGCTGTAAGGCTAATTGTCTTTATCATAGTGGTTCAGCTTGTGGTTCAGTTCATGAGCGAAGAGGTGGCACCTTTCATCTACTTCCAGTTCTGACACATTGTCAGTCGTCAGTTCATGCTGAATTTTAACATTTGCCGTTAAATTTAACTGCAAATGTTAATTTGCTGTGATGCTTTCGAGTTTCGTCTTAAATTAGTTTAAGAACGTCGATTTTTGCGACTTTGCCATGTAATTTCGCACGTGTTTTGCCGTCTAAGTGATAAAAGCATCAAAAAAACAGAATTATCACTTAACCACATTATACTTTATGAAATTCTATCAAAAAGTTGTATTGCTCGCAGCCGGATCGGCTGTAATCGGCTCGGCGCTCACCGCCGTTGCCATGCGCTCGGTTATGTCTCCCTCATCTCCCGCAAGCGACCTCGTGCTGTCGGCCGACAGTGGTGCTGCTTCCGGCTTCTACACCGTATCTTCGCGTCTGCCCGGCGAAGGGACAGACTTCACCGTTGCTGCTGAAAACACCATCAACGGCGTGGTTTCCATAAAGAGCTACGCTACCCCCCGCGGATACTCGCGTGGCGGAAACCAAGGCGGATTTTTCAACGATCCCTTCTTCGAATACTTCTTCGGCCAGCCCGGAGGCGATCAGCGCCAGGCTCCCCAGAGAGAGGAAAACGACGGTTCGTCGCAGCGTCAGACCGGTCTCGGCTCCGGTGTGATTATCTCAAACGACGGCTACATCGTCACCAACAACCACGTGATTGACGGTGCCGAACGCCTCGAAGTAACTCTCAATGACAACCGCACCTTCAACGCCACCGTTGTGGGCACCGATCCCTCGACCGATATCGCTCTCGTTAAGATCGATGCAAAGGATCTCCCGGTAATTCCTATGGGCGACAGCGAAAATCTCAAGGTAGGGGAGTGGGTTCTCGCAGTAGGCAATCCCTTCGGATTTACCTCTACGGTAACAACCGGTATCGTTTCGGCCAAGGGCCGCAGCATCGGCAGCGCCACCCACGGCCGTACCATGGGCATTGAATCGTATATCCAGACCGACGCTGCCGTAAACCCCGGCAACTCCGGAGGCGCCCTTGTGAACCTTGCCGGCGAACTCGTAGGTATCAACACTGCAATCTACTCGCAGACCGGAAACTACGCAGGCTACTCCTTTGCCGTTCCCACCTCGATTGTAAAGAAAGTTGTGAGCGATATCCGCGAATACGGCGCTGTACAGCGTGCCGTGCTCGGAATCTCCATCCGAGATCTCACTCCCGAACTTGCGAAAAAAGAAGATATCACTGCCGTTACACAGGGTGTTTACATCGGCGATGTCAGCGAACGTTCGTCGGCTTTCGAAGCCGGCTTGCAGAAAGGCGACGTGATAGTGAAAATCAACGGTGTCAACACCGACAATACAGCCCAGCTCCAGGAGCAGGTGGCAAAATACCGTCCGGGCGACAAGATTTCGCTCACCTACGTGCGCGACAACAAGCAGAAGACCGTTGAGGTGAAACTGCTCAACAATCAGGGCACTACCAAGGTAACAGTTGCAGGTTCGGTCACCGACCTCGGATGCGCGTTTAAGAAAGCGTCTGAGGCTACCCTCCGCCAGCTCGGCATCAACTCCGGTGTGCAGGTGGGCGACCTGAAGGCAGGCAAGTTCAAGGATGCCGGAATCCGCGACGGATTCATTATTTACTCCGTCAACGATACCCGCGTCGCCTCGCCCGACGACATCGAGAAGATCTACAACGCCATCATGAAGAGTGACTCCACCGACAAGGTAATGTTCCTCCGCGGAGTATATCCCACCGGTCAGCGCCGCTATTATGCGGTAGATCTCGCCGACAACGACTGAAAAAGATTGTAATTGAGTTTCCCTACACAATAATTTTCCATTATCATTCAAGACCACCGCAGCCGTGAGGCGCGGTGGTCTTTTGCTTCCCGCCCCTTCCTTAATGCCAAAACGCCTCGATTTAGTGGAGTTTGACGACTCAAAAGCTTCGATTTAGTGGAATTTGACGACTCAAAAGCTTCGATTTAGTGGAGTTTGGCGGTCTGAAATTTGCGATTTAGTGGAGTTTATCATATCTTTGCGCTGATGCCATATCGCCATAACTCGTTGTCATCGGGGAATCTGGGCTGGCGTTTGGAAAATGTAGTGATGATGGAACTGTTTCGTCGCACCAATCCATCATACCAGGACATATATTACTATCGCCCCGGCTCGGCATCACGCAAGGCGGATTTTGTCGTTAAGATAATGGAATTGATTCAGGTTTCGTTTGACATCAGCAATCACAAGACATTAAAGCGAGAGTTGACGGCACTTGCCGAGGCATCCCGGAAATTACAATGTGACAACCTGACTCTTGTCGCACGGCTTTTTCATTTAAAACCTATGGCATGCTTATTGTCATAGTGATATAACTGATTGAGTGCCAATGTACGGACGTGATTCTTCACGTCCACGGTAAATAAACATTTTTACAGAAAAAACGAATGCATTCACACGTGTTTTCTCGGTGGACGTGAAGAATCACGTCCGTACAATACGCAGGTTACCAGTGCGTTGTTTAACGGGTACATTACCTCCGGATTCATTAGATTCGCTATTTGTGGCTTTAAATGAAAGAGCCGTGCTCTTGTCGCCATGTCGCAGACACGTACCGAGGAACTCGACGGCGTCAGAATCAACGTAATATCCGCCCATGAATGGCTCCTTTCCGACTTTTCTTACTGATGGTTCTCGCTTTTGCGATTTCTTAAACTTGCCGGTAACGGGCAAGTCTTATTGGCTTCTTCGCCAGTGACCGGATTCTATTACAGATTTTGGGAAATGCGTCATATTTAATACCTTTGCAATCTCTGAACTTTTCTAATTATGGCTTATCTTCTGCGATTTTTACTCTGCCTTATCCAGTTTGCTGTAGGATGCGTCTTCCTATGGCTGATTTTCTGGGTCATCAATGGTGTAATGTGGCTTTCAGGCGTAGGAGGCGAAGCGTTGTTGACCGATCATTTTCTCGCTCAGTCGGGATCTTTTCTCCGGGCAGTAATTTATCTGATAGGATTCGAATGGCTTTACGGTCTCGCGATGTTTTATATGCTCATACAGCTGAGCAAGACCTCCGATGACGGAGATTTTTTCGACGGTTGGAGCATAGGCACCGGAATAGCGCTCTGCGTATTTATTATAATGGTCTACGACCCGCGCATAGCGGCGCATCTCCCCGCTTTGTTCGCCTCCCCGGTTGAATTTCTCCAGACGAGTTGCGCGGCGCATCTCGTAGGCGGTATCAGCATGACGAATGTGGATTTTTCGGGAAACATCACCGACCCGGTGTACTATACCCTCTTCGACCTGCTCATCGGGGCAGCCGGCGCATTCTGGCTGTTTGCGAAACTCGTTCTGGACAGAGACTGACCGGCGTCGTGGACTCCTGTAATGGTGTCGCGCGCTACAGAAAGACCAGCGCATTCCGCCGCTTTTTGATTTTTGCCTTTTTGAGGGATTTTTCGTAAATTTGCCGTCGCTAACTGTACCCTTTGCTCCGCGGCAGGCGGCGGAGTGGTAGTGCTGTTGGCTATCACTTTGTAAATTAACTATTTATATAATTGCCCGGAGAGGCAACCAACCAATTATCACAATGGTCGTATTCTTCAAAAAAGGGGCTGATCTCATCATTGCGGTTGAGACTGACCATCGGTTCGACGAACTTGAAAAAGAAAAACTTACATGGCTGTTTGACGGCGCCCGTCCGCTGTCGGCAACATCGGTGAAAGGACGTTTTGTCGGACCCCGTAAGGAAATGATTACTCCATGGAGTACAAACGCAGTGGAAATCACCCAGAACATGGGGCTGAAAGGCATTACCCGAATCGAGGAATTCCACCTCACCAAGGAGGAGAAGCCTGTTCACGACAAGATGCTCCAGCGAGTCTACGAAGGGTTGAATTCCAAGGTATTCACCACCTCGCAGGTGGCCGCGCCGATTGAGTATATCGACGATATAACCGAGTATAACAAGCGCGAAGGCCTGGCGCTGAGCGCCGATGAGGAGGAATATCTCCGTTCGCTCGCCAAAAAACTCGGACGTCCGCTCACCGACAGCGAGGTATTCGGCTTTTCGCAGGTGAATTCCGAACACTGCCGTCACAAGATTTTCAACGGCTCGTTCGTGATAGACGGCGAGGAGAAACCGCTCTCCCTCTTCAAACTTATCAAAAAAACCTCGCAGGAAAATCCCGGCGGACTCGTGTCGGCCTACAAGGATAACGTGGCTTTTGTGAAAGGCCCCACCGTGGCTCAGTTCTATCCCACGAATCCGGATCGTCCGGACTATTTTGAGGTTCGCGACCTCGATACCGTGCTGTCGCTTAAAGCCGAGACCCACAATTTCCCCACTACCGTGGAACCTTTCAACGGTGCGGCAACCGGCACCGGCGGCGAAATCCGCGACCGTCTCGGCGGCGGTAAGGCAAGTCTTCCGCTGGCAGGCACCGCTGTCTATATGACCTCTTACCCCCGCATGAGCGAGCAGCACCGCTGGGAATTGATGATGAATCCCCGTGCGTGGCTCTATCAGACGCCCTGCGAGATACTTATAAAAGCGTCGAACGGCGCTTCCGATTTCGGCAACAAGTTCGGCCAGCCTCTCATCTGCGGCTCGCTGCTCACGTTCGAACACGATGAAAACGGCCGTATGTATGCCTACGACAAGGTGATAATGCTCGCAGGCGGCGTAGGCTACGCTGCTGCCAAAGATGCCATCAAGGGCGTCCCCGAACCCGGACAGGCAGTCGTGGTTATGGGCGGCGACAACTACCGTATCGGCATGGGCGGCGGTGCTGTCTCGTCGGTAGAGACCGGACAGTATGCCTCGGGAATCGAACTCAATGCAGTGCAGCGCGCCAACCCTGAAATGCAGAAGCGAGTGTCGAACGTAATCCGCGCCCTCGCCGAAAACGACGGTAACCCCATCGTGTCGATCCACGACCATGGCGCCGGTGGCCACCTCAACGCTCTTTCCGAGCTCGTGGAGGAGACCGGAGGTAAAATCGAGATCTCGCAGCTTCCCATCGGCGACAAGACCCTCTCGTCGAAAGAAATCGTCGGTAACGAGAGCCAGGAACGCATGGGTATGGTGCTCCGCAAGGACGATATTGAATATGTGAAGCGCATAGCCGACCGCGAGCGCGCTCCTATGTACGTAGTAGGCGAGACCACGGGCGATGACCGCTTCGTGTTCGAGCAGGCCGACGGTGTGCGTCCCATCGATCTCGGAATGAAGGATATGTTCGGCTCTTCGCCGAAAACCACGCTTACCGATTCTACTGTTGAGATTAAATATAAAGATGTGGAATACGATGCCGCCAATGTGGAGCAGTACGTTACCGACGTGCTCTCGCTCGAGGCTGTGGCCTGCAAGGACTGGCTCACCAATAAGGTAGACCGCTCCGTTACGGGCAAAATCGCACGTCAGCAGTGTCAGGGCGAAATCCAGCTGCCGCTGAGCGACTGCGGTGTCGTAGCGCTCGATTATTCCGGAACCAAAGGCATCGCTACTTCAATCGGCCATGCCCCGCAGGTGGCGCTGATCGACTCCGAGAAAGGTTCGGTAATGGCTGTGGCCGAGGCGCTTACCAATATCGTCGGCACACCTCTCGAAGGAGGTATAAAGGCTCTTTCGCTCTCCGCCAACTGGATGTGGCCCTGTAAGAATCCGGGCGAGGATGCCGCCCTCTATCGCGCCGTTGAAGCGTGCAGCGATTTCGCCTGTGCTATCGGTGTGAATATCCCCACCGGAAAAGATTCTCTCTCCATGACTCAGAAATATGGCGCCGACAAGGTCTATGCTCCCGGCACCGTTATTATTTCGGCCGCAGGTGAGGTTACCGACGTACGCAAGACCGTGACTCCGGTTCTTGCCTGCCGTGATTCCGTTCTGTATTATATAGACTTTTCTTCCGATAAGCTCCGCCTCGGAGGCTCGGCTTTTGCCCAAACCCTCAACCGTCTCGGCGCCGAAGCTCCTTCGGTAACCGATCCGAAGCGTTTTGTAGGCGCATTCGAAGCCGTTCAGAAACTCGTTGCGAAAAACATGCTTCTTGCCGGTCACGATGTTTCGGCCGGCGGTCTGGTCACCGCTCTTCTTGAAATGGCGTTCGCCAATACCGACGGCGGTGTGGAAATTTCCACTGAAGGCTTTGCTGCCGAAGGCGAAAACGACCTCGTGAAGATTCTCTTCGCCGAGAATCCGGCCTACGTGGCTCAGGTGGATCTCCGCAAGGCAGAGAAAGCCGAAGAAATGCTCCGTAAGGCAGGCGTCCGTTTTGTACGTCTCGGTTCTGCAGCCGCCGGCCGCAGTCTCACTGTAAATCACGATGGAAAGAAGCTTCAGCTCGACATTGACCGCCTGCGCGACGTATGGTTCCGTACCAGCTATCTTATGGATGCTGTTCAGAGCGGCGAGCAGTGCGCCCTCAGCCGTTTCGAGAACTATAAGAACCAGCCCATACGTTACCGCATGCCCTCCGGCTTCGACGGCAAGCTCGCATCGCGCGGTATAGCCCTGCGCCGCGAGGGTCACGGCTCTCAGAAGGCACGCGCCGCTATAATCCGCGAAAAGGGTGTCAACGGCGACCGCGAAATGGCCTACTCACTCTATCTGGCCGGCTTCGACGTGAAAGACGTACATATGACCGACCTCATGAGCGGCCGCGAGACTCTCGACGACGTCAACATGATAGTGTTCTGCGGCGGATTCTCGAATTCCGACGTGCTCGGTTCCGCAAAGGGTTGGGCGAGCGGCTTCCTTTGGAATGAAAACGCAAAGAACACACTGAAACGTTTCTTCGACCGCCCCGATACTCTTTCGCTCGGCATCTGCAACGGCTGCCAGCTCATGATAGAACTCGGACTCATCAACCCCGAACATCCCCGCAAGACCCGCATGGAACACAACACGAGCCATAAGTTTGAGTCGCAGTTCCTCGGAGTGACCATTCCGCGCAACAATTCCGTTATGTTCGGTTCGCTCGCCGGCAGCAAACTCGGCATATGGGTGGCTCACGGCGAGGGCCGCTTCAACCTCCCCATGCCGATGGCAAGCTATAATGTTGTGGCAAAATACAGCTACACCGCCTATCCGGGCAATCCCAACGGCTCGAAAGCCGCGGTGGCAGGTCTGGCGTCGGCCGACGGCCGCCATCTCGCCATGATGCCGCATCTTGAGCGCGCCATTTTCCCGTGGCAGTGCGGTTTCTATCCCGCCTCACGCCGCAACGACGAGGTGACGCCCTGGATCGATGCCTTCATCAACGCCAGAAAATGGATTGAGGAAAAAGTGGCGAAATAACACTCATAATGGAGTCCGGAAGCGGGCGGAGGCCCTGCGCTCCGGACTCCGTTTACATTTATTGACACTCTAAATTTTGACCTTTTTCCGAAAATGTTGTAATTTTGTCGGAAATTGTTAATTTTAACCCGATACCACACCTCACGGCAAAAGCGTCGTGACGTAAACCGTAACAATCACAAACACCAATCAATATGAGTCTAAACATCATTGTGCTCGCAAAGCAGGTGCCCGACACCCGCAATGTGGGTAAAGATGCAATGAAAGAAGACGGGACTATCAACCGCGCTGCGCTGCCCGCCATCTTCAACCCCGAGGATCTCAACGCTCTTGAGCAGGCTCTCCGTCTGAAGGACGCAAATCCCGGGTCGACAATCACGTTGCTTACCATGGGGCTGCCCCGCGCGGCTGAAATTATCCGTGAGGCCATCTACCGCGGTGCCGACACAGGAATTGTACTGACAGACCGTGCCCTCGGAGGTGCCGACACTCTGGCGACATCCTATTCGCTCGCCCAGGCCGTGAAGAAATTCGGCAATTACGACATAATTCTCGGCGGACGCCAGGCTATCGACGGCGACACCGCTCAGGTAGGGCCTCAGATTGCCGAGAAGCTCGGCATTCCGCAGGTTACATATGCCGAGGAAATTATTGATGCGGCCGACGGTCACGTAACCGTGAAGCGCCGCCTTGAGAACGGCGTGGAGACAGTGAAGGCTCCGCTCCCCTGCGTGGTCACCGTCAACGGTTCCGCCCCCGACTGCCGTCCGCGCAACGCAATGCGTGTGCAGAAATACAAATTCGCTGTTTCGCCCAGCGAAGTGTCGAAACTCACCGAGCGTCAGCAGAAACTCGTTGAGGAGCGTCCCTATCTGAAACTTCAGGAATGGGGTGCCGCATTTGTCGACGCCGACCCCGCTCAGATCGGTTTCGCAGGCTCGCCGACCAAAGTTAAATCGATTGAGAACGTTGTGTTCACCGCCAAGGAGAGCCGTGTGCTCGACGATGACGACGCTCAGATCGAAGACCTCGTTAAGGAACTTATCGCCAACCACACCATAGGATAACACAGAAGAAAATGGATAACAACAATTTAATAGTCTATTGCGAGTTTGAAGACGGCAAAGTGGCCGACGTGAGCCTCGAACTGCTCACCAAGGGCCGCCAGCTCGCCTCGAAATTAGGCGTGAAACTTGAAGCTATCGTTATCGGCGATAACCTCGACAAGGTCGAGGAGCAAGTGTTCCCCTATGGCGTCGACGTGCTCTACAAGGTAGCAGACAAGCGCCTCTATCCCTACACCACCAATCCCCATGCCGCAGTCCTTATCAACCTCTTCCGCGAAATCAAGCCGCAGATCTGCCTGATGGGTGCAACCTGCATCGGCCGCGACCTCGGCCCCCGCGTCAGCTCCTGCCTCCACAGCGGTCTTACAGCCGACTGCACCTCGCTCGAAATCGGCGACCACAAGGACGTGAAGACCGGCAAGGAATACACCGATCTCCTTTACCAGATCCGCCCCGCATTCGGCGGCAACATCGTGGCAACCATCGTCAATCCCGAGTGCCGTCCCCAGATGGCAACGGTGCGCGAAGGTGTGATGAAGAAAGAAGTGTTCGATCCCGCCCACAAGGGTGAGGTCATCAATCTCGACCCCGCGAAATATGTGAGCGACGCCGATTTCGTTGTTGAAATAATCGACCGCCATATCGAGAAGTCGAAAATCAACATCAAGAATTCGCCCATCATCGTGGCCGGCGGCTACGGAGTGGGTTCGAAAGAGAACTTCGACCTCCTCTTCGAGCTTGCCGACACCCTCGGCGCAGAAGTAGGCGCATCGCGTGCGGCTGTCGACGCCGGATTTACCGAACATGCCCGTCAGATAGGCCAGACAGGCGTCACCGTCCGTCCGAAACTCTACATTGCCTGCGGTATCTCCGGTCAGATCCAGCACATAGCCGGTATGCAGGACAGTTCCATCATCATTTCGATCAACAACGACCCCAATGCCCCGATCAATTCCATCGCCGACTACGTGATTACCGGCAATATCGAGGATGTCGTGCCCAAGCTGATCAAATATTACAAGAAAAACTCCAAGTAAAATGGCAAACTTTTATACCGACAACCCCGCTCTCAAGCACCATCTTACCCATCCGCTGATGGAGAAGATAGTTGCCCTCAAGGAGCGCAACTATACCGATGCTGAGAAATACGATTACGCTCCCCTCGACTTCGAGGATGCGATGGACAGCTACGACAAGGTTCTCGAAATTGTAGGCGAAATCTGCGGCGATATCATCGCAGGCAACGCTGAGGACGTCGATCATCAGGGCCCCCGCGTGGAAAACGGCAGGGTGATTTATGCCGACGGAACCAAAGAAAACCTCGAGGCATGCCGCAAGGCCGGCCTGATGGGCATGGCGATGGCACGCCGCTACGGCGGTCTGAACTTCCCGATTACCCCCTATATCATGGCGGCCGACATAGTAAGCCGTGCCGACACCGGTTTTGAGAATCTCTGGGGTCTTCAGGATTGTGCGGAGACCATCTATGAGTTTGCCGACGAAGACCAGAAGCAGCGCTACATTTCGCGCGTTTGCCAGGGCGAGACAATGTCGATGGATCTCACCGAGCCCGATGCCGGTTCCGACCTCCAGTCGGTGATGCTCAAGGCAACGGAGCAGCCCGACGGCACGTGGCGTCTCAACGGAGTGAAGCGTTTCATCACAAACGGCGACTCCGACATCCATCTGGTGCTCGCCCGCAGCGAAGCCGGCACGAAAGACGGCCGCGGTCTGTCGATGTTCATCTACGACAAGCGTAACGGCGGTGTGACTGTCCGCCGCATCGAGAACAAGATGGGTATCAAAGGTTCGCCTACATGCGAACTCGTGTTCAAGAACGCAAAAGCCGAGCTCGTCGGCAGCCGCCGTCTCGGCCTCATCAAATACGTGATGGCTCTTATGAACGGCGCCCGTCTCGGCATCGCCGCCCAGAGTGTCGGCGTAAGCGAACTCGCTTACCGCGAGGCTCTCGCTTATGCCCGCGACCGCAAGCAGTTCGGCAAGGCAATCATCGAGTTCCCCGCTGTTTACGAGATGCTCGCCGTAATGAAAGCGAAACTCGACGCATCGCGTTCGCTTCTTTATGAGTGCGCCCGCTTCGTAGATATCTATAAGATCTACGACGATATCGCAAAAGAGCGCAGCCTCACACCCGAGGAGCGTAAAGAATCGAAGCAGTACAGCCGCCTGGCCGACGCTCTTACTCCTCTGGCAAAGGGCCTCGGCAGCGAATACTGCAATCAGAACGCCTACGATTGCATCCAGATTCACGGCGGCTCCGGTTTTATGAAGGATTACGCCTGCGAACGCCTTTACCGCGACGCACGTATCACCTCCATCTACGAGGGCACGACCCAGCTGCAGGTTGTGGCAGCCATCCGCCACGTCACTACCGGCACCTACCTCAACCTCATCCGCCAGTACGAGGCTCAGGACTTCAAGCCCGAACTCATTGATATGAAAGAACGCCTCGTTAAACTCACCGCCGTTTATGCAGAGGCTGTAGAGAAAGTGGGTGCAGCCGGCGATGCCGCCTATAGCGACTTCATGGCACGCCGCCTCGTTGAGATGGCAGGCAACATCATCATGGCTTATCTGCTGCTCTCCGACGCCAACCGCAACGATGATTTCCGCCGTTCGGCCGAGGTTTACTGCAACCTCGCCCAGGCAGAGGTGGCAAAGCACAGCGAGTTTATCAACTCGTTCGCTCCCGCCGAGCTCGAAGCTTACAAGGCAGACTGATTTTACAAAAGACCATAATACCGGAAGGACAGGCAGCCCCTGTCCTTCTGTTTTTACCGGATGGACTACAATAAACTGCGGCTCAAATACAGCGGAAACGCTGAAAAAATGGACGAGATTCTGCAACAGGAATGCCGCGAGAAGACACGCCGTAAATTGCCGCAGACGCTGAAATGCGACGCATTCCGATTTCCGTCGCTTGCAGTTGCAGAAATGGCTACATCGGATATCGTGGCAGAGGAACACTGCCGGATGCTCGATGGTGCGCGCTCGGTCATAGACATGACGTGCGGACTTGGTATCGACGCCTTTGCAATGGCTCGCAGTGGCTGCAAGGTCACGGCCGTGGAACTCGATGCTGTCACGGCCGCAGCCGCCAGGCATAATGTCGCGGCACTCGGATTGACTGGTGTCGTTGAGGTGGTGGAGGCCGACAGCATTGAATGGCTGCGCTCCAATCCGAACCGAAGGGCCGATCTGATTTTCATCGATCCCGCCCGGCGCGACAGCTCGGGACGCCATTTCGCGCTCGCCGATTGCCGTCCCGACGTGGTAACGAACCTTCAGCTGCTCACTGAGCGCTGCCGCAGGCTTATAATAAAGGCGTCGCCCATGCTCGACATCTCGGCAGTGCGCCGCGAGCTGCCGGTTGAACAGACAACGGTGCTGATCGGAACGCGCAGCGAGTGTAAGGAGCTCGTGACTGTAGTACCAGGCAACGGCGACATTGTGTGCGTCACGCTGCTGCCCGACGGAAGGCGTTGCGAATTCCGTTTTTCGCCGGCTGAAGAGACCGGAGCGATGGCAGACTATGCCGTCCCGGATGCGGGCTGGTATCTTTACGAGCCTTATCCCGCGTTGATGAAGGCCGGAGCGGGCCGGCTGCTTTCGCAACGCTTCGGAGTGGCGAGGCTCCATCCTAATACAAATCTGTATTCATCGCCGCGGAAGATAACTGAATTCCCGGGATCCATGACGGAGATAGAGGCGGTTGTGCCCTTCGACAAAAAAGGAATCCGGAGCATCTCCGCAACGTGGCCGGAGCTTAACGTTGCAACCCGCAACTTTCCAATGAGCGCGCCCGAACTCGCGCGGCGTCTGAAAACGAAAGACGGTGGTAACCGGAAACTATTCGGCACCACCGTCGGTGATAATCGGAAGGTCATGATCATTTCTGCATCATGCGCGCCATAGTGCGCTTGTCCTCGCGCTCTTTTATCGACTGGCGTTTGTCGTATTCCTTTTTTCCGCGACCGATACCGATTACTAATTTTGCGAGTCCGCGGTCGTTGATGAAAAGCCGCAGGGGCACGATTGTGAATCCGGCTTCTTTGCCCGATTTTCCGAGTTTGGCGATCTCCTTTTTGTTGAGCAGGAGCTTGCGGTCGCGGCGTGTTCCGTGGTTATTGTAGGTGCCGTAGAAATATTCGGCTATATACATGTTTTTAATCCATACTTCACCGCGATCCACGTAGCAGAAAGTATCGGCGAGGCTTGCTTTGCCAAGGCGGATTGATTTTATTTCCGTGCCCGTAAGTACTATGCCGGCAGTGAAAGTGTCGGATATGGCATAGTCGAAAGTGGCACGTTTGTTCTTTATGTTGACGTCTTTTTTTATGTTCATTTCAGGAGGGTATAATCAATGAAAACAGAAAATAAATGAGATACGGAGGCACGATTACGCCGGGAATAGCCACGAGCATGAACTGTCCTTCGCTCCCGTGTGCCACCTCCATGTAGGCGGTGCCTTTCCACATTATTATCGCCACGTAGATTGGCAGGAAAAAGAGAACGACCGTGGTAATCGGCAGGCAGTTGACCAGCAGCGAAATCAGCGAGAGGAGGCCGAGACTGTACATTACGAACGTCTTTATGCGGTTCTCGTTTGTTTTGCCGTTGAGCATCGGGCCGATGAATACCGACAGGATAAAGGTGCCGATAAAATAGGAGAGGAAGTACATCATGAAAACAAGCACGGCTTTCAGAAGTTCTCCGATAAAGGAGCAACCCGTTTTGTAAAGCATCTCTACAAAAATGCTGAGAGCCGTTACGGCAATAAGAGGGTAAAATCCCCTGACTGCAATTACGTCGGCGCGGCTGTCGGTTTTCGCAATGTCCTCCCAGCCGTTTCCGGGCGACAGCACGAGCTGGAACAGATTCTGTAGAAAAAGCTTCATGAGACTTCGGATTAGTAATACAAAATTAGCGCAAATCGCCGAAATAAAGAAATCCCGAAAATAAAAATGTGGCGAATCTTGCTTTATCGGGGCAAATTGACTACTTTTGTAAAAAATAATCTCTAACGAATAAATGGAAGTAACCGGAAAAATAATTGTTGCCCTTCCCGAAGTAGGGGGCACCTCCCGTGCCGGAAACGCATGGAAAAAGCGTGAATATGTTCTCGAAACTCTGGAGACCTATCCCAAAAAGGTAGCGTTCAATTTCTTCGGCGACCGCGTGGATCAGTTCCCGCTCAACGTAGGCGACGTGGTGACAGTGAGCTTCGACATAGACAGCCGTGAGTTCAACGGCCGCTGGTATGTAGACCTCCGCGCCTGGAAATCGCAGCCCGCGCAGCAGTCCGCAACCGAACCTGCTCCCGCAAACTACGGCCCCGCCACCCAGATGCCCGGCGGATATACTCAGGCCGGTGCCGCAGTGCCTCCTCCTCCCGCTGTTGATCTCGGCACCTCGGAAAATGATGATCTTCCTTTCTGAATAAACGGACAGCAATCCAACCTACAGGTCGGGAGCGGACACACAAGTATCCGCTCCCGACTGTTGTTTGCCATACCGCAAACAATAGAGAGCTAAGCAGCTCCCTGACGTTCCGGAATGTACTTATTCAATGGTTATCATGACATATTTTTGTGTGCCGAGACCCAACTGTTCAGCATAGTCGAGCAGATGGGTGCCGTTGCGTTCGGCTATACGTTGCTCCATGTGGATTTTGCCGTGATCCGGTGAGTTGTGGATAGCATCCACACAGGCACGGTCAAGAGCGACGGGGTCGAGTGAGGCGAAGATACCTATATCGGCCATCTGCACCGGCGCCGGATGAGCCACACAGTCGCAGTCAACCGAAAGGTTGTTGGCGACAGAGATATAAAGGATATGGTCGCCCGCATGGTCAGTGATTGCTTTTGATGACTCTGCCATTGATTCAAGAAAATCGTCCTGAGCGGCACGATCTCCCCACCAATTGTCGGCATCATGATTCTTCCCGGCGGTATGCACCCATGCCTTGCCGCTGCTTGACTGCATGCCGATTGCCATGTTCTTCAAGGCTCCTCCGAATCCTCCGCTGGGATGACCTTTGAAATGCGACAGCACTATCGTGAAGTCATAGTCAAGCCAGTTCTTCCCTATATAGGCAAAATTGAGATGTCTGCCGCCGACAACAGGTAATGCGGTTTCACCGTCATTGTCCATGATGTCTATCGGCGCTATTGCCGTAAAACCATGTTCCTTGGCCGTTTTCAGGTGGTCGGATGAATGACGTCTTGAACTCGGATAGGCGGTGTTGCATTCTACAAGCGTAGCTTTCAAACTCTCCACCAGAGGGGCAATCAAAGTCGGAGAGAGATGATTGGGATTGCCGCTCTCGCCGAAAGAAAGTTTTACGCATACCTTTCCAGAGGCACGACGGTCGAGCGCGTCATAAATTTTCAGGAGGCTTTCAGGTGTAATATCCCTGATGAAATACACTGTGGCGACTGAATCCGAAGTGGTCGGAGAAACCTGCTGAGCCTTTGCATTTCCGAAGATCATAACTGCCATAAACGCAGTAAGAATATATGCAAGTTTATTCATGATAGTCCTTCATAATAAGTCTGGTCAATCTTTCGGCGTGGGCTTTGGCGCGGCCGCAGAACGTAGCGAGCTGTTCCTTATCCGCGTTTTCTGCAACCATCATGCCTCCGGAGAACACATAACCTCCCCATTTCATCTGACAATGGTTGGGTATTCCGGCGAAAGGCGGCATCAGGTCGTCGATTGTCATCTTCTGCACACCGTAGCGGCTATACATGTCAGCGGTTCCTCCGGCGGTAAATGATGCGATTAGCCGTTTGCCTTTCAGCTTGTCGCCGCCATGTCCATATGCAAAGCCGTATGCCAGAACTTCCTCCATCCATTTGTGCATGACCGAAGGGCAGCTGTACCACATGATTGGGAACTGGAGTATGATTGTGTCGGCATCAAGCAGTTTCTTCTGCTCTGCCGCCACCTCTATATTGCCATCGGGATAAAGTTCCGTTATGTTGCTGATTACAGCATCGGGATTGATGCGTGTAAATTCTTCTGTGATAGCTCTGTTGGCTACCGAGTCTTTCCAGTAAGGATGACCTACAATCATTAATATCTTTTTCATCGCTGTTATTTGATATAATTTACAACTTTATTTGACGGGTTTAGTTCAGTCTGGTCAAGAAGCTGGAGGTTTTTGACCATATGAAGTGTACCTTGTTTATATTTCTTGAAGTGCTCAGAAGTGATATGCTTGCGGTAAGCCTCCTGAGAGGCATACGTCTCAAGAATAGTGATGTTGCAGGGATTTTCCTTTTCCTGCAAGGCATACATGGTAAGCACGCCCGGTTCGGTAAGCAGGGAAATCTCGCCTACTTCGGCTGCAAATTTCATATACTCATCCAGATACTGCGGGTAAACTTCTACCTTAGACAGGCGGATAATACCGTCGGACGACATCGGTAATTTGACACACATTGTCGGTTTCTTATCCGACACTGTAAGATATCCATATTCTTCATCTGCCACGGGCCGCAACTGCACGACATGGCCGTCAGCCGCATGCTCGGTGACTGTCATGCAAATCAACGCCTTATCGGAGGTAGCGCCATTCCAGTGGCGTACATTGGCTTTGGAAACAATCACGTCGCCTTTCTTTATGAAACGCTTTTCTTGACCCTCTTCCTGATAAAAGCCTTCGCCGTCCAGTACAAGGAGTGTCTGTTCGGCATTGGGATGATAGTGCCAGAAGTTACGGCTTCCCGGTGAAAACCGGAAATTGGTTATCATCGTGTCGCCACCGTCCTTAAGTATCGACATATGAACCTCTCCGGTATTGCTTTCCGATGATGCTAAGTTTTCTGCCGGGAAAATAAGCTTATTTTGTTCCATATTATCACGGGGATAGGCTTGGATATTCAACATCAATATCCACAATACGATGAACTGAGCTGCTTTTGTTCTCATATAACGTTAGATTCTCTTTACTTCCGCCGTCATATTATTGCCGTTCGAATTTTACTTTTATGTTCCCCGCAGTTCTCAGTGCCTCTATCCCGTCGCCTTCAATATGGCCGATTTTTATAAGATCATTGCTGTAAGACCAGTTCTTGCAAAATATAGCGATATTCTTCCATGGGGCGTAGATGGTTATATCGCCGGGAACAGGTGCACACCCGCGTTTCGCGCCATCCATGTCGAGTGCCGGGGTCGGATAGAAGATCTTTTCAGTTGTATTGTTGAAATCTTCAAGAGTTACCTCTAAGGGCAGACGGGAGAGAAAATCCCGTCCTGTGGCGTTATCTTCAATCGTTGCCGTAATGGTTGTACCGCCGATTATGATATTCATTTCCATTGATTTATTTGTTTCTTTATCGTTTCCTTCTGACGGGTTTGCTGTTTCCGATTGAACCGGTGTTTCCGGCTCATCATTTCCGCCGCCACAACCAGTAATCGAAAGAGTTGCAAGCACAATAACTGATGCAAACAGGATCTTATTCATAGTCTTAATTGTTTGTTTCTACGAACTCTACACAAGAAGGACGTATCCCCATGTCTCTTAAAATCGCCATTTCGTTTTCTTCGAATGAAATGTCCGTATAATTGTCGCTTTGTGGTTCTGTCAGGATGCCTTCCTGACACATAAAGTGATTGATGACCTGTTGAGGGGTAATGGCGTAACGAGTGGCTATGTAATCAACCACCTCGTCGCTGCATACAGATTTTGGCACCGTTATCTTGCTGTCCATAATTCTTATTATTTCACACTGCAAAATTAGACAGCTTCATTATAATTCGATATCCAAATTCTTCGGCATCCGTATCAAAAGCCCCGAAAATTCCATTTATTATTGCTAAATTTGCCACTGACAATCAAAGTAATATTTGTATGCCTAAAATTCTAAATGTCAGCAGGACTTCCGACTACAGCGCATATCATGGCCTGACCGACCGACATCCGCTGATTACAGTCATTGACTTTTCTGAAATCTCACCGATACGTCATAGTCTGAACAGATACGGAGTATACGGGGTTTTCGTACAAGAGAATAATGACCTTGACCTGGCGTATGGATGCGGCAGATATGATTACAGAGATGGCTCGCTTATCTGCGTCGCACCGGGACAAGTTGGCGGCAAGGAGGACAACGGTGATAGGACTTCTATAGGAGGATGGGCTATGCTTTTCCATCCAGACCTTATACATGGCACTCAACTGGAAAAAGAAATCCGGCATTACTCTTTTTTTGATTACAGCGTCAACGAAGCCCTCCATATGAATGAGACTGAACACGGCATTGTTATAGCCATATTCAAAAGGATAAAATCTGAATTAGAAAATCCTCACGATGATTTGCAAAATGATATTATTGTAAGTTACATTTCTCTTTTGCTCAAATACTGTCAGCGGTTCTACAGCCGTCAGTTTATCACCAGAAAACTGTCTAACAACGATGTGCTTTCAAGATTTGACAGCTTTCTGAAAGAATATTTTGCTGAAGGACTCCAGACTGCAAACGGACTCCCGACAGTAAGCGCTTGCGCCGAACATCTTTGTATGTCAACCAATTATTTCAGCGATCTGATAAAGAAAATGACCGGTGAGAGTCCAGGTCATTTAATCCGGCAGTTTATTATAAGGCAGATAAAGAATGAACTTGCATCCGGACTTACAGTAGCCGAGGCAGCATATAAGCTCGGTTTTGAATATCCCGCCCATCTGAGCCGCATGTTCAAGAAAGAAACCGGCATGACTCCTACAGGCTATATTTTACAATTCGACCGTGTTTGCACCTGAGCCCGTTGCGCCTGATCCTATTTTAATGTAGGTTCTTTTATAAAAAATCGCCGCGACCCGGAGGTGCGGCGATTGGTGTAATCTTCAAGTAGAAAACCCGGACAGCGGGAATTACTTTCTGATACCGAGCTCTTTCTTGGCGATGATTGCGCGGTAGCGGTTGATGTCGGTGCGGATGAGATAGTCGAGCAGGCGACGACGCTTACCTACAAGTGCCTTAAGAGCTCTCGCTGTCGTATAATCTTTGTGGTTTGACTTGAGGTGTTCAGTCAAGTGAGCGATACGGACGGAGAATAATGCAATCTGTGCTTCAGGCGAGCCAGTGTCAGTCTTGCCCTGGCCGTACTTCTCAAAGATTTCTACTTTTTCTTCAGAACTTAAGTGCATTCTTTAGATATTTTTAGATAGTTAATAAAATTTAGCGCACAAAGGTAGTGAAAATATCCGAGACGGCAAACAAAACCGCCTGAAAGTTTATTCGCACAGGCCTTTATGTGATAGGGGCGGCTCCGGTCAGTCGAGATTGAGTTTGTCTTTGGAGGGGTTGCGGTAGTGGATTTTGTGCTCCAGATACTCCTGAGTGGCGATGAGGGTGGGCTTGGGAAGGCGCTCGTAGAAACGGGAGATTTCAATCTGTTCGCGGTTTTCGGAAACTTCCTCGAGGTTGTCGCTTAAGGAGGCGAATTCCTGAAGTTTCTTTTCGAGATCGTGTTTCATTTCGGCGCCGATCTGGTTTGCACGTTTAGCGATTATGCAGACCGTCTCGTAAACGTTGCCCGTGTCTTCGCTCATCGAAATCATGTCGCGGGTCTGAGTGTTGAGGGGAGCGTTGGTTTTTTTGTAGTCCATATACTTTTCTGAATTGTTATATATGAAGTTGTCGTGATTATTCTGCTGCGTAGCGCGAGGCTATTTTGAAAATATTGTCGGCTTCCTCGCGGTGGGGACTGTCCGGGTAGTTGTTGATAAACGAGTAGTACTCGTCGATAACCTCGCGGAAGCGGTCGGCTTTTTTCTCCTCGATACTCTGATCGGCTTCCTGATAGCGCGATTTAAGTATGAGAAGTTCGAGATCTTCCTTATATTTGGAATAGGGATAATCCTTTATGGCGTTGCGCGCTACTATGATTGCGCTTTCGTAATTGTTGCCGAGATAGGTGCCGAGATTGTAGTAGAGTTGTGCGTTCTGGAGCTGTTTGAGGGTAAGTTTGTCCTGAAGCTCGAAAATAGCGTTCTGGGCAATCGAGACTTTGTCGCTGCGGGGGAAATAGTCGAGAAATGCCTGGAGTTCCTCTATGGCCTTGAGGGTTCCGCTTTGGTCGAGCTGCGGCTCTGGCGAATCGAGATAATAGCCGTAGCCTGAATAGAAGCGTGCGAGTTCAGTATATTTACCTTTCGGGTATCTGTTGTAATAGGTTTTGAAATAGGCTCCCGAGTTGGCATAATCCTTATTTTCGTAATGGCTGAGCGCGAGCAGATACAGCGATTCTTCCGCCTTGTCGGAACCCTTGAAGGTGGTTACGATGTCGGTAAGCACGGTGGCTGCCTGCACGTACTTTTTCTGTTCGAAAGCGCGGCGTGCGAAATCGAGTTTGTAGTCGTTGTCAGTACTTTTCAGCACCTTCTGATACTCACCGCAGGCGGTGAGGGCGAGGGCGGCAAGAAGCATGATTATATATTTGCGCATAAAAGGGAATGCAAATGGGGTTTTCGTTACAATTTGCAAAATTAGTGATTTTACACCATATTACCCAATTATAGAGCCGTTAAATTTAAATAAATCGACGAAATAGCGGGCAAATGCCTTAAAGTTCTGCCAATTCCCTGCGAATGTCAGCAAAATTTAGTATCGTTTCCTAATTTTCCATCCAATGCTGCGGCGTGGTTGCGCGCGGCGCGCGAGCGGAGATATGCCTCGATGCTGTCGGCGTGGCGATGGTTGTGGAGGTCGGTGCCGAGGAAATCCGCCATGCCTTTTTCAATAAGCATCTCTGCGGTTTTCTTCTCCATTTTTCCGTAGTGACCCGCAAGGCTCAGAACGTTGATCTGAAAGAGCGTGCCGGCGCGGTGGAGCGCCTCGTAGCGGCCCGGATTGTCGTAGCTGTAATATGGATAGCGCTCGGGATGGGCGAGTATGGGGATGAGTCCCTTCAGACGGAGATCGTAGAGAAACTGGTCGAGCTGAAAAGGCTCCTGAACAAACGAGTTCTCAACGAGAATATAGTTGTTGGGGTAGGGTACGATCAGTCCGGCGTTCAGCTGGCTTCTGAAGAAGTCGTCGATTCGGTTTTCGCTTGAGCGGGAAACTTCCATACCGATGTTGCGGTGACGGAGTTCATCGTTAAGTTCCTCGAGGGCGGGGTCGAGTATGTCGGGAGTATTCTGGAAGGAAGATTCAGTGACGTGTGGGGTGGCTATAATCCGGTCTATGCCCCACGACATCATCCGCTCCACGAGTTCTGCCGAAGTGGCGGAATCGGGCGAACCGTCGTCCACCCCCGGGATAATATGGCAATGGATGTCGGTGGCAAAAGGAAGTCTGGCAGGTTCTGATTTGCGGCTGAAGAAATTAAACATCGTGGAAGAGTTGGTTGACAGTGCAAAGTTACGGCTTTTTTGGCGAAAATCGCAACAACGGGAGTACCTGACTCCGGTTTTGACATTTTTTGTGGATTTTGTCCATTATTTAGAGGCGGTTATTTTGTTATTTCAAAGATTACATTTAAATTTGCCTATACTCTGATTCCAGCCGAATAATAAGGAAATCAATTCTAACCAAGCCGCAGAGCCTTTTACGAGGCGTATCCGGCGCATAAAACTATAATTATGGAAAATGAACAATTGTTGAAAGAAGTTACAGCCAAAGCCAAAACCTGGCTCGGCGACGGCTACGATGCTGAAACCCGCGCGGAAGTGCAGCGGATGCTCGACAATCCCGACAAAACGGAGCTTATTGAATCGTTCTATAAAGATCTGGAATTCGGCACCGGCGGTCTGCGCGGCATAATGGGCGCCGGCTCCAACAGAATGAACATCTATACGGTAGGTGCCGCTACCCAGGGTCTCGCCAACTACCTTAAGGAGGCTTTCAGCGGTCTTGACGAAATCAGCGTTGCCGTAGGACACGACGTCCGCAACAACAGCCGCAAGTTTGCTGAAATAGTAGCGGATATTTTTTCTGCCAACGGCATAAAGGTCTACCTGTTCGACAGTTTCCGTCCTACTCCCGAGCTCTCTTTTGCCATCCGCTATTTCGGATGCCAGAGCGGCGTGAACATCACGGCTTCCCATAATCCCAAAATCTACAACGGTTACAAGGCATACTGGGAAGACGGCGCACAGATTATCGCTCCCCACGACGTCAACATCATCGACAACGTAAACCGTATCAAGTCGGTAAAGGAAATCAAGTTTCAGGGCGACAAATCGAAAATCCAGATTGTCGGCCCGGAAGTAGACGCTGCCTTCCTTGCCGATATCAAGAAGCTTTCGCTCAGCCCCGACGTGATTGAGCGTCATAAAGACCTCAAGATCGTCTATACCCCTATCCACGGCACCGGTGTGAACCTCATTCCCGCTTCGCTGCGCAACTATGGTTTCAATAACATTATCAACGTTCCCGAACAGGATATTCCCGACGGCAATTTCCCCACCGTGGAATCGCCCAACCCCGAGGTGCCCTCTGCAATGGCTATGGCCATAGCAAAGGCAAAAGAGGTGAACGCCGACATCGTCATGGCCTCGGATCCCGATGCCGACCGCATAGGCTGCGTGATACGCGATAACACAGGCGAATACGTGCTCCTCAACGGCAACCAGATTGTGATGATTCTTCTCAACTACATCATCACACGCAGGAGAGAACTCGGCCAGCTCGACGGCAATGAATATATAGTAAAGACCATCGTGACCACCGAGACCATCAAGCGTATCGCCGACGCCGCCAACGTGAAGATGTTCGACTGCTTTACCGGATTCAAGTGGATTGCCGCCGTGATCCGCGACAATGAGAACACAATGAAATACATAGGCGGCGGCGAAGAGAGCTACGGATTCCTCGCCGAGACTTTTGCACGCGACAAAGACGCCGTTTCGGCCATCTCGCTTATGGCGGAGGCCTGCGCATGGGCAAAAGACAAAGGTATGGATTTCCAGGCCATGCTTGCCGACATTTATCTTAAATACGGTTACTCCCACGAGGTAGGAGTGTCGGTAGTCCGTCCCGGCAAGAGCGGAGCCGAAGAGATTCAGGCGCTTATGAAGAAATTCCGCGAGAATCCGCCCGCAACCCTCGCCGGCAGCCCCGTGGTAACCGTAAAGGATTATCTGAGCCTCAAGGCCACCGACACCGCCACCGGCAAGAGCGAGGACATGGATATGCCCACAACCTCTAACGTGCTTCAGTATTTTACTGCCGACGGTTCTAAGGTAAGCGTGCGTCCGTCCGGAACTGAACCTAAAATCAAGTTCTACATGGAAGTGCGTCTGCCTATGGCTTCTGTTGATGAATACGGAGCTTGCGGCGTGAAGGCCAACGAAAAGATTGAAAAGATAAAGAAGGATCTCGGAATCTGATAGATCCGATATTTCACAGCGCTTAAGGAGGGGGCGCCGGGTCAAACCGGCGCCCCCTCCGCTGCATTTGCCCGGTTTATGTGCATGCAAAAAAAGGAGGAGTCGGAAAAACCGGCTCCTCCCCTCACGTTTCAACTATTTATTTATGAGAGCCTCATTACCCGGTTTCACAACCAAATAAAGAGGACGAGGGATGTAGTAAATTCTTGCAGTTAAGCTATTTCTTGTCTTCACTTACATTATTAGAACAAACTGATGCGGTTTTGTGTCGATATAGTTACGCTAAAAGTGATTAAAAAACGTCAACCGTTTAACTGCTTATAACGTTTTAAGTTAAATAGTTGCGGAAATTAAAAGCCCTTGAGCGTCGTATTGGTTGGCGTCGTCATCCGGTCGGGCACCTGTCCCAAACTCATAGTTTGTGTGGAAAGAGGGCTATGTTAAAGATAGTAAAATGTTGTAAAATTGATGATAGGTGGATAAACGGGATGTAAATTGCAGTATCATAATTAAATAGATTGTAAAATGAAGACTGTTCGTTGACTTGTGGTTTAACAGTTGTCCAATGGCAACTGAATGTTTAATCGTGTGAATGCACAAATTTTAATTATTTGTGCCATTTCGCTGCTGCTTTACAACATAATTATGCCGCATAATGTTGTGGCATAGGATATTAGGCGTGTTATTCCGGAATAGCGGCTTTTTGAATGAATTGTTAATGTATGAAAAATATTGTAATCAATTCTGGCTGAAAGCGGCAGGAAATTAACATTACACCCTGACTGTTAAATTCTGTTGCGTTCTATTTCAATATGTATTAATTGCGCAAAATGCGTATTCTCAGCATTTTGCGATTTTGGAGAATGGATAAAATTGAGTAATTTTGCAATACCAAACATCGCAATTCGTAAATATATTTTAAGAAATACCAGTCATGATATTCAATATAAAGGCAATGGCGGCAGCGCTCATGCTCCCGGTTATGGCAACGACCGCCAACGCAAATCTTACCTCCTCTTCCTCAAACGAGACATATGAAGTATCTGCAGCCTTTGCAGAACGCGCCTTGGAAAATGCCCGCACTTTCTCTCCCTTTGCTGCTGCTGAAGTTGCCGCAGAGGCAACGTCGAGCGTACACCTCGACCTCGCAGGCAAAATGACCGATTACGCAGCCAAATTCCTCGGCACCCGCTATCGCTCCGGCGCATCGGGACCGAAAGCTTTCGATTGTTCCGGATTCACAAGCTACGTTTTCCGCAATTTCGGCATTACACTCAACCGTTCGTCGCGCGACCAATATACTCAGGGCGAGCGCATTGATCGCAACGAGCTCCAGCCCGGCGACCTAATGTTTTTCTCAAGCCGTTCGAGCGGCCGCGGAAAGGTAGGTCATGTAGGTATGGTAGTTGAGGTAAACGATGACGGCAGCTGTACTTTTATCCACGCTTCCACTAAGCGGGGAGTGGTTTATCAGAAATTCCCCGACGGCGGATATTATCAGCGCAATTACATCGGCGCTAAGCGCATTCTCGGTACTTCGGTTCACAAAAGCTAAGAAAATTCTTTTGTTCGCATAAACTGAAAAACCGGACTTGCCATTTCTGCAAGTCCGGTTTTTCAGTTTAATATTTTATTGACAGGCTCTTTTTGTTTGTTTAATGAAAGATGTGCTTGCTGTCAGTTCATTGTACTTTTTTCGCCGGGTCGGAGGGTGATTTTACGGGTTTCGCCGTTTACGTTCAGCGTCGTGCTGACGGGTTCAGTGATTCCGGGGGCGGGTGCGATGATGAAGTTTGCGACTTTGCCGTCGCGCCAGTCTATGTCGACAACAAAACCTCCGCGGGCACGCAGGCCTTTCACGCTGCCGTTTTTCCACTGCGAGGGCAACGCGGGGAGAAGCGTGATGCTCTCGGGTGTGGACTGCAGGAGCATTTCTGCAACTCCGGCAGTTCCGCCGAAATTACCGTCGATCTGGAAAGGCGCATGGGCGTCGAGCAGATTCGGATAAGTTCCTCCGCCCGTGCGCTTGTCGGGCCCGTCGTAGTTGTCGGGGCTTACATATTTGAGCAGGCGGCGATACATATGGTATGCGCCTTCGCTGTCGGCGAGGCGGGCAAGGAGATTCACTCGCCAGCCTGTGCTCCAGCCTGTGGTATTGTCGCCTTTTATCTCGAGGGTACGGGCGGCGGCACGGGCGAGGTCGGGAGTCTTTTCGAGCGAAATATGGCTGCCCGGATACAGACCGAACAGGTGTGACTGATGACGGTGGGTAGGATCGGCGTCGTTCCAGTCGTAATACCACTCCTGCAGGTTGCCGTTCGCACCGATTTTATAGGGTGCAAGACGCTTGAGAACGGTATTGATTTCCGACTGCAGCCTCTCGTCGGTGTGGAGGACGGCTGCGGCATCGCGGGTATCCTGGAGGCATTCGCGGATCATGGCGAGGTCGGCTGTGGCGCCGTAGAGTGTTGCTCCCTTGTAGCCGTCGGGGGTAAGATAGTTGTTTTCAGGCGATGTCGAGGGCGATGTCATTAGATATCCGTCTTTCTCAATCAGCCATCCGAGGCAGAATTCAGCGGCTCCGCGGAGTACGGGGTAGTAGCGCAGGAGATATTCGCGGTCGCGGGTGAAGAGGTAATGCTCCCAGATATGGGTTGCAACCCAGGCACCACCCATGGTCCAGTTTGCCCAGGTGGGATCGCCGGTGTGCTTGCCTACGGGGTTTGTCATCGCCCATATGTCGGAGTTGTGGCCGAGGCACCACCCGCGGGGAACGCCGTAGTATTCTTTTGCCGTTATTTCGCCTGTTGCGGGGAGGTTGGCTATCCATTCTATCATGGCGGTCCGGTGGAGGTCGCCGAGGCCGGTAACTTCAGCCGGCCAGTAGTTTTCTTCTACGTTTATATTAGTTGTGTAGTTGCTGCTCCACGGGGGCAGAAGATATTCGTTCCACAGGCCCTGAAGGTTAGCGGGCACACCGGGCGTGCGCGACGACGAAATGAGCAGATAGCGGCCGTATTGGAAATAGAGTTCCTCGAGGTCGGGGTTTATGTCAAATTTATCGGTGTAGTTTTTGAGCTGAATGTCGGTAGGTAGCGCTGCGATGGCGGGGTCGGTGGTGCCGAGGTCGATACTTACGCGGTCGAAAAGCTCCTTATAGTCAGCCTGATGCCGGGCGAGCAGCTTGTTGTAGCCGATGCCGGAAACGGCGCGGATTCTTTCGGCGGCAAGCTTTTTATAGTCGCGTCCGTCTTTCGCGGGGTCGCGGTCGAAGCCGTTGAACGACGTGACGTTCGTAATGTAAAGCGTCAGTGCGGCCGAGCCTTTTACTGTGATGGAGCCATCGGGATTGTCTGTTACCGATCCTCCGTCGCCTACGGCTTTCAGTATAGTGCAGAAACGGGTGCCGCGTTCGGGATCATAACGCAATTTTTCTCCGTCGGAGGTATAGCTGGGCATGGAAGTGTAGGCCACGAAACCGGTCGAAGTGATAGTGCCGCCGGAAGCGGTGGTGGTTACAGGCAGCTGCGAGCCGAGGCGCAGTGTGGCGTCGAGACCGCCGGGAACAGCCGTGGTTATCCGAACTACGATTACCGAATCGGGAGCCGATGCGAAATATGAAGTGGAAAATTCGTGGCCGTCGATTTTGTATGAGGTTGTGGCGAGCGACTCGGCGATATCGAGACGGCGCTGATAGCCCGACACTTTTCCACTGTGATTTTTGTAGGTTATGTCGAGGAATCCGAGCGGCTGGAAACTTTCAGAGTAGTGGCCCTGGATGTTGCGCTGCAGCGAGTCGGCAGCGCGGTAATCGCCGCGGTCGAGAGCTTCGCGCACACGGGGAACCCATGCATACGCCCCCGGAGAATATACGGTTGTGTCGGGGCCGCCTGTCCAGAGGGTTATATCGTTGAGCGACATACGGTCGCGTACGATGCCGCCGTAAATCACGGCACCGAGATTTCCGTTGCCTATTACGAGAGTCTCCTCGAAATATTTGGCCGGAAAATTGTATTTAAGGGCGAGATCCGACGCTGTTGCGGTCAGAGCGGCGGCCGTCAGCGCCAGCGCGGAAAATGTTTTTAATCCGATTTTCATGTTGTGCGGTTGGTATTTATGTATTTATGCGGTTATTCCGATCGGGTCCCGAGTTCGCGGATGGCACCGGTAAGAGGGTTGAAGTGGAGATATGCCGGCTCTTTCTTGCTGGTGAAGAGCGAAGGTGCGACTCCGAACACGATTCCGAGCTGAGCCACTTCGAAATCCTTGCTCGCGAGGGTAGAGCCGTCGAAATCAACCTTCACGTTGGCAGTACCGGGGATGCGGTATGCCACTCCGCCTTTGGGAAACGTCTTCTCTTCTCCTTTTTCATTTTTTGGGAGTTCGCCACGGGTGAGCGGGGTGATGGACACGTAGATCGGGTCGCCGGATAGATCTTCGGGACTTACCAGGCCGTCGAGCGCTGAAAGACGTGCGAATATAGTCCGGCGGAGAGTGCCGTCGTCGGGCACGCTGACGGTATATGTCCTTACTTCGACGGAGGTTGAGGTGGTGCCGAGAAACATTGCGGTGAGGGCCGCTTCCTGGTCGTCGAGCTGAGCGAGTGCAAGTTTCATGGCCTGCCCGTCGGAAGGCATTGCGTCGGCCTGACCCGCTATAATTTCGTTTCTGTTGCGGCGGAGTTCGTAGATTTTGGCCGCGGCGAGTTCGGCGCGTTTGGCCGACGACCGGCTCTGCAGCATCTCTTCGCTCACCGCCTGACGGGCCACCGGCATCTCGAGTATGGTAGGTTTGGCGGCTACAGCCTGAGGTAAGGGCGTTGAATTCACGCCGGCTTCGTATGTGTCGTCGTTGATCGACAGCGGAAAGTTGTTGTCGTCGATCATTATGTAGGCGTTGTTTCCGCCTTTCAGAGTCACGAGGTAACGTTCGTTTTCATCCGGCACGGCAGCGGCGTTTATCACGGCTTCGGTTATCTTCCATGAAGTCTGCGGCTCGGTGACGGGCGATGCGTTGAGATATTTTTTTGCATACTGGTAGAATTCGCCCGGAGTGCTGACGGTCTTTTCCGCCGCCACTGTTATTTCAAACGATGTAAGGGGGAGCGTGTAGATTATGCCGTACTCGTTTGCCTTGCTGGCGGTAAGTTTGCTTGTGGTCTGGGCCGCGAGAGGAGTCAGCGCGAGCGCGGCGGCCGATATGGTCAGGAGAAGTCGGTTCATTATCGTGTGGGTTAGAAGTTGAGAATCTTTTTGATTGCGAGGCCGATACTGTCGGCGATATCAGTGGCAAGAGTGCCGTAGACGCCCTGGGTGGATGCGGCTATGTCGCCGGCAAGACCGTGGATATAGACTCCGACCACGGCTGCAGTTTCGGGCTTGTAGCCCTGGGCGAGCAGCGAGGTTATTACCCCGGTGAGCACGTCGCCGCTGCCGCCGGTTGCCATTGCCGGGCCGCCGGAGGAATTGAAGAAGATCTTTCCGTCGGGGCGCACGGTGACGGTACGGTAGCCTTTCAGCACGATTATCACCTTATAGCGGTGTGCCGCTTCCACGGCACGCAGCAGCCGAGATTCTGCCGACGCCTGCGGCCCGAACAGACGGTCGAATTCTCCTGCGTGGGGCGTAAGAATCGACCCGGGAGTCAGATGGTCGAGAAGCGTGGGAACCTTGGCGAGTATGTTGATTGCGTCGGCGTCGAGCACCATGGGGCGGCGGATGGTCTTTATGAGGGTCTCGAGCGCGCCTTGGGTGGCGTCGTTTGTGCCGAGGCCGGGGCCTGCGCCGATTGCGCTGTAGTTCATGCGCGGAGTCATGTCGCTCACGAGGATTTCATGTCGGTCGGGGTCGAAAAGCGCCTGAGGAACCGAGGTCTGCAGCACGTTGAACCCGCAGCGGGCGGAGTGAACCGTAAGCTTGCCAACGCCGGCACGCAAAGCGCCTTTTGCCGCCATCACGGCCGCGCCCATCATGCCGTAGCATCCCGCTATCAGCAGTGCCGATCCGAAATCGGCTTTGGAACTGAACTTGGGGCGGGGGAGGAGCACACGGCGCACGTCCTCAGCCTCGATAAAGAAAAACTTGGTCGGTGTTTCGGCTATGGCTCTTTGGCTCAGCCCGATGTCGATTGTTTTCCATTCGCCCACGCAGGCCGCGTTGTCGGCGAGGAAAAATGCCAGACGCGGGAACTGAACGGCTATGGTGAGATCGGCGTGAACCACGTAGCGCGACAGCGTCCGTGCATTCCAGTCGCAGAACATTCCGGAGGGGACGTCGATCGACACAATCGTGGCTCCCGATTCGTTTATGTATTCCACCAGGGTAGTGTAGCCCCCCGAAAGAGGTTCGCGAAGCCCTGTCCCGAAAAGACCGTCGATTATAAGATGGTCGCGCTGAAGATTCGGGAAGTCGAAACTTCCGGTAACTTCATGGAGCATCGGAAAACCTGCTGCCAGCAGTTCTTCCTTACACAGCCTGCAGTCGCGCGACAGACTGTTGCCGTGAATGTTGAGCAGATACACCTCCGGCATGAAGCCTGTCTCGTAGAGGCGTTTTGCCACCATGAGGGCGTCGGCGCCGTTATTGCCCGATCCGGCGAAAATCACCGTAGGCTTGTTCGGACGCCATCGCGACGATATTTCGCCGGCAACCCCGTCGGCCACGCGGCGTATGAGTTCCATCGAAGATATCCCCTCCTGAGCTATGGTGATACTGTCGATGTTGCGTATGTTTTCTGTATTGAAAATCTTCATGATCTTATGCTTTGCGCAAAGTTACTAAACCGTCGCCGTAAAAGCAAATCCCCGTGCGAAAACCTCAGAAAATAAGACAGGAAACGGCACCTATGCAGGGCAAATTTTAGCGATGGCGGAGAATATCGGGCGTCCGAGGTAGGAGAGCAGGATGCCAAGTTTGTTTTTGGGCCTTACGCGAGGGTTGAAAAGGCTTTCGCGGCGATATGCGGTGATGAGTTCCCAGCAACTGTCGGCCGTTCCGGCATACTCTTTTTCCCGTCCCGAGCGCAGAAGCAGAATGAATATGTTGAAATTCGCGCTCAGACGGCGGTCGCGCGCAGCTTTGGCAAGCTGCGGATTCCTTTTTGACAGATACTCCTCAATCCGGGCGGTTACCTTGAGCGCATCGAGCCTCGCAGGAGAGAATGTGTTGATGAAACTCTCGGGGTTCGGGCGGTAAAAATACACGTCGCGATCTGTATACGCCACACGGTCGGCGAGAAGGAAGATGCGGTAAAATATGTCGAGATCCTCGTAGCGTTCTCCTTCCCGGAACCTTTCCGATGCCCAGAGCCTCCGGCTGAATAAGTTGCCCCATGCCGAAGGCAGAAGTTGCCCGGTCTGGTAGAGGATCTGTTCTACGGCGTCGGCAGCGGATATTGCGGTGACTTTCCCTTCCGTGCCCCCCGGCGACGGAATTTTGCAGCAGGTGCGCCCCGACACGATTTCAACGTTCTCCGCAACGGCTGTCCCGACAAGCGCCTCTATGGCACCCGGGAGGAGTGCGTCGTCGCTGTCCGCAAACATTATCCATTCTCCCGTGGCAGTTTCGATTCCGGTATTGCGGGCTGCCGACACCCCTCTGTTGGGTGTGCGGATTATGCGCAGACGGCTGTCGGCGACGGCATAACCGTCGGCAACAGCCGCTGTATTGTCTGTCGAACCGTCGTCAACAACGATTATCTCTGTTTCGCGATAAGATTGGGAGAGGATGCTGTCGAGGCATTCTCCGAGATATTTCCCGGCATTATATGCCGGAACTATCACCGAAACGGTCATTTTTTATTCGTGGCGGCGGTTGCGGTGCGCTTGAGCTGATAGCCGGCCGTGATGCCGTCGTACTGGTTAAGCAGTTTTGTCATGGTGGAGATTGAGCTGCTCTTTGTAAATTTGCTCACTTTCTCCATCAGGGTCATAAGTTTGGAAACGTCGAACGTCAGATTCATACGGTCGCCGTTTTTAACTATGAAGCCTTCCATCTCGCCGATTTTTATACGCTTGAGCGCCTTGAAGGTAAACACGTAGTTACCCGTCTCCGGATTCTTGCTCAGAGTGCCGCTTACCGACGTTATACGCTGCCTGAACGTAAAGGTCGAGTCCTCGTTTATGGTGATTTTCAGCGAATTGATACCGGCAGCCTTATAGTATGGCTCGAGCTTGTTCTCTACCTGCGTGGCTGCTGCGGCGCCACCCGCCTTCAGCAGGAAATTGTCGCTTTTGAACGTGACGGCGGGAGCCACATACTCCCATTCGCCCGCGAGGTCTTTAATCTCGATTTTGCCCGACGAGATGCCGAGCGCGTTGCCAAGTCCTGAGAGCATGTCGCCTATGCTTTTGCCGCTTTTTTCGGAATCCTTGCCGGTGTCTGATTTTTTGCTCAGTCCGCTCAGAATGTCCTTCAGATCCTGGGCCTGCGAAGCCGGCGCGCACACGGAGATGATGAGAGATGCTGCTATAAGAAGAAAAAATCTTTTCATTAGGCTCATTTATTTATAATTCTGGCGATCACGTCTTTTATCCTGTCGGCGAGAGCGTTTGCCTCATCCATGGTCGATGCCTCGCTGTAGATGCGGATTATAGGTTCGGTGTTGCTCTTTCTCAGGTGTACCCACTGCGTGGGGAAGTCGATTTTCACGCCGTCGATGTCGGTGATTTTCTCACCCTTGAATTCATCTTTAACTGCGGCGAGGATGGCGTCGACGTCGAGGTCGGGGGTGAGCTGCATCTTGTTTTTGGCTATCTGATAGGCGGGATAGCCGGCCTTGAGTTCGCTTACCTTCTTGCCGCTCTTGGCGAGCAGGGTGAGGAAAAGAGCCACGCCCACGAGCGCGTCGCGGCCGTAGTGTGCTTCCGGATAAATCACTCCTCCGTTGCCTTCGCCGCCGATTACGGCTCCTGTCTTTTTCATCAGCGTAGTTACATTGACTTCGCCTACTGCGGCGGCGTTGTATTCGCATCCGTGGACTTCGGTAACGTCGCGCAGGGCGCGCGACGAACTGAGGTTCGACACTGTCGGGCCGGGCGTGTGGCTCAGAACGTAGTCAGCCACGGAAACCAAAGTGTATTCTTCCACAAACATCTCGCCGTTTTCCATCACGATTGCGAGTCGGTCAACGTCCGGGTCAACCACAAAGCCCACGTCCGCCTTGCCGTCCTTCATCAGGTCGGAAATTTGGGTGAGATTTTCGGGGATGGGTTCGGGAGTGTGGGCGAATTTGCCTGTTGCCTCACAGTTGAGTTCGATTATGTTTTTCACGCCGAGCGCGCGCAGAAGCTGCGGAATCACAATGCCGCCCACAGAGTTGACGGCGTCGACAGCCACGGTGAAATTCGCCTTACGGATGGCTTCGGTATCTACGAGTTTCAGCGCCAGCACCTGGTCGATATGGCGGCGGTTGTAGGTGTCGTTAATGTATTCGTGTCCGAGACTGTCTACTTCGGCCGACTCAAACTCTTCGGCCTCGGCTATGCGGAGCACCTCCTTGCCCTGGGCGTCGTTGAGGAATTCACCGTTTTCGTTGAGCAGTTTGAGAGCGTTCCACTGCCGCGGATTGTGGCTGGCGGTCAGAATTATACCTCCGCAGGCATTCTCGCCTGTAACGGCTATTTCTGTCGTAGGAGTGGAGGCGAGGCCGATGTTCACCACGTCGAATCCCATGCTGCAGAGTGTGCCGACAACTATGTCGCTTACCATTCTGCCGCTCAGACGGGCGTCGCGTCCCACTACTATGGTGTTCGACTTGCGTGTTGTGGTCTTGCGGATGAAAGTGGCGTAAGCTGAAGTGAATTTCACTATGTCTAAGGCAGAAAGCCCTTCGCCGGGGCGGCCGCCTATTGTGCCGCGGATACCGGATATGGATTTGATGAGTGACATATTATTCTGTATTGCAGAGTGTTAGATCTGGCTCTTGAAATAGCTGATTGTATAAAGGAAGGGGATTACATTGGAGATTTCGTCGCTCCAGCCGTCCTGCGATTTTACTATGAGGTTCACCTTGCAATTGTAGCCGAGATATTTGAGCGGCATCTGTATGCCTTCGCCGTAGGTGGCGGAATTGGTGTTCTGGAAATCGTCGTAGATGAAATACATCGACGTGGTCGACATATCTTCTGCATTGCCCGACCCCACGAGTTTCTCGCCCGGCACGTAGTAGCGGAGATTGTAGCGGATGAAGCGGAAATATACCCGCGCACCCTCCTCTGCTTTCTCGGTGTCGCCTTTCGACAGCACCTGCATAAACACGTTGCCGTCTTCGTCGAGCTGGTAGAAGGGGGCATCCTCGCCCACTTCGAAATTCCCGTCCTCGGGGATTACATCCGATACCCGCTGGTTTGCCAAATAAAGGTTCACCGCCTTGTTCTCTTCATTGAGCAGGTCGGCGTAACTTTTTGAATCGCTGCACGATGAGGCTATGATTCCGAGAACGGCTGCGAGAGCCGGCAGAAAGATCGTTTTGAGTATTTTCATTTTTTGTCTGAGATTTTCGTATATGATTCTAATTATGGTTGTAAACGTCGAATTCGGGCATTATGCTCAGCAGCCGGCTCACGGCGTCGCTTAGCGTGCCGTGAAATTCACCTCCCGCGGCATTGAGATGTCCTCCGCCCCCGAAGTATTTCTCACACATCAGGTTTACCGGGAAATCGCCCTTTGAGCGGGTGGAAATCTTCACGTATTCCGGCGAGTCCTCGCGCATGAACACCGAGTAGTTCACCTCCGGAATGCTCAGCGGAACGTTTACCAGACTCTCCGTGTCGCCCTTGGCGTAGCCGAACTCTTTCAGTTCGTCTTCCGACAGTGTTATCAGCGCCGCCTTATGATTGGGGAACAATATCATCTTATACTGCCCGTAGCCGCATATCCGCAGCCTCGACTCGCTGCAGGTGTTGAAAACCTGGGTATATATCTTGTCCTTGTCTATGCCCTTCTTCAGCAGGTCGGATATAATAATGTATAGGTCTGGGTCGTTGGAGTTATAGCTGAAATTTCCGGTATCGGTCATCATTCCCGTGTAGATGCACTCCGCAGCGGCGCGCCTTACGTAGCGTGTGAGCCGGAGCTGCCACAGGAGCATATAGAGCAGCGCCGAGGTCGACGACACCTCCGGATGCGAGATCACCACGTCGGCTGCCAGAACCGGGTCGAGGTGATGGTCGATCATGATCTTGCGGGCTGTCGAACTGTCGAGTGCGTCCTGAAGCTTGTCCACCCGCTTCGTGTCGTTGAAATCCAGACAGAAAATCAGGTCGGCGCCCGCTATGAGGTTCCTTGCGTAGTCGGCCTGACGTGTGGCCACTACTATATTTTTGATTCCGGGCAGAAACAGCAGCAGTTTCGGCGCACAGTCGGGAGTGACTACGGTTACATCCTTGCCCATCGCCCTCAGTGTGTGCCAGAGTCCGAGCGACGAACCCAAAGCATCGCCGTCGGGCGACACATGGCAGGTGATGACGATTTTTTCCGCATTCCCGATCAGCTCATTCACCTCGGTAGCGGCAGTCATATTGATTTCGAGTGTAAATCTTCCGTTCTGCATATAGGCTACAAAGATAGCAAACTTCCGCCACTCTTCAAAATTTATAAATAATCCCGCCCTCGGCTACCCGAACCCATAAAAGCTCATAAAAGAACCCGGCTCTCTCATTCGAAAATACTTTGAAACCTGAAGAATATGTTCAGGACTCGCTGAATCAATAGCGTTTCCCTTTTTCAAACTTATCGTTATACTGATATAACTAACTGAGTGTCAACGTACGGACGTGATTCTTCACAATGCGGTTTAAATAAGATAGAATACAAAATGCCATTGCCATAACCACCGACGCCCATTTTTTATTTTGCAATTGCGTGATAAAATACTTATAAACAGCGTGTTGTAGGGGCGCTATACTTAGCGCCCGCAGAATCGAAAGCATATTATACCCGGAACAATATGATGCTGAAAGAAAATGCCCGGATTCAGAGGGCGCTAAATATAGCGCCCCTACAATATTCTGATTACTAATTGTTTATTGTATTATCGCAACATCGCTATCGGTGGTGCTCCCCGGCAACTGTATTCTGTTTGCTGGCATATTTAAACCGCATTGTGAAGAATCACGTCCGAACAAACCACATGCTGTCAGCGTATTGTCTAATCGGGTATATTGCCCTCTAATTAATTAAATTCGCTATCGTGGTCTTAAATGAAAGAACCGTGTGTTTTTTTAGCGAGGACAGCCCTTTTGCGAAAAAATACAGTTGTAGCGCCGGTTGCGAATAATGTTTTTTCCACATTGATTATACCCTTGTCGTTTTCATCTCCTCCCGTTCCCCTGTCCAAAAACTCTCCTCTGTCCAAAAAAATTTTTCGTCACTCCAGGAAAAAAGCGACATTATCGCAATGCTTCCCGCCCGTTCCCGTATTATCTTTGCGGAAAATTAACCGTTATCACTATGAAAGAACCCACAATTTACCAGGAAGCCAAGGCCAAGACCGCGCCTTGCAAAATCTCCCACCAGGCATTCCACCTCTACGTAGGCCTCGTCGTGGCCCGGCTGCAGGAAGCCCCAGGACTGTTCAAATGCTACGGCGAGATAATGACCGCCCTCATGTACTACTTCGAGCACGGCAAACGCATACAGAAAAGCGGCTACGAAGTCGCCGACGCCTTCCTCGGCGAAATCTACGCTGAGATCGACAAATCCGTCCGCCGCTCGGAATCAGCCCGCGCCGCAGCCGCAAAGCGCCGTCAGGAGCGTCAGGCCGCGAAAGAAGAAAACCGCCGGCTCCACTCCGAAAAGCCAGTTGAAAAGCCGACCGAAAAACCCGCTGAAACTCCCGCCGCCCCCAAACCGAAGAAAGAAATCAGATATAGCCCCGGTGGATACCGTCTCTACGACCGCGACGACCCCCGCTATTACGACAGCTTCCGCGCACGCTTCGGTCTCCCGCCGCTCGACCACAGCGGATGCGTCTTCGACGATTAAATCTCAGTACTATCCATACATTATTGTATAATACGTTGATATTCAATAGAGGCGCAGTACGATGCTGTTTTACTCAAGCCGCGATGAAATATTTTTATGTCAGGATTGTGCCCGTTGTCGCTGCCGGCGAAAAATCGCAGGCATTTCTTCACAAATGTGAATCCGATGAGCGCGGTTTTTGTAGTAACTTTGCGGCGTGAACGGTTTTGAACATACAATAGCAGAGAAATATGACCTCGATCTCGACGTGACGTGCGAATTTATAAGGCACATGAAGTTAGTTGAGGTTGAAAAAAACTCGCAAATCATCGCGAACGGTGGTTTCAATGATAATTTCCATTTTATAAAAAGGGGAATTCTCAGGGCGTATATCCCCGCCGACGGTGGGGAACAGACTCTGTGGTTCGGCTATCCCGGCCAGGCCATCTTCGACGTCTGGTGTTACAACAACGGAGGGCTTTCGCCGATATCCATAGAGTCTGTCACCGCCTGCGAACTCCTGTATATTCCGAAAAGGGAGCTTGAAAGGCTATGCAGCGAATCGCTGCCGGTATGCAATCTCGTCAGAAAGATTTTAATCGGTCACGCTGCCGAGTCGGAGGAGAGCTTTACCAGCCTTTTCGAGTGCGACCGCGGAATGGAGCGCTATCTGGCGATACTCAAGCGCCATCCCGAACTGTTGCAGCACGTGCCGCTGAAAAAGCTGGCGTCCTACATCCATCTCGCGCCTCAGTCGCTCAGCCGCATCCGCTCACAGATAAAATAGTGGAAAAATGGCAACGGTATCAAAGAGATATTACGCCTATCTGATTGTTTTTCTGGGACTGCTGTCGGCGTTCGGTCCTTTTGTGATCGACATGTATCTGCCGGCGCTTCCGGAAATGACTGAGGTGTTCAACTGCGATTCGTCGACGGTACAGTTGGGTCTGACATTCTGTATGGTCGGGCTCGCTGCCGGACAGCTGCTGTTCGGACCGGCGAGCGACAAGTACGGACGCAAACCCGTGCTCGTGTTCTCGCTAATTGTGTTTGTATCGGCATCCATAGTATGCTGCTTTTCCGCTTCGGTGGTAGCTTTTACTTCCGCCCGTTTTCTTCAGGGCATAGGAGGGTCGGGAGGAATCGTGTTGTCGCGCTCGGTTGCTGCCGATATGTATTCAGGGCGCGAACTTGCGAGACTTATCGCTGTTCTCAGCGCAATCAACAATCTTGCGCCCGTCGCCGCGCCCATTGCCGGAGGCGCAGTTGCGCATGCCTGGGGCTGGCAGGGGATTTTTATTGTTCTGCTTATTCTCGGCATGGTTCTGCTTGGAATGAGCGTTCCGCTGCGCGAAAGTCTTCCAGCCGACAGACGCTTTTCGGGTAAACTGACGGCATCGGTAAAAGGCTACCGCGAAGTGTTCGGCATAAAGGGTTTCGCCTCTTACAGCTTGGTCTATGCTCTCGCTATGGCGGCGCTGTTTGCCTATATCTCAGCCACGCCGTTTATCGTGCAGGATGTCTACGGGTTTTCCGAACTGCAGTTCTCGCTCGTGTTCGCCGTCAACGCCGTAGCACTCGCCGCCGGGTCGGCGCTGTCGCTGCGCTTCAGCGACATGAGCAATGCCGCCCTCAGCGGTTCTTTCGCGGGCACAATCCTTGCCGCGGCGGGAGCGGGCGCGGCAGTGCTGTTTCCGGGAGATTTCATGGCTTATGAAATCACCACGTTTATAATGCTTTTCGGCATCGGACTCGTGCTGACCGGCTCCACGTCGCATGCAATGAACCTCGGACGGCGCTGTGCGGGCGCCTCTTCTGCTGCAATAGGAGGCATCGGCTACGTAGCGGGCGGACTGGTGTCGCCGCTGGTGAGCTGCGGCAACATCTGTCTGACCTCGTTTTTATGGTGTGCCGGGTTCCTCCTTGCCGGAGGATTGATTATTTTGCTGTATGAGAAATCCTCCGGATATGGAAAGGACAATCTTTGAAGATTAGCGCCCCAAAATCCCGTTTTTTAGCAGAAAACGTGGCTTTACAGGGTGTTGCGAACAAATTAAAAAGCTAAATTGTTAAGGAAATAAGTTTGTATTTGTGAAATTTTCGTAAATTTGCAGCGAATAAGCTGCGATTTCCCAATCAAGCATATTTATTATTGTGTAATTTAATACAAAAAACAATGAACACTGACATTATTGGCGGACTCGCCGGAAGCGTTTGGAACGCTCTTAACGAAGCTGACGTACTCGGAACCAAACAGCTTAAGAAAGTGGCAAAAATCAAGACCGACAAAGAACTCTACGCTGCTCTCGGCTGGCTCGCCCGCGAAGGCAAAATCAATTTCGAGGACAGCGAGGACGGCAAAGAACTGCTGATTTCGCTCGTTCAGAGCTGCTGATCGGACTATTGAACTAAAATATCCTATAACAGAGCGCCCGGAAATCCATCCCTTTCCGGGCGCTCTGTGCTGCAAGGGGTGCGATGCTTTAATAGGATGTCTGAATTTAGAGGTTGTTTAAAAACAAATGTGAAAGCCGGAGTCCATTCTCTTGAGGTGGATTCTTCCTCGGCAAGCTCGGAAGCGGCAAGCCGATGATTGGGATGAATTGAAGGAGTAATGCTGTAGCATTATGACTGAAATTCAGCACGAAAGACGCCCGGGAGAATGGATGCGAAAAAGCATTTTTAAAGCAATCTTTAAACCGAATAATATGTATAAAAAGATAAAAATAAGTTGCCATAAGTCGCATGGATGTCTTTTTGGCTCCCCTGTCCCTAATCTTCAGTCACAGTGCTACAGCACTGCTCCTTCAGATTATGAACAGGTTAGCTCAAAAATCCATCCACTCCGGATTCACATTTGTTATTAAACAACCTCTTAGAGTGTGTTTACTTTTAAATCAAATTAAACATTAGGGGCACGAAAAACCC
>ERZ1673743.455-NODE-455-length-62553-cov-10.577170_pt1 | contig 62553 bp, 56 predicted proteins | sample MGYA00580197_ERZ1673743 | MGnify/ENA primary metagenome ERZ1673743 (study PRJEB41218, sample SAMN15661795) | gut metagenome | host: Homo sapiens | place: Canada: London | collected 2015-08-20/2019-03-30 | study: EMG produced TPA metagenomics assembly of...
TATTAAATTTCATAAAAGGTAAAATCGAATTACACAAAAATATTTACAGTCTCTAAAAATAATTAAGACATTAGAAAATGTTAGAAACTTTAATTGAGTGAATTTGACTAGATATATTGCAAAAAAGAGCTTAAAATTATGCAAAATACTTGACATTTACATAAAAAAACAATATGATATAGGGGATAAAATTGTAGAAAAATGAAGAAAAATTGAAAGATAAGGAGAGAAAAGATGTATACAAAAATGCTAACCTCAAAAATGGGCGGAGAACTAATAAGCTTTAAACTAAATGGCGAAGAACGTATCCACCAAGGCGTAGATTGTGTAGACGAAAATGGAAAAGTATATTGGAAAAGACATGCTCCTGTATTATTTCCAGTAGTAGGTAAGCTAAAGAAAAATCAAACCATAATAAATGGACGAATATTTGAAATGCCACAACATGGTTTTGCAAGAGATATGGAATTTGAACCAATTACAAAGTTAGACAACTTTCATTCTTATGTATTAAGAGGAAATCAAATTACAAAAAACAGATATCCATATGATTTTGAATTATATACAACTTATCGCCTAGATGAAAATAAATTAACAACAATGTACAGAGTTATAAATACCGGAGATGTTACACTTCCATTTGGAATTGGAGGACATCCTGCATTTAAAATAGATGTAAATGAACTAAAAAAAGGAAATTACTATTTAGAATTTGAAGAAGATGAAGATAAAATTCACTTTTTGTATTTAGTAGATGGCTTAGTTGGAACAGAATATGCACGTAATAAGATGGCAGATAAAAGAAGAATTAATTTAGATTCAAATACATTTAATGATGATGCACTTATTATGAAAGGAATCACATCTACAAAAATAAGCTTAAAACATAGAGAAGAACATGAAGACAGAACATTACTTACAATGGATTTTACAGGTTTTCCATATTTAGCAGTTTGGTCTAAGCCTAATGCTCCATTTGTATGTATTGAACCTTGGTATTCAACAGCAGATACCATTAAAAGTACAGGAGTATTTATTCAAAAGCAAGATATTATATCATTAAAACCAGCACAAACTTTTGAATGTAAATACACAGTTGAATTCTTTTAAAAATGGAGAAAAACATGAAGATAGTATTTATTTTAATAGGATTAATACTTGCAATAATAGGTGTTATATGTGTATATGATGCAAGATTAATTACAAAAAAGTTCTTTAGTTTTGGTGATCAAAATGAAGCAGCTATGGGGCTTAAAATATTAGGATTTATTATTGCAATTATAGGTGGAATTATAGTATACTTTAATATATAAAATTACATATAATATAAAAAAACACTACACAAAATAAAAGTAATGTGTTATTATATAAAAAAATTAAAAACTAAGAACAAGAGGAGTACATTTGGAAAACTAGAAAGAGAAAAGAGGTAAAATGCTGAGAGCTTCTTATAGTAAAAGCAAATGGAAGGTAGCTTGGGAGTTGATATGTTGAAAGTGTGGAAACATACCTAGATATATTCGTGTAACTTGCGTTAAAAGTAGTTAAGATACAAAATTTTAAAAAAAGTTTTGTAATTTTAAGGTGGTACCGTGAGAAATATTAGCTCGCCCTTATTCTAGGGGCGAGTTTTTTGGTTAGAAAGGAGAAAAAATTATGGAAAAAAAGTTAAATGACAAATTTAATCCAAAAGATTTTGAAACAAAGTTATATGAAAAATGGGAGGAAAATGGATATTTTAAGCCAAGTATGGATAAAACTAAAAAAAGTTATTGCATTATGATGCCACCTCCAAATGTAACAGGAAAATTGCATATGGGGCATGCTTTAGATGATACCATACAAGATATTTTAATTCGTTTTAAAAGAATGCAAGGATATAATACATTATGGCTTCCTGGTTCTGATCATGCAGCCATTGCAACAGAGGTAAAAGTTGTACAAAAAATGAAAGATGAAGAAGGACTTACTAAAAAAGATATTACAAGGGAAGACTTCTTAAAAAGAGCTTGGGATTGGACATATAAATATGGTGGCGAAATTCAAAATCAACAAAAAAAGTTAGGATGTTCTTGTGATTGGGATAGAAAACGTTTCACAATGGATGAAGGGTTATCAGAGGCAGTTATAGAGCAATTTATAAATTTATATAAAAAAGGACTAATATATAAAGGCAAAAAAATGATAAACTGGTGTCCATCTTGCCATACAACAATATCAGATGCAGAAGTAGAATATGAAGATGAAGCATCTCACTTATGGCATATCCGTTATAAAATTAAAGATGAAGATAGATATATTATTGTTGCAACAACAAGACCAGAAACAATGCTTGGAGATACAGCTGTTGCAGTAAATCCAAAAGATGATAGATATAAAGATTTAATAGGCAAGAAATGTATTTTACCTATTATGAATAAAGAGATTCCAATAATTGCAGATGAATTTGTTGAAACAGAATTTGGAACAGGATGTGTTAAAATAACACCAGCTCATGACCCTAATGACTATCAAGCAGGTTTAAAACATAATCTTGAAATTATAGAGGTTTTTGATGAAAGTTCTATAATGAAAAATTTAGTACCTGAATATGAAGGAATGAAGGCAATTGATGCAAGAGAATTAATAGTTAAAAAACTAGAAAGTATAGGGGCCCTTGTAAAAATTGAAGACTACACACATAATGTTGGAAAATGCTATCGTTGCCATAGCACAATAGAACCACGTGTATCAGAGCAATGGTTTGTTGCAATGAAAGATTTAGCAAAAAGAGCAGCAGATAGTGTAAGAAATGATGAAGTAAGATTTGTTCCAAAAAGATATGAAAAAATGTATTTTAATTGGTTAGATAATATACAAGACTGGTGTATATCAAGACAATTATGGTGGGGTCACAGAATACCTGTATATTATTGTGACGAATGTAATGAAATGATAGCAAGCAATCATATGCCAGAAAAATGTAGTAAATGTGGAAGCACTCATTTACATCAAGATGAAGATTCATTAGATACATGGTTTAGTTCAGCACTATGGCCTTTTTCAACACTTGGATGGCCAAATGAAGAAGCAGAGGATTATAAAACATTCTATCCAACAAATGTATTAGTTACAGGTTATGATATTATTACATTCTGGGTATCAAGAATGATGACACAAGGATTAGAACTTACAAATCAAAATCCATTTAAAGATGTTGTTATTCACGGAATAGTAAGAGACTCTCAGGGAAGAAAGATGTCAAAAAGTTTAGGTAATGGAATTGACCCTATTGAAATTATTGATGAATATGGAGCAGATAGCTTAAGATTTTCAGTACTTTCTGGAACAACAATGGGAAATGATATTAGATACATGCCAGAAAAATTAGATCAAGCCTCAAATTTTGCAAATAAAATTTGGAATGCTGCTAAATTTATCATTATGAATACACCTGATAATGTAGAAAGTGTAAAGGAAAACATACAAAATATTGAAAATGGTAAATCATTAAGAATAGAAGATAAATGGATTTTAAGTAAGTTAAACAAACTAATTTCAGATATTACAAGAAATATTGAAAATTATGATTTAGGTATAGCAATTGACAAAATATATGGATTTATGTGGAACGAATTTTGCGATTGGTACATTGAAATGGTTAAATCTAGAATATATAGTGAGAATACTGAGGAAAAAACAGAAGTATGTGCAATTCTAAACTATGTATTTGCTAACTGTTTAAAATTATTACATCCATTTATGCCATTTGTAACATCAGAAATATATGAAAAATTAGTATTAGTAGATGATAAAGAACTAATGCTATCTAAATGGCCAGAAGAAAACGAAAAATTAGATTTTGAAAATGAAGAAACCATAGTAGAAAAATTAAAACAAATTATTGTAGAGATTAGAAATGTAAGAGCAAATATGAATATACATCCATCAAAAAAATCAGAATTGATATTTGTAACAGATAAATATGCAAAAGAAATTGAAGATGCAGAAGAATTTATGTTAAAACTAGGTTTTGGAAGCAAAATAACAATTCAAAATAATAAAGATAATATTGCTCAAAATGCAATAAGCATTATGCAAGATGGAATTAATTTATATATGCCACTTAATGATTTAGTTGATATGGATGAGGAAAAGAAAAGACTTCAAAATGAAATTACAAAATTAGAAGCGGAAGTTCAAAGATGTCAAAAAATGCTTTCAAACCCTGGATTTGTAAATAAAGCACCAGAAGCAAAGATAAATGAAGAAAAAGCTAAACTTACAAAATATGAAGAAATGTTAAAACAAACAAAAGAACATTTACAAGGGTTGGAGTAATATTAAAATATAGAGTTAAATAATTATTAATTAAGATTTTACAAGGGTGTATTAAAATACACTCTTGTTTTTATGTCGAATCAATTTAAAATATTCTTGTGATAAAAATACCAGAATAGATAAATTTTGGGAACAATATGAAAAGCTTTAAAAATATTGAAAATGAAAGTTTGTTATGCTAGAATAAAAATATATGTAGTAAGTGAGACTAAAGAAAAACTGCTAAGTTGCGTATTTAGCAATTGAATGGAGTAATATATGAATAGTGAAATGTTTGATATAGATAAATTTAATATAATACAAGATGAAGATAATTACTATTTCTTTAGAGCATTGAATATGGCAGATAATAGAGATATAGAAGAAGGAATAACAACATCAGAAAATGGAGAGATAGAAAGAATAAGAACAGATAGAGAAAGATATGAGGAAGAGGCAAAATATAGTGAAAACTCTCAGTTATCTTTAGAAGAAATATATGACCATATAAAGATGCATTATAGAAAAGATACTAATTGTATATCATTAACAAGCAATAGTAATATAGCGATAAACTATGGTAGAGGTTCATATAAAGATAAATACGTTATGATAAGAATACCAAAAGCAGAACTAGGAGAAAAGACTGTTGTAGCAGGAAAATATATGTTACAAGAGTTAAGTTTAAAAATAGAACAAGCACTTGAAAACTTGCCACAGGAGAAATTACAAAGAATTAATAGTCTTTTTAGAGAAATAGAAGAGGCACAAAATGATGAAACATTAAGAAATGTAATAACTAAAAGATATACCGCAAAAACTGGAGAGGTAGAGTTAGGAAAGGCACATTTAAGAAAAGGAATAATATATAGCAGTCCTAATGCAAGAATAAGTAGTTATCAATCATTAAATGACGAACAACGCTTAGAAACTAATAAGGTTTATGCAAAACTTGCAATATTAGAAAATGAAGATGTATTAAGACATGTAATACCACATTCATCAAATTCAAAATTAAGAGAAACAATAGGAAATGCATTTTCATCAACAGAGGTTATTCATTATGGAGAAATAGAAAAGGAAAATATAATAGATGTAAGTAAAGAAGTTGTAGATTTATTTGCATTAATTCAGCAAATAGATGGAATAGAAAAAAACAGAGTAGAACAATTGAAAAAAGCATTACTAACAGAGATAAAAAATGGAGCAACAATTCCTGCGTTGCCAGAGATAGAACAAACATTAAAAGATAATGTTTCAATAGATGAAATGTATAAAATTACAGATGGAACAGTTGAATATGGAAAAGCGAAATCTATTGTAAAAAATATGTTTTATTTATCTAAAGCAAGAAAAAATGCGATAGAATTATCAAATATTTTAAGGGAAATATTGGGTAATAATTTAGAATTTGAAGATGTTATAGAATATATAAGAAATAACGGTTTTAGAGTAGAACCTGAAATAATATCAAGAAAAAGCGGAAAAGGTGTTAAACTTAGTGAATCAATTAATTTAAACTTACAAAGTGAAGAACGAACATTAATAGAAGATATAAAAAATTTATCATCAGATGAATTAGAAGAAGTATTACAAAATGGTGGACTTGTAGATATACAAAATATTATCACAAAAACTTATGGAAAAGAAACAGAAAAAATAGATATATCAAGATACTATGCAGAAGCAATTGTTGCTAGGTATAATTGGCAAGAGATAGGAATAGAAGAATTTAAATTAACAGAAAAAAATGAATTAATAAAAAGGTTACAAGAAAAAGATTGTATAGATATATATAATAAACTAAAAGAAGCAGGAATAACAGAGGAACAAATACCAACCGTTTTATTAAACATAGCAACAAGGCAAGGGTTGTATGAAAAATATAAAAATGGTAATTTAGAACAACTATTAAATGAAAATAAAGAAGTGCTACAAGGAAATTTAAGTATTGAAGTAGTTGAAAGATTTTTAGGATATTATGATGTAAAAGATATAGGTATAAGATTAAAAGACTATCAACAAAGAGCTTTTGATAAAACAAATGAAATATTTGAAACACATAAATTTGCACAAGTAGTACTTCCAACAGGGGCAGGAAAAAGTTTTGTTGCGATATCACAAATGCAACAATTTGCAAAAGAGCATCCAAATGAAAAAATGCTATACTTAGCACCACAAGATGAAATATTAAATCAAATAAAAAAATATATAGTGAAATATGTACATGGAGAACAAAATACAGTAGGAAAATCGGTTGATAAAATAGTATCAGAGGTCTTTCAAAATATAACTTTTGAAACATATACAGGCTTACTTGCTAAAAGAGGACAAGAGGTAATAAAAGAGCAATATGGAATGATAGTATCAGATGAACTACATAGAACTGGAGCAAAAGAATGGGAAGGTAAAATTGATGAGCTATTTGCAAACCAAAGTGAAAATGTAAAAGTTTTAGGAATAACAGCAACACCTGAAAGAGATGTTGATGGAAGAGATATGGCTGAAGAAACAGCTAAAAAACTTGGATATACAGACGAAGAAATAAAGCAAAGAAAATATTTAGCATCTAATATGACACTTGAAAATGCAATAAGAATGGGATATGTAGTAAATCCAAAACTTGTTTATAGTAAATACGATTTAATTTCATCAGGAAAGCTAGATGAATTAAAAGAAGAAATAGATGAGATAGAAGATAAAGAACAAAGAACTGAAAAGTTAGAAAAATATAATAAAGTAAAAGCAGAATTAATAGAAGAGATAGATAAAGAAATTGGAAAAGAAGCAAGAATAAAACTTGAACAAGAGGCAAGAAAAAATCTTGATAGTGGAATTGGAAAAGATGAAATACTAAGACAACATGTAAAAAAGGGTGGAAAGTATATTGTATTTATACCTGTAACAGACCAAGGAGAAATAGAAGATGAAGATGGAAACAGAATTGGAAGCAAAACAGGAGAAGATAAATTAAAAGCATATCAAGAATATTTAAATAAAGTATTTGAAGGAACAGATATAAAACCACAATGCAATGCTATGAGTGGAAGTTGGAATGGAAAAAATAAGAATAAAGCAGGAGAAGATAAAAACCAACAAGAGTTAAATGCATTTGAAGCTGACAATTCAGAAGAAACAAAATTTATGGTAGTAATGAATAAGGCAAATGAAGGATTACATATAGGTGGAGTAGACGGAATAATATGGTTTAGAGCATTATATGAAGATTCTAGAATACTTTACTTACAACAATTAGGTAGAACTATATATGCTCTTGATGAGGATAATCCTTTACCAGATGATAAAAGACCAATGATTATAGACCTAGCCAATAACTCTTTAACAGTTAAAATAGAAAAAGACTTTGAAAAAGAAGAACCAGAGGATGATTTAGAATCTTTAACTATTATTAAAGAATGGATTGATAATCATAATGGAATGTTTCCAGATAGAAATAGTTCTAATAAGCAAGAACAGCATTATTACGCAGTATTAAGAAGAATTCAAAGTAAATATAGCAAATATTTAGAAAAAGATTTTGATTTTGAAAATGTATCAGATGAACAAAAATACGAGATACAAAAAATACTTGAAATAGCATCTGAAATTGATTTATGGAATATAGATTTACCACCAATTCCTAAGACAAGAGGAAATAGAGATGAATTTGATCCATTTACTGTTGAAGGAATATTAAAAGATTTTGTAGAACTTGAAAATGAAGTTGAAGAACAATTTTGTGGAAGTATATGTTTAAAGAATGCACTAAAAATAGAAAAATGGTGTAAAGAGAATTTTGGAGAAAAAGAAAAGTGGAAAAGAAGATTACCAAGCCGAGGGTCAGAGGATGAAGAAGAAAAAAGACTGACGAAAGCCTTAAATTATTTAGGGCAAAAAATGAAAAAATATGAAGGGCAAGAAATATCTAGTATAACAAATGAAGAAGACAGAGATACTATAGAAATTATGAGGAGAATAGACAAGGAATATGCATATGGAGTACATCAAACATATTATAGTTTAGGACAACTATTAGAAATAGAAAACTGGTGTAAAGAAAATTTTGGAGAAAAAGAAAAATGGGAAAGAAGATTACCAAGCCAAGGAGCAAAGGATGAAAAAGAAAAAAGACTGGCAGAAGCTTTAAGTGGATTAATGGAAAAAAAGAAACAATATGAAGGACAAGAGATATCTAGCATACCAGATGAAGTAGATAGAAATATTGTAGAAATTATGAGGAGAATAGAAATAGAATATGCGTATGGAAGGAATCAAACATATTATAGTTTAGGACAACTATTAGAAATAGAAAACTGGTGTAAAGAAAATTTTGGAGAAAAAAATAAATGGGAAAGAAGATTACCAAGCCATCATTCAAAAGATAAAGAAGAAAAAAGACTGGCACAAAATTTAAATAGTTTAAAGCAAAAAATGAAAAATTATGAAGGACAAGAAATAGCTAGTATAGCAAATGAAGAAGACAGAAATATTGTAGAAATTATAAGGAGAATCGAAAAGGAATATGCGTATGGATCGCATCAAACATATTTTAATGTAGGACAACTATTAGAAATAGAAAACTGGTGTAAAGAAAACTATGGAGAAAAGGAAAAATGGGAAAGAAGCCTACCAAATGGTAAGTCAGAGGATAAAGAAGAAAAAAGACTGGCACAAGCTTTAAGTGAATTAATGAAAAAAAAGAAACAATATGAAGGACAAGAAATTTCAAGTATATCAGATGAAGTAGATAGAAATATTGTAGAAATTATAAGGAGAATCGAAAAGGAATATGCGTATGGAAGGAGTCAAACATACCATAATGTAGGAACCATGTTAGAAATAGAGAATTGGTGTAAAGAAAATTTTGGAGAAAAAGAAAAATGGGAAAGAAGAATACCAAGCATATGCTCAAAAGATAAAGAAGAAAAAAGACTGGCACGAAATTTAAATAATTTAAAGCAAAAAATGAAACAATATGAAGGGCAAGAAATATCTAGTATACCAAATGAAGTAGATAGAGAAGTTCTTGAAATAATGGAAAGATTGGATAGAGAATATAACCCTGAAAAAGCAAGATTAGACAAAGCAAAAAGTGATAGGGATTTAGCAAAGACTAAAAATGAACAAGCTAAAGAATTAGAAGAACAAGTATCTGAACAACTAAAGGAAAGAGGTCAAACTCATGAAGAACAATAAATTAATAAAATATAAAGAAAATGTATTTACTAAAATATTTAATTTTTTTAAGAAAATTTTTTCTAAAAAAGAGTTATCAGTTAATAAAGAAGATGTTGATGAAACAATTAAAGAAGAAAAAAATAAATCTAATTTCTTAGAAGATATACAAATTAAAGAAGATAAAGAAGAAATAAGATTAAAAAAATTGCAGTTGTTATATGATAATGGTGAGATTGATGAAGATGATTTATCAGAGTCAGATATTGAAAAATTAGTCGCTCTATATGAAAAAGAAACAGAAGATTTAAATGCAGATACAGAAAGAAGAAAAAATCATATTGCTCAAATGTTAAAAGAATTGAAAAATTAGTAAAAAGGTAATAATGAATTGATTAGAAAATAAAAAAATTGCAAGGGTGTGTTGATGAAATACACCCTTGATTTTTTGTATAAAAAAGAACTAGGTGTTCGCAATCCACCTAGTTCGGCTATTCACATTACATTAAATATAGTATCCAAATTTCTTCATTCTATCTTCTTCTATGATAGATAAATCTTTTAACCATTTAGCTAAACCTATACTATCATTATTTCTTAAAAATTCAAAATATTTAACTCTATCTTCTTTAGTTATAACAATAGGAGGTAAATTATTTTTTAGCAATTCATAATTTATAAGTAATCTACCAGTTCTGCCATTTCCATCTTCAAAAGGGTGTATTTTTTCAAATTCAATATGATATTTTGCAATTTTAGAGAAAATGTCTTGTTCATCATGATTATAATTATATATATAATACATCATTAAATTTGGTACTTTTTCAGGTTCAGGAGGTATATGCTCACTACCTTGAATAAATACTTGTACAGATCTAAATCCTTCAGTTTCTTTAATATTTTGGTTAATTGTTTCATTTAATTTTTTTATAAATCTTTCATCAAAATTGTCATTGTTTTTTAAGTTTTTAAAAACTAATTCTAGTGCATGTTTATGATTAATAGCTTCATATATTTCTCGTGGCTCTTTTCCATTAATTTTAAAACTATTATCATTGTATAGAATAGCGTAAGTTTCTGCATAAGTAAGAGTGCTTCCTTCAATTGCATTTGAATGATAAGTAATTCTTGTAATTAAATCTTCTAAATAATCTTTATTTGTTAGAATAAATTCTAAAATGGTCATAGATTTCCTCTTTTCTTGTATCTGATGTTAACCATATATGGTTATGTTTAAATTTTAACATATCTATTTTGTAAGGTCAATTGTTGATAATTAATTACAATTTAAAAATTAAAAAATGTATACTATATAACAAATAACAAAATTGCATATAATCATTACGAAAAAGTTCCGTAAACGGAAAAAATTCGTAATGAAAAATTCCAATATTAGCAAAATGTATTCTAAAAATAACGAATTAAAGGTACTAGCCATAGTAAAATTTATCTTAATTTAAAATTTGCTTTTTATGTAAATAAATGGTATAATAATATTATTCATGGGAAATCCATTGGATATATAAACTACCTTAACAATTTTACAACATAGGAGGAATGGTTTCATGTTAGAAATTATTTATTACATTTTAAGTTGGGGGGCTATAGCTTTTACACTTTATACTGGATATTCTATTTTTCGGGATGAAGGTGATTCATCTCTTGATAAAACGCCTGTAAAGGTAATAGACTCTTTGGTCAACAAGTGCATGATACTGGGGATAACCTTTGGAGCATGTATGGTGATAGCTGTTTATTTGCCGAAGGATGTTATAACAATCATAGTTGATTGTGTTTGTTCATTTATTTGGCTATTGGAAGCTAGAAAGTACTTGAAGGTTTCAAACTTCTTAAAGAAAAAAGAAAAGAAAGATTAAGGTAGAAAAAAGTGGGGTGAGCGTTGCTCACCTCTTTCAATTTTTAGACTATAAATACTTTTTTAATTTTTCAACATTGTTTTCTTGAAATTTAATAAATTCATCTAAAATGTTTTGTATAGGTTCACTTGCAGTAGGATTTTGATTCTTTAATTTTACACCTTCAATAATACCCATATTTGTTCCTTTAATAAGCATTTCAGCAATATGGGAATTACTTTTATCATTAATAGTACTTAGTTGTATATCAAAATAACCCATAACTTTTTGCATAGGAGGAAGCTCAGATGGAAAATCGTTATGGTTTTTAAGTTCTGCATTTACTTTATTTAAAATGTCATTATATTTATCATATTGAAAAAGTAAATCATCTTTAAAATTTCCATCTCCAACTTTTTCAGCAATAGTTGAAATTGAATCCATTCCCATTTTTATTCCTTTATTAATTGAATTTAAAATATATAATTCATTATCCATAAAAATATCAATTCCTTTCATTACATATATATTTAGTATAAATAAAATATAAAAAAATATACTAGTTGTTGAAAAATGTCGAACTTTTCCTATAATTCGTCAAAACATGTTTAAATTTGCTATTGGAAAAAAATGTAAATTAAGTTATAATAGGACAAGTTAGAAAAATATTTTAATTCAAAAAGGAGGCAGACATTTGGAAACAAATTATATAAAAGAGGACAAGTTATTGATGGTAACTATAAACGAAGAAATAGACCATCATGTAGCAGATAAAGTAAGGAGGATAGTTGATAATGAAATTACTAGATATATGCCAAGAAAAACTGTGTTTGATTTTAGTAGGGTTACTTTTATGGACAGTGCAGGGATAGGAATGATTATAGGAAGATACAAAATGATGAAATTAATTGGAGGAAGCTTAGAAATACAAAATGTAAATTATTCAGCAAAGAAAATTCTTGAAATGAGTGGGATTTTAAAAATAGTGCCAATTACAGAATTAAAAATGGCACAATAAAAAGAGGAGGAAGTATGAAAAGTATTTTTGATAATGAAATGAAATTAGAATTTTTAAGTAAATCAAATAATGAAGCTTTTGCAAGAATTACTGTAGCTGCATTTGTTTCACAATTAGACCCAACAATAGAAGAACTTGCAGATGTAAAAACAGCTGTATCAGAGGCTGTTACAAACTGTATAATTCATGGATATGAAGATGGAGAAGGAATAGTAAAAATTGTAGCAAGATTATTTGCAAATACTGTTGAAATTGAAATTTCAGATACTGGAAAAGGAATTGAAAATGTTGAACTTGCAAGAAAGCCTCTTTATACAACAAAAGCAAACCTAGAAAGATCTGGTATGGGCTTTACAATAATGGAAAGTTTTATGGATGATGTAGAAATAGAATCTGTTTTAGGATTAGGTACAAAAATAAAAATGAAAAAAATGATAAATAGAGTTAAAGTAGATGAAGATGCCGAAAAACTAGCAAGTTTAGGAGGCAAGTAATAAGTGACAAATGAAAATATGTATGAAAAATATGATAACCAAAATGACGTTATTTTAAAGGCTCAAAGTGGAGATAGTGAAGCATTAGAAAAATTAATACAAGATAATCAAGGGCTACTTTGGAGCATAGTAAAAAGGTTTAACGGACGTGGTTATGAATTAGAAGATTTGTTTCAAATTGCAAGTTTAGGTTTTATAAAATGCATAAAAAAATTTGATACAAGTTTCGAGGTTAGATTATCAACATATGCAGTACCATACATATTAGGAGAAATTAAAAGATATATACAAGAAGATGGACCAATAAAAGTAAGTAGGGCTTTGAAGGAACTTAACAGCAAAATAACACTTATTCAAAATGAACACTTAAAAAAAACTGGACAAGATATGAAAATTGAAGAAATTGCAAATAGGCTTCGGTGTTACAAAAGAAGATGTAACTATGGCACTTGAAAGTAAAAACACGGTAAGTTCAATTTATGAAACTCAAAATAATAATGATGAAGATGGAATTAGTATATTAGAAAAAGTATCTACAAATGTAGATGAACAAAGTATGATTACAAATAAAATTGCAATTCATCAGTTAATGGATGCTTTAGATGCTAAAGAAAGACAAGTGATTATACTAAGATACTATAAAGGAATAACACAGTCTGAAACGGCTAAAATATTAGGAACTAGTCAAGTTCAAGTATCGAGAATTGAAAAAAAGGTATTATCTGGAATGAAAAGAAAACTTACAGAAGATTTATCTTTAAGGGGGGCATAATGAGAAAAATATTTGTTTATTTATTTATACTCATTTTAATATGTTTTTCTATCCCTATTATCTTTACAAAAAATAAAACAAAAGAAGCAAGTAACGAAAATATTGAGAATACTGACAACATAGTTAAATTAAATTATAGCTACAAAGAATATGGCGAAATAAATTTATTACATAAAGAAACTAATAAAATAGAGAAAATTAAACTTGATGAATATTTGTATGGTGTTGTTTCAGCTGAAATGCCAGCAAGTTATAATATTGAAGCTTTAAAGGCACAAGCAGTTGTAGCAAGAACATACACTATATATAAGGCAGTAAACAGCAAAGGAAAACATGGAAATGGTGCAGATATTTGCGATAGTTCTACTTGTTGCCAAGCTTGGATATCAAAAGAAGATAGATTAAAAAGATGGAATGATAATAATAAGGAAGCATATTGGAACAAAATTGTAAATGCAGTAAATAGCACGCAAGGACAGATTATAACATATGATGGAAAACCAATTAATGCTTTTTTTCATGCAAATAGTGCAGGAGCAACAGAAGCACCTGTAGATGTATGGGGAGGAACTGGATATCCATATTTAAAAACTGTTACAACGTCTGGAGAAGATGCATATAGTGGATACAGCTCAAAATTAGAAGTATCTAAAAAAGATTTCGAAAGTAAAATAAAAGAAAAACATAGTGATTTTAAAATTGATTTTTCTAAAAAAGATTGTATAGAAATAAAAGAATATACAGATGGTAATCGTGTAAAAACATTAAAGGTTGGAAATCTAGAATTATCAGGTGTTGAAATAAGAACAATTTTTTCATTAAGATCAGCAAATTTTAAAGTTGAACTTGCAGAAGATAAAGTTAAGTTTGAGGTAGTTGGATATGGTCACGGAGTTGGAATGAGCCAAACAGGAGCCGATAGCTTAGCAAAAGAAGGAAAAAATTATGAAGATATTATTCATCATTTTTATACAGATGTTAAAATTGAAAATATTTAAAATAAAAATTGTATAATTTTCTAAAAAATGTCAATACTGAATGTAAAGATAAATCAAGGAGGAATATTTATGAGAAGAGAACATAGAGCTAGAAAATTATCAGAGAGGATTGATATAAAAAAATTAATGTACATTTCTGGTAGTGTTATATCAATTGCAGTTATTGGATTTGTTATTACATTCGTTATGTATGGAAACAAGATGAATCAAAGTTCAAATTTAGGAAAGGTAGATACTTCACTTATAGATACTACAATAAAGCAATCTACAGAGGAGACAAGTTCACAATTTGGAAAAACAGTAGAAGAGTCATCAAAAGATACAAAAACATCTGATGTAACTAAATATGCTGTAAATACAAGCAATGTAGAAAATAAAATAGAAACATCAAAGTCTAATAGTAATACATCATCAAGCTCTAATACTACAAAGACAGAAGAGAAAAAAACAGAGGAAAAAAAGCCAGACCCAACATTTAAAAAGCCAGTAGAGGGGGAAAACATAAGAGAATACGCAAAAGATAAATTAGTATACTCTAATACTTTAGAAGAATGGATTACACACTCAGGAATAGATATAAAGGCAGATAAAACTACTGTTGTAAAAGCATCAGCAGATGGAACTGTAAAATCTATAAAAAATGATCCAAGATATGGCTTAACTGTTGTAATAGAGCATAATAATGGTTATACAACAGTATATTCAAACCTTCTTACAGCAGAATTTGTTGTAAAAGGAGAAAAAGTAAAACAAGGACAAACAATAGGAACTGTAGGAAATACAGCAACTTTTGAAATATCTGATGAAGCACATCTTCATTTTGAAATTACAAAAGATGGAGAAAGTTTAGACCCAGAGCTTTATTTAAAAGATTAATTAAAAACAATTGAAAATACCTTTTTTATCATATATACTTATAAAAGTAAATGATGAAAGAGGTATTTTTATGGATTGGACTAAGGAACAAAAACAAGCAATAGTAGAGAAAAATTCAAATATATTAGTTGCTGCTGCCGCACGGTAGTGGTAAAACAGCTGTGCTTGTTGAGAGGATTATTCATAAAATTATTGATGATAAAATAGATATTGATAAAATTTTAGTAGTAACATTTACAAATGCAGCAGCTGCTGAAATGAGAGAAAGAATATTAGATGCGATATATAAAAAATTAGAAGAAAGTCCAGATGATATAAATTTGCAAAGGCAACTAACTTTATTAAATAAGGCAAGTATTTGCACAATTCACTCATTTTGTTTAGATGTTATTCGTAATAATTTTTACGAAATAGATACTTCTGCAAATTTTAGAATTGCAGATACTGCGGAGATTGAACTGCTAAAAAGCGAAGTAATTGAAGATATTTTTGAAGAAAAATATTTAAATCAAGATAAAGGATTTTTAAAACTATTAGACACATATACAGGGTATCGTGGAGATGAACCTTTAATAGAACTTATACTAGATATTTATAATTATATTCAAAGTAGTCCATTTCCTGAAAAGTGGTTAGAAGAAAAAGTTGAAATGCTAAATATTAAGGAAAACTGCGATTTTTCAGAAACCATATGGGGAAAAATACTATTAAAAGATATAAAAAGCAATATTTATGAATGTATATTAAAATTGACAAAAATGCATGAAGAAACAACTAAATTTGATGAACTTGCAAAATATAGCGCAGTATTAGAATCGGACATAAACAATCTTTATGCTATATATAATTATTCAGAAACATGGGAAAGTACATTTAGAAATATAAACGAAATGATATGGGAAAAGTGGCCAGTAGATAGAAAGGTTACTAATGATTTAAAAAATGACACAAAGGATATTAGAGATAAGGTAAAAAAACAATTTGCAGGTATTAAAATATTACAAAACTCAGAAGATGCAATTTTTGATATTAAAGAAATGTACAAAATATTAAAAGAATTACAAAATTTAATAATAGAATTTTCAAATAATTTTGCTGAAAAGAAAAAAGAAAAGAATATTATAGATTTTCATGATATTGAGCATTTTGCACTTAAAATTTTGCTAAAAGAAGAAAATGGAACAATTGTTGAAACAGAAGTTGCAAAAAAGTACAAAGAAAAATTTAATGAAATTGCAATTGATGAATATCAAGATAGTAACTTGGTACAAGAATATATTTTAAATAGTATTTCAAACAAACAAAATATATTTATGGTTGGAGATGTAAAACAGAGTATATATAAATTTAGACAAGCAAGACCAGAGTTATTCTTAGAAAAGTATATGAAGTATAAATTAAAAGAACAAAAGAAAGATAATGAGTCTGGCTTAAAAATACAGCTATTCAAAAACTTTAGAAGTAGAGAAAATGTACTTGAGGTAACAAATTTAGTTTTTGATAATATAATGAGTGCAGATTTGGGAGATGTAGATTATACAAAAGATGAATACTTAAATTATGGAGCAGGTTACAAAGAGCCAGAGGAAAAGGTAGATTTTGCAGGTAATGCAGAACTACATATTATAGACCTAAAAGAAGAAAGTAAAGAATGCTACAAAGATGATAACCAATCAGCAGATGAAGAAGTGGAAACAGAAGAAAATGAAGAAAGAATAGAAAATAGTGTTTTAGAGGCAAAATTTGTTGCAAGTAAAATAAAGGAACTTTTAGAGAGCAATTATCAAGTATTTGATAAAAAGAAAAAAGATTATAGAAAAATTACATATAAAGATATATGTGTACTATTAAGAGCAACATCTGCCACAGCACCTATTTATGAAAAAGAAATATCAGAACTTAATTTACCTGTTTTTAGCGATACATCTACTACATATTTAGATTCTATGGAGGTGCAAACAATACTTGCACTTTTGAAAATAATTGATAATCCATTGCAAGATATTCCTCTTGTAACTGTACTTAGGTCAAACATTGGAGGTTTTAATGATGATGACTTAGTAGAAATAAGATTAGCTGATAGAAAATCAAGTTTTTATGAAGCAATGCTTAAAGCTAGACTAATTGTAAAAGAGCCTCTAAAAGGTAAAATCGAAAATATGGTAAATAATTTAGAAAAGTGGAACAAAGAAGAAAAATACAATGATTTAGATGAGTTTATTTGGAAATTATACACGGAAACAGGATATTATCATTATGTGAGTTTACTTCCAAATGGAAATTTAAGACAAGCTAATTTAAAATTATTGTTTGAAAAAGCAAAACAATATGAAAAAGCAAGTTTTAAAGGATTATTTAATTTTATACACTTTATAGATAAAGTAAAAACAAGTAGTTCAGATATGGGCTCAGCAAAATTAATTGGAGAAAATGATAATGTTATACGAATTATGAGTATTCATAAAAGTAAAGGACTTGAATTTCCAGTTGTATTTTTAGCTGGAACAGGTAAAAAATTTAACTTACAAGATTTAAATAAACCTATATTAATGCATCAGGATATTGGATTTGGACCTAAATTAATAGATTCTGAAAAAAGAGTAGAGTATAATACTTTAGCAAAAGAGGCAATTAAAATAATAAGTAAAAAAGAAACTATATCAGAGGAAATGAGAGTTCTTTATGTTGCATTAACTCGTGCTAAGGAAAAGTTATTTATAACAGGAATTTCAAAAGATATAAAAAAGAAGATGCAAGAAAAAGAACAATTATTAAATATTTATCAAAGTAAACCAGGTGAAAGAATAAAATATCAGTTGGTAGAAAAATATGCGTCTTATTTAGATTGGCTGGAACTTGTATATATAAATAATAAACCAAATTCAGAAAAAATTATTAATTTGGTAGAACACAAGAAAGATGAAATTATAAAGAGTTTACAAAGCCATGAAATAGAAGCTACAGATGTAAAAAAGGCATTAGAAGAAAAATTAAAAGAAGTAAATGACATAGAAGAAAGTGATAAATATACAGATATTAAAGAAAAGTTAAATTGGAGTTATTCATATTTAGAATCTTCTAAAATTCCAAATAAAACGTCTGTAACAAAATTAAAGCAGATGCAGGAAGAAAATATAAGCTTAGAAGAAATAATAGAGAAAACTAAACAAAGTTCAAATTTAACATATAGACCTAAATTTATCGAAGAAAAGAAAACCTTATCTCCAGCTCAAAAGGGAACATTAATGCATTATTGTGTTCAAAAATTAGATGAAACAAAGGATTATTCAGAAGATAAAATAGAAGAATTTTTACAAAATTTATATAAAAATGAAATGATTACAGAACTTGAGCTTAAATCTGTAAACAGAAAAGCATTAATAAAGTATGTAAATTCGGATTTATGGAAACAATTAAAAGAAGCAAAAGAGGTGCATAAAGAACAGCCATTTTATACATATATTCCTGCAAAATCAATATATGAAAATGCAGATGAAAAAGAAAACATATTGGTACAAGGTATTATAGATTTGTATTATATTGATAAAGAAGGAAGAGTTATTTTAGTGGATTATAAAACAGATTATATTAAAGATGGAGATGAAAGAATACTAGAAGAAAAGTATAAAATACAATTAGATTTATATAAAAAGGCTCTAGAAGAAGCTTTAAACCAAAAGGTATATAAAGCTATGATTTATCCATTATCATAAAACAAATTAGCGAATGCAAAAATTACATTCGCTAATTTTACCTTAAAAGATAAATTACTTAAAGCTTATCTTCCACAAGGTTTCATACAAGGTTTATTGCAAGGCATTTCTGGTTCAGCTGGTTTACAAGATTCTTTTTCACATGGTTTGAAATCATGGTCATTGCAATCTAATTTAATACCTTTTAAGCATTTTGTATCACGTTCAACCTTTTTACATACTTTGCAGTGTTTTACTTGGTCAACCCAAATTTCGATTTCATATAATCTATTAGCGCATAAAGGTCCAAATACAAACTCTCCTTCATCATCTGTAAATGTGTGAGATACTGGTCTTCTTTCTTCTTTTCCACAGTCACAAACAACTTCAACTAATTTTACAACAGCATCTTTAACTGGATCTTGGTAACAATCTTTAACAACACCATAAATAACAGAACGGTTATCTTCTGGTAAAGTTATATCTAAATCAAATTGTTTTCCAGTAGCTAAAATACCATCAATACCTACAACAGGGCATACATTCTTTTCATATTCCATAATAAATTCATCCTTTCTTTTAAGCAATCTGCTTAATACATATTATGTTGTAACAAAATATTTGTGATAATTATGTAGAAAAATAAGAAATAATGATGTATAATAGAAAAAGTTTATATGTAAAAAAACGATTATAGTGCATATATATTAAATGAATTAAAAGAAAGTTGGAAAAAGAATGGATACAAGACCAATAGGAATGTTTGACTCTGGCGTAGGTGGAATGACGGTATTTAAAGAAATATCTGAAGCTATGCCAAATGAAGATATAATATACATAGGAGATACAGCAAGTTTTCCTTATGGAAGTAAATCAAAAGAAACAATTATAGAACTTACTAGAAAAAGAATACAAGAATTAATAGAAAAAAACGCAAAATTAATAGTAATTGCATGTGGAACTGCAACAAGCCAAGCTTTAGAAGAAGTGCAAAAGGAATTTGATGTACCAATTATAGGAATAATTGAACCTACTGTAAAATATTTAAAGGAAAAGAACATAAAAAAAGTTGGAGTTATTGCAACAGTTGGAACAATAAGAAGCAATGGATGGAAAAATGCGTTATTAAAAGAAATACAAGATGTAGAATTGCAAAATAGAGAATGTGCAATGCTTGCTCCTATGGCTGAAGAGGGATGGACAGAAAACGAAATAGCAAAACTTGCAGTTCATGAATATTTAAAAGGCTTAAAAGATATGGATGCTTTAATACTTGGTTGTACACACTATCCTTTATTTAAAAAATTAATTGTAGAAGAATTAAAACCAGGAACAGAGGTAATAAACACTGGAGAAATGGTATCAAAAGAAGTAGAAAATTACATACGAACAAATAAAATGGAAAACGAAAAAAATCATAAGGCAAATTACAAAATTTATTTAACAGATACAGAATGCAACTTTTTAAATGTAGCAAAAAAATTATTAAAAGACGATAAAATAACAGAAAAAATAGAAAAGATATAAAATAATAAGAATAAACCTCTTTTTATAGGCATATAATTTTAATAGCTTGTAAAACGGAGGTTTTTTATGTTTTGGGTTATAGATAAATCAAAAATTTATTCATATATAATTTCATTATCAACAGTTGTTATTCTATTTGTTACAGCTACATACATTAATAATGTTGCAGATGATCAAAAAAATATTGTTGAGACAAGTACAAATGTTGTACAAAATGAAATTAATGAAGTGAATAAATAAAGGAAATATAGGAATAATATAACATATATAAATTTAGGAGAGAAAAATATGTCTTTTATAGGTATTGTAACTAATTCAAAGAATGAAGAAAGCATGGTTAAAAAAATATTTAAGTTATTTCCAGCCGATAATATTATATTTATTACAAGCAAAAATATAGACAATATAAGAAATATTCAGTTTGAAACAGTAGTTATTAATGGAAATATAAAAGATGATGTAAAGTTAAAAAATATAATAACTAAATCTAAATATGTTATTTTAAATACTGATGTAGAACTTGAAAAAGAGTTTTGGAAAGATTTAAATTTGACAATTATCAGTTATGGTTTTAATAATAAAGCTACTTTTACTATATCTAGTGTATCTGAAAATAATATAATAATTTGTTTACAAAGAACAATAAAAAATATTTTTGATGAAAAAATAGAGCCACAAGAATTCGAAGAAGAAAACAATACAAATGTTGATATAAACGTAATTTTGTACGAAAAAATTGTACAACTTATTTACTCCAAAAATTAACAAAAATAATAGCATAATTCAAAAAAATGAAAAAAATAACATTTTATGTAGACAAAACCAAAAAAATGTAGTATAATAAAAAAAGTGATAAATAGATTAGAATAAAATCATAGCAGGATGAATAAAATTTATAAAGAAACAAATAGGGGAGGAAATTAAGTTGAATACAAATTATTCAGATAATAACCACATCACATTAGTGGGAAAAGTAACTAGTGAAAAAAGATTTAGTCATGAAATATATGGAGAAAAATTCTATATATTTGATCTTAGCATACCACGTTTAAGTGGAAATGCCGATAACATTCCAATAACAATATCAGAAAGATTATTACCAGAAAACGAATTACCAATTGATAGTAAAATTTCAGTAGAAGGACAATTTAGAAGTTATAACTCATATCAAGGAGAAAAGAACAGATTAATACTTACAGTATTTGCAAAGGAAATTACATTTATTGAAAATCAAGAAGAAGAAATACCAGTAGGAAAAGACATTACAACTAATGAAGTTGTATTAGATGGTTACATTTGTAAAAAACCAATTTACAGAAAAACACCATTTGGTAGAGAAATAGCTGATATTTTACTTGCAGTAAATAGATCATATAATAAATCAGATTATATTCCATGTATTGCTTGGGGAAGAAACGCTAAATTCTGTGAAACTGTACCAGTGGGAGCAGAAATTAGAGTAATAGGAAGAGTTCAATCAAGAGAATACGAGAAAAAGCATGAAGATGGAACAATTGAAAAAAGAATTGCTTATGAAGTATCTGTATCAAGTTTAGAAATTATAGATAAAAATACAGATGAAAATGAAGAAGCAGTTCAAGAAAATCAAGAAGCTATATAATTAAAAAAATATAGATTTTAACCAAAGATGGATAACATAAAAAATTCCTATAAGAAATGTCAAGGGTTTACCGTCCCTTGACATTTTTCTATGCATTATTTTTTTCTTCTGGTACCACAATATTTTCTTTTTTTGGTTCGTCTTTTGGTTTTTCAACTTCTAAATGTTGATAAACAGGTGATATATCTAAATCTTTTCCATTTCCGGGTACAACTTCAATTTTTTTTCTCTCATCCATTATTAACACCAACCTTATTCTAATCTAATATAATACTACCACACAAGAAGAAATAATACAAGAAAAATATAAATTTTAAGATGGAAAAATCTTCTTTTATAGGTTTACAATCGGCTAAAGAAGTGATAAAATAGTGTAAAATTAGGCTTTTTATGTAAAAAAATAAGCTATGTATATAAAGGTGAAAAATGAAAGAAAAAGGTATTATAGAATCAATATTATTTGCAGCAGGTAGAGAAGTAAATATAAAAGAACTTATGGTAGCATTAGAACTTAGTTCTGACGAAATTATGAATTTAGTTGAAAGTATGAAAATAGAATATGAAAAAGAGGATAGAGGTATTCAAATAATAAATGTGGATGGTGGTTATCAATTATGCACTAAAAAAGAATATTATGAATATATTTACCCTGTTTTTGATAAAAGAAGCAAACCTAATTTGTCTCAAGCAGCATTAGAAACTTTAGCAATAATTGCATATAATCCGAGAATAACTAGGGCAGAAATTGAATCTATTCGTGGTGTAAATTCAGATGGAACAATATATAAGTTGTTAGACTTTAACTTAATAGAAGATTCTGGAAAAGCTGATGCACCGGGAAGACCAACAACATACTCTACAACAAAAGAGTTTTTAAGGATGTTTGGATTAGAAAGTTTAGATAAACTACCGAGTCTTCCAAAATATAAATTGGATGAAAATCAGCAAATTGTAATTGATGATTTAATAGAGAAAAAAGAAGAAAATGAAGACGAAAGTAAAGGAGAAGAATAATGAAATTAAGTGAAAGTTTTTTTTATACATTAAGAGAAGATGTTAAAGATGAAGAGTCTGTAAGTGGAAATTTACTTGTTAAAAGTGGAATGTTTAAAAAAGTTGGAAATGGTATTTATATGAAAATGCCATTAGGACAAAAGGTTGTAGATAATGTTAAGGCAATTGTTAGAAAAAATATGAATGAAGCAGGAGCAGTAGAAGTTACAATGCCAATGCTTCTTCCAATAGAAGTTTTCCAAAAATCAAAAAGATATGAGCTTTTTGGACCATCAATTTTTAAATTAAATGACAGATATAATAGACCATATGTGTTAGGACCAACTCATGAAGAGTTCTTCGTTCTAGCAGCAATGATGAAATCAAAATCATATAAAGATTTTCCATATACACTTTATCAAATTGGAAATAAATATAGAGATGAAGTTAGACCAAGACTTGGATTAATTAGAACAAGAGAATTTACAATGAAAGATGCATATAGTTTTGATATTAATCAAGAAGAATGTGATAAATCATATAAAAAGCAATTTGATGCATATAATAAAATTTGTAAAGAAGTTGGACTAAATTATGCAGTTGTAAGAGCAGATACAGGGGTTATGGGTGGACTTTTATCAGAAGAGTTCCAAGCTGTAACAGATGTTGGAGAAGATATATTAGTTTTATGTGATAAATGTGATTATGCATCTAATATAGAAGTAAGTAAATGTGTAGATGAAGAAATAAATAATAATGAAGAAAAAATGAGTAAGGAAAAAGTATATACTCCAAATTCTGGAACAATTGAAGATGTAAGTAAATTATTAAATATGGATGCATCAAAATTTGTTAAAACTTTAATTTACAAAATAGATGGAAAATTTTATGCTTGCTTAGTTCAAGGTGATAAAGAAGTAAATGAAGTTAAACTTGGAAAATTGTTAGGAGCAAAAGAAGTAGAACTTGCAGAAGCAGAAGATGTTGTAAAAATCACAAATGCAAAAGTAGGTTTTGCAGGACCTATAGGACTTAATATTCCAGTTATTATGGATAATGGTGTAAAATACATGAGAAACTTTATTGTTGGAGCAAATGAAACAGATCACCATTATAAAAATGTTAATTTAGAAGATTTTGAAGTATATAAAATAGCTGATATTAGAAATGTTAAAGAACATGATAGATGCCCTAATTGTGATGGACATTTAGTGTTTAAAAAGGGTATAGAAATTGGAAATACATTTAAACTTGGTACTAAATATAGTGAAAGTTTAGGACTTAACTATTCAGATGAAAATAATGAATTAAAGCCAGTTGTTATGGGATGTTATGGTATAGGAATAGAAAGAATAATAGCAGCTTTAGTAGAGCAAAATCATGATGAAAAAGGAATTATTTGGCCAATGAATATAGCACCATTTAAAGTATGCATTGTACAAATAAGTGATAAAGATGAAAAACAAAAAGAAGTAGCAAATAACTTATACAATACTTTAAATAGCATGGGAATAGATACTTTATTAGACGACAGAAATGAAAGACCAGGAGTAAAATTTAATGATATGGACTTAATTGGAATACCAGTAAGAATTACTGTTGGTAAAAAAGTAGAAGAAAATAATGTCGAATTTAAACTAAGAAATTCTGATGAAGTTGAAATTGTTTCTATAGATGGAGTTATAGAAAAAATAAAGGGATTGGAAAATGTATAAGACGGCTATAATGTAAAGAAAATAAAAGGGAAGAAAGATGAGAAAAAAATCAAAAATTATTAGAAATTTACTGTTTTTTGTTCTTTTAATAGTAATTACATTTTATATACTATTAAAGGATCAAGATGTTACACAAATATTTAGTATTATTGGTTCTGCCAATCCTATATACTGGATAATTGGAATTGTATGTATGCTCTTATACATTGTATGTGAAGCTATAAATATAGGTAGAACATTAAAAGCACTAAATGAGAAATCGAGTTTTTATAATAACTTTAAATATGCATTAATAGGTTTCTTTTTTAGTGCAATAACACCTGCTGCAAGTGGTGGTCAACCAATGCAGATTTATTATATGTATAAAGATAAAATATCTGTATCTAATTCAACACTTGCATTACTTATGAATTTAAGTGCAATGCAAATAATAACAATAAGCTTTGCATTTATAAGTTTATGTTTTAACTATAATTACATGAATAAAGTATTAATTATATTTTTTATAGTTGGAATTGCTCTAAATATGAGTGCTCTTGCACTATTGATAGTAGGAATATTTTCAAAAAGAATGTCAAAAGGACTTATTAATATAGCGCTAAAAGTTATGAAATTTTTTAGAATAAAAAATCTAGAAGCAAAAAAAGAAAAGCTAGAAGGGGAACTTGTAAAATATCAAGAAAGTGCTGTATATATAAAAAATAATAAGAAAATAATGTTAAAAGTTATCGGAACTACAGCAATTCAATTTTTACTATATTATAGCATTTCATATTGGACATATAGAGCTTTGGGCTTATCTAAAAACAATATCTTTGAAATTATAACAATGCAAGCTGTACTATTTGCAACAGTATCAGGAATTCCATCACCAGGAGCAGTTGGAGTAAGCGAAGGTGTATTTATGGAATTGTTTAGAAATATATATCCAGAAGCAATGATGGGTAGTGCTGTTTTACTAAATAGGGGGATTAATTTTTATTTATTTGTATTAATTAGTGCAATTGTAGTTATAATAAATCATTTGAAATGGAAAGATGTGGAGGAGGAAGACTTTGAACATACTAAGACCACAGAAGATACTAAGTAAAGAGTTAGAAATATGTAATTTTGAAGATGTAATAAATACAATACAAGAGGATGATGAGATAAAAGAACTTAAATTTACAAATGAAGAACACATAAATATTGATATAGGAGATATTGATTTTTCAGAATGTAAATTTGAAAATGTAAGTATATTAAATTCTAATGTAGAGAAAATTACATTTTCAGATGTTTTATTTAAAAACTGCAATTTTTCTAATACATCATTTATTAATGTAACATTTATAAGATGTGAATTTCAAAATTGTAAACTTGCAGGGTGTAATTTATCAGAAGATAGATTATACAACGTATCATTCATAGAAACAAATGCTAGCTATATGAATTTATCAATGGCTAGCATTGAAAGAATATTATTTAAAAATACAGTATTAAAAAATAGTTACTTTCAAGAAACAAAAACTAAAGATATATATTTTGAAAATGCAGATTTAACAGATGCAAACTTTTCAAGGACAAGTTTAAAAAATATAGATTTAACAAATTCAAATATACAAGGTATTGCAGTATCTATAGAAGACTTAAAAGGTGCAATTATAGACCAAATGCAAGCAATAGATTTAATATATTTATTAGGAGTAAAAATAAAGAGGTAAAACATGGGAGATTTTGTGCATTTACATATCCATAGTGAATTTAGTTTACTAGATGGAGCTAATAGAATAAAAGACTTGCCTGTTAGAGCAAAAGAACTTGGAATGGATTCAATTGCAATTACTGACCATGGTGTTATGTTTGGAGCAATAGACTTTTATAAAGCATGCAAGGCAAATGGAGTAAAACCAATTATAGGGTGTGAGGTATATGTAGCACCTAGAAGCAGATTAGATAAAGATCCAAGTATTGATAGCAAGTATAACCATTTAATATTACTTGCAAAAAATAATGAAGGTTATAAAAATTTATCAAAACTTGTTTCCTTAAGCTTTGTAGAAGGATTTTACTACAAACCTCGTATAGATAAAGAAATATTAGAAAAATATCATGAAAATTTAATTTGTTGTAGTGCATGCTTAGCAGGAGAGGTAAATCAGGCAATATTAAAAAATGATATGGAAGAAGCGGAAAGAGTCGCACTTTGGTATAAAAATTTATTTGGAGAAGATTATTATTTAGAAGTACAAAATAATGGAGTTAAAGAACAAGTACTTGTTAATCAAAAATTAGTGGAGTTATCAAGAAAGTTAAATATTCCACTTGTTGCAACAAATGATGCACATTATCTAAAAAAAGAAGATGCATATAATCATGAAGTTTTACTTTGTATCCAAACAGGAAAAAGAATGACAGACGAAGATAGAATGCGTTTTGAAACAGATGAACTATATGTAAAATCACCAGAAGAGATGATAGAATATTTTTCAGGTATTCCAGATGCAATTGAAAATACAGTTAAAATTGCTGAAAAGTGCAATGTTGAATTTGAATTTGGTCATACAATACTTCCAAATTATGATGTTCCAGAAGGATTTGAAACACATTATGATTATTTGAAAAAATTAACTGATGATGGAATGATAAAACGTTATGGCGAAGAAATTCCAGAAGATATTATCCAAAGAAAAGAATATGAATTAAGTGTTATAAAAAAGATGGGATATGTAGACTATTTCTTAATAGTATGGGACTACATAAATTATGCAAAATCAAATGGAATACCAGTTGGACCAGGACGTGGATCTGGAGCTGGATCAATAGTTGCATATGCAATTGGAATAACGGATATTGACCCAATAAAATATAATCTGATTTTTGAAAGATTTCTAAACCCCGAAAGAATTAGTATGCCCGACTTTGATGTTGACTTTTGCTACGAAAGAAGACAGGAAGTTATTGATTATGTTGGTAGAAAATATGGTCAAGACCATGTTTCACAGATTATAACATTTGGTACAATGTCTGCAAGAATGGTAATTCGTGATGTTGGTAGAGCACTTGATTTACCTTATGCAGAAGCTGATAAACTTGCTAAAATGATTCCAAATGAGCTTCATATAACAATAAAAAAGGCAATGGAACAAAACAAGGAATTAGCACAGATATATGAACAAGAACCAGAAATAAAAAAATTGTTAGATATAGCAATGGCACTAGAAGGTATGCCAAGACAGGCATCAACACATGCATGTGGTATTGTTATTACAAAAGAACCAGTTGATACATATGTACCTTTATATTATAGAGAAGGCGCAATTTCAACACAGTATATCATGACAACTCTTGAAGAACTAGGACTTTTGAAGATGGACTTTTTAGGTTTAAGAACCTTAACTGTTATACAGGATACAAAGGACTTAGTAAAGAAAACAAGAGGAATTGATGTTGAATTTGATAAAGATATGAATGACCCACAAGTATATAAACAGTGGCAAGAGGGTAATTCAGTAGGTATTTTCCAATTTGAAAGCCAAGGAATGACTAACTTTATGAAGGAGTTAAAGCCTGATTGTTTGGAAGATATTATAGCTGGTGTTTCTTTGTATCGTCCAGGACCAATGGACCAAATACCAAGATATATTGCAAATAAAAAAGATCCTGAACATGCAATATATACACATCCAAGTTTAAAACCAATATTAAATGTTACATATGGATGTATGGTATATCAAGAGCAAGTTATGCAAATAGTAAGAGACTTAGCAGGATATTCACTTCGGAAGAGCCGATTTAGTAAGACGTGCAATGGGTAAGAAAAAGCTTGATGTAATGGCAAAAGAGCGTGAAATATTTATTAATGGACAAGTAGATGAAGACGGAAAAATAATAGTGCCAGGTTGTGTACGAAATGGAATAGATGAAAAATCTGCAAATACAATATTTGATGAAATGGCTGAATTTGCAAAATATGCATTTAATAAATCACATGCTGCAGCTTATGCTGTGCTTTCTTACCAAACAGCATATTTGAAAACATATTATCCAGCAGAATTTATGGCAGCTATGCTAAATAGTTTTTTAGGAAATTTGGATAAAATTCCAGATTACATTGATGAATGTAAAAGACTAAAAATAGAAATATTAAAACCAGATATTAATAAAAGTTATACAAGATTCACGGTTGATGATGGAAAAATACGTTTTGGACTTGGAAGTATAAAAAATGTTGGAACATCAGCAGTTGATGAAATAGTTTCTGAAAGAGATAAAAATGGGGAGTACAAGGATTTTGGCGATTTTTGTGAGAGAATTGCTAATGCATCAGTTAATAAAAAATGCGTAGAAAGTTTAATAAAAGCAGGTGCTTTTGATAGCTTTGATAACACTAGAAGCACTTTAATGGAATCGTATGAACAAATAATTGATAGTATTTCTGAAAGTAGCAAAAAGAGCCTAGATGGTCAAGTAAGTATGTTCGATTTAGGTGGAATGCAAGAAAAAGAAGAACTAAAAGAATTAAAATATACATACAAAATTATGCCAGAATATTCTGAAAAAGAACTATTATCAATGGAGAAAGAAATGCTTGGAATATATATTTCAGGGCATCCTTTAGAAAAGCTAAGAGAACAAATTGCATTACAAACAAATATTAATACATATCAAATGAGACAAACGCAAAATGAAGATATGCAAGATGATGAAACATATGGAAAAGCTATATCAGATATTCAAGATGGAAAACAAGTAACATATGCAGGAATTATTACAAGTGTAAAAAAGAAGTATACAAAAACAAATAAGATAATGGCTTTTGTTACAGTTGAAGACTTATATGGACCAACTGAAATAATTGTGTTTGAAAATTGTTATCAAAATTGTTCTAATATTTTAATGGTTGATAATATAGTTCTTGTTGATGGAAGATTAAGTGTAAGAGAAGATGAAGAAACAAAGATTGTTGCAAGAGAAATTAAAGAATTTGGAGTACAAAAAAAGAGAATATTAACCTTTGATATTACAGATTTAGATGATAAAACAAAGGAAAAATTAAGGGGAGCAATTAAATTCTTTACAGGAGAAATGAATAATATTCAACTTCAAATTATAAATGGTGACAGAAAAGATATGGCTGGTGGTATATACATTACAGATGAGATTTTAAATCAATTTAAAGAACTAATTGGAAATGATAGGGTAAAAGTAGAGGAAGTTTAGAAAATAGATTTTAAGTAACAAGAGTAATTTACTTCAAAAAAGTAGATTACTTTTTTATTGTAAAATCTTTGTAAACAATTATTTCATATATTGAAATTGGAAAATAAATGCAATATAATATTACAGATTAGGAGGGTGTTATGGCATATATAGAATTTAAAAATGTTGTAAAAGAATATAAAATGGGAGAGGTTAAGATAAGAGCCCTAGATAATACTGATTTTGAAATTGAAAAAGGCGAACTTGTTGTTATTGTAGGACCTAGTGGAGCTGGAAAAACAACAGCACTTAATATTTTAGGTGGAATGGATAGTATCACAGAAGGAACTGTTATTATTGACAAAAAAGATATAAGCAATTTTAAGCCAAAAGAATTAATTAAATATAGAAGAGAAGATATAGGCTTTGTATTTCAATTCTATAATTTAGTGCAAAACCTTACAGCACTTGAAAATGTAGAACTTGCAACACAAATTTGCAAAAGACCTTTAAGCCCTAAAAATATATTAAAAAAAGTGGGACTAGAAAATAGAATGAATAATTTTCCTTCTCAATTATCTGGTGGAGAACAGCAAAGAGTTGCAATTGCAAGAGCTATTGCTAAAAATCCAAAGCTACTTTTGTGTGATGAACCAACAGGAGCATTGGATTATAAAACAGGAAAACAAATTTTACAGTTATTACAAGATACTTGCAGAAAAGAAAAAATGACTGTTATCATAATTACACATAACTCTGCTTTAACACCAATGGCTGACAGAGTTATACATTTTAAAAATGGTACAGCATTTGATATACAAAAAAATGATAATCCAACACCAATTGAAGAAATTGAGTGGTAAGGTTAAGGAGTAAAAAAGTGAAAAATGTTTTATTAAAAGATACTGTAAAAGAAATAAACGTAACATTTAAACGATTTTTATCTATTTTATTGGTTGTGCTACTAGGAGTGGGCTTTTTCGCAGGAATAAAGGCAACAAGTCCAGATATGAAAAAAACAATTGATGAATATTTTGATAATCAAAATGTTATGGATATAGAGGTAATATCTACACTTGGACTAACTGATGATGATATAAAAACATTACAAAATGTGGAAGGTGTGGAAAATGTAAGAGCAAGTTACTATCAAGATGCTATTGTTCAGGTTCAAGATGCGGAATATGTAATGAGAATGGAAAGTATAGCAGATGATATAAATACACTTGTATTAGTAGAAGGAAATATGCCTCAGAATATAGATGAATGTGTAGTTGAAGAGGGATTTCTAAATGCTTCAGGATACAAAATAGGTGATAGTATAAATCTTAAAATAGATAAGATAAAAGATGACGAAGGAAATGAAAAAGAAGCTATAAAGCAAACAAATCTAAAAATTGTTGGAACAGTTAAGGCACCATTATATATTTCAAGAGAAAGAGGAAGTAGTAAGTTAGGTTCTGGAAAAATTAATTATTATATGTATGTAAATAAGGAGTTGATTAATTCTGAATATTATATTGTGGCATATATACAAGTAAGTGGAGCAAAGGAATTAAAGTGTTACAAAGACGACTACGATAAATTAATAGATAATGTAAAAGATAAAATAGAGCTAATTGAAGAAGAAAGAAAACAGGCTAGATATAACGAAATATATAACAAAGCAAATGAAAAAATACAAGATGCAGAAAAGACTTTAAAAGATGAAAAAAATAAAGCAGAAAAAGAAATAAATGATGCTAAAAATAAAATTTCAAGTGCTAAAACAGAACTAAAAAACTCAAAAGCAGAACTTGAAAAAAATAAGAAAAATGCAAACACAGAATTTACAAATGCACAAAATAAAATAAAAGAAGCACAAAAACAATTAACAGCACAATTAAATACATTTAATAATTCTAAAATAGTAGCAGAAAAGGAAATATCTGAAAATAAGCTAAAATTAGAAAATTTAAAGAATATGGAAAACAAAGATGAAACCGTTACTGCTACAATTAAGGCATTAGAAGAAGGAATAGAAAATGCTGAAAAAGAATTAAAGGAAGCTGAAACAAAGTTAGAATCAGCACAAAAAGAAATAGATAAAAATCAAGAAACATTAAATAATCAAAAAAAATCTGCAAATGAGAAGTTTGCATCAGCTGATAAGAAAATAAAAAATGCAGAGAGCGAGATAAGTAGTAGTGAAACAAAACTTGCAAAAGCTGAAAAAGAAGCAAAAGAAAAAATACAAGATGCAGAGGAAAAACTAGGAGATGCAAAACTAAAATTAAAAGATATAAAAAAGCCTGAATGGTATATTTTAGATAGAAATCAAAACAATGGATATGCAAGTTATATGCAGGATACAGATAGAATTGCAAATCTAGCAATTGTGTTTCCAGTAGTATTTTTTGTTGTTGCTGCATTAATAAGTTTAACATCAATGACAAGAATGGTAGAAGAAGAAAGAGTTCAAATAGGAACACTTAAAGCTCTAGGATATACTAAATTGCAAATTGCAAGTAAATATATTATTTATGCACTGCTTGCAACAATTATCGGATCAGTAGTTGGACTTATGATAGGATTTAATTTATTACCTAAGATTATTACAGATATGTATGCAATGATGTATGTACTTCCAAATGTAATATTAGAATTTAATATAGAGTATACTTTAATTAGTGTTATATTAGCTCTATTATGCACAGTTGGAGCAACTATATATTCATGTGCAAAAACACTTTTATATGAACCAGCAGAGCTTATGAGACCAAAAGCTCCAAAGCCAGGCAAGAGAGTATTTTTGGAGAACATTAATTGGTTATGGTCAAAACTAAAATTTACTCAAAAAGTAACTGCAAGAAATATCTTTAGATATAAGAAAAGATTTTTAATGACAATTATTGGTGTAATGGGATGTACAGCTCTAATATTAACAGGTTTTGGAATAAGAGATGCTATTAGTAAAATGATACCATCGCAATATGGAGAAATTTTTAAATATAATTTACAGGTTTCATTAAAAGACAACATAACTGGAAAACAGATAGAAGAGGAAGAAAATCTTGTAAAAAACGTGCAAGGAATATCTGAAATAATAAAGATTAATCTTCAATCTATTGATATTACAAGCATCGAGAATACTCAAAATATACAATTAATTGTACCAGAGGATACAGAAAAATTTGAAAATTTTGTTTATTTAAAATCAAGAACTAAGAAAAATGAATTTTATACTTTAAACACTGATGGAGTTATAATTACAGAAAAACTAGCAAAATTATTAAATATCAATGTTGGAGATATAATAAAAATAAAAAACAATGATGATATAGAAGTTGAAACTAAAGTTTCTCATATTACTGAAAATTATTTAATGCATTATATATACATGTCAAAAGACTTATACGAAAGTTTATATAATGAAGAATTTAGAGCAAATACCATATATGCAAATATTAATGACTTAAGCAGAGAAAATGAAATTGGAGAAGAAATATTACATGAAAATGATTTAATAACGGGTATTGTTTTAACATCTAGCACTGAAAATATATTTTCTGAGGTAATGGAAAATATGAATTTTGTAGTTTGGATTTTAATAATATCTGCAGGGTTACTGGCATTTGTTGTACTATATAATTTGGCAAATACAAATATTAGTGAGAGAATTAGAGAGCTTGCAACAATAAAAGTACTTGGATTTTATGATAGAGAAGTATATGATTATATATCAAAAGAAACTAGAATCTTAACAGCAATAGGAATGATACTTGGATTATTTGCAGGATATTTTTTAACAATGTTTATTATAAAAACATGTGAACTTGACCTTATGATGTTTAGCAGAAGTATAAATAGCATAAGTTTTGTGTATGCATTAATAATTACAGTTGTATTTTCCGTTATAGTTGAAATTGCAACATATTTTGCGCTAAAGAAAATAGATATGATTGAATCATTAAAAAGTATAGAATAAAAATAAAGCGTAAGAAAGAATTTAAATGTAGTAAAAACTATTGCAAATTCATTAACTTGCGCTTTTTTTATATTGTAAACTAATTGACAAAAGTTATGTAAAGTGATAAAATGATATCTAATTATGCGAACGCATAAGAATTACAACATGAGGAGGCTTGAGACTATGAGAAACATCGATTTCTTTTATGACCGCACAATTGTAGAAGCATTTGAGCGGGCACAAGAATTCTGCGATAGAGAGGGAATCAAAAAGATTGAAACTCTTTTTGTCGTAAGGGAGCTCTTAAAAGATGGCGAAAGCAAACTTTATGAGTATTTCCAGGAAACAATGCCCTGCGGTGATGAGTTCATCGAGAAAACACTTGATGTCTGCATAAATGACCTTGTAGATGATATCAAGAAAAAGCAGGATGAAGGTTCAAATTCGCAGGACGAAGCTTCAAACCTGAAGGATACGGATGGTGACGAAGAAGACGATGAAACTGCTTTTATCGGGATGATTTACTTCGATGGCTTTGAAGAGCGGAGTGTAAAGTTTTACACCAGTGATGATCTTGCAAATATTTTTGATGAACTCATCGAATACAACGAAGAGATGATTGAAAATGCAATTGACAACAATCCATACCAGTTCAATGACGGTGAATGGGTTACTGTTAATGTAACTGCTAATGTACTTATGTTGCAGATCATAAGCTTTATGCCGAAAGATATGACTAAGTTCATTCGAAAGCTTGAACTTAAAGTATCTGATGTAAAAAAGGCTTTACTGGTAAGTGGCAATGTTATGGTGAAAACTGACACGGCTCAGGTTCAGTTACCTCCCTTTTTAAGGGATATAACAACCGAATGCAAGAAAGGCACCAAAAATCCTATTTGTGGAAGAGATAAAGAAACCACTAAGATATGGGAAATTATCTCTAAAATGAATAAGAGAAATGCCATTCTTGTTGGTGAACCCGGCGTTGGTAAAACGGCTATAATCCAGAAAATTGCTCAGGACATTACAAATGGTGATTGCCCTGAGAGGTTTAAAGATTACAGAGTTGTATCACTTGACATTACAGGAATCATTGCTGGAACCATGTACAGAGGTCAGGCAGAGGAACGATTTAAGCAACTGAACAGTTACCTGGAAGGTAAAGACAATATCATTTTATTCATCGATGAGATGCATACTATGATGGGTGCAGGTGCTTGCAAAGAAGGCGAGATGGACCTTGCAAATTCCATGAAACCAATTCTTGCAAGAGGTAAGGCTATCGTTATCGGTGCAACGACTACTGACGAGTATGAGAAGTATTTCTCAAGGGATGGAGCTTTAAAACGCCGCTTTGAAAAAGTGGAAATAAAAGAGCCGAAAACCGAAGAGATATATTCAATGCTCAAGGTTAAAATCAAGGAGCTTGAGAAGTTCCACGGTGTTAAGATACCGGCTAAGATGGTCGAATTTGTCGCATTTACAGCATCTTGCATGCAAAATGAGACAAGAAATCCTGACAGAACCTTAGACCTTATTGATAGGTCAATGGTTGTAGCCAAAAATGCTGGAAAAACCTCGGTAGACAGAGAAAGTGTTATTGCAAATTATAACATAAACTTTGAAATGTTCGAAAAAATGAGCATTACTGAGAAAAAAGCAACAGCATACCATGAGGCTGGACATTGGCTCGTTAATGAACTGAGCGGAAGGCTTAATGACTACACGGCACTGGCAATATCAATTATTCCGACAGATGACTACATTGGAGTAACGGTGCATGAGCCATCAGATATAACAGTCAATATGACGATGGATTATTATATCGATTTATTGGCAAGGAAACTTGCTGGAAGACAGGCAGAAGAACTGATAGGTAACAAGGAAAATGCAGGAGTAAGTGATGACCTTGAAAGTGCAACTGAAACTGCATACCAGATCATAACAAAATTTGGAATGATTGATGGTTTTTCCATTTCTTATTCTAAGGATATGGTTACAGAAGAAACCTCTGAACGTATCAATCAGGCTGTAAAGGAGCTTCTGCTTGAGGCTAAAAAACGTGCTAACGATTTACTCATCAGCAATAGACCCTTGCTTGATGCAGCGGCTAAACTGGTACTGAAAAAGAAAATGGTCTCAAAGAAAGACTTAGACAGATTGCTTGCAAAATACACTAAGCAGTCTGACGAAGAATAAGCAAATATCCTCTATCCCCATAGCTAAAATAGGCTATGGGGATTTTCTTAGTTCAACATATATAAAATAAAACCTTTTAAGAAATATTCTTAAAAGGTTTTAAAATATAAATTTAATTATTATTCAACTGTTACTGATTTTGCTAAGTTTCTTGGCTTATCTACATCTAATCCTTTATTTTTTGAAATGTAGTAAGAAAGAAGTTGTAAAGGTATAACAGATAAAATAGGTGAGATAAGAGGATTTGTTTCAGGAATTGTTATAACATGGTCGAAATGAGTGTTAGGTAATACCTGATTTGTAATAATTAAAGTTTTAGCACCTCTTGTAATAACTTCTTGCAAATTACTAATTGATTTTTCTATTAATTTAGGATCTGTAATAATTCCAATAACTGTAACATTATTTTCAATTAGTGCGATAGGCCCATGTTTTAATTCTCCTGCAGCATATGCTTCTGAATGAATATATGAAATTTCTTTTAATTTTAAAGAACCCTCTAATGCTACATTATAGTCTGTTCCACGACCTAAGAAGAACATATCTTTTTGAGTGTATACTTTTTTTGCAAATTCTTCTATACTTGATTTATTATCTAAAATTGTTTCAATTTTTGAAGGTAAGTCTAAAATATCAGATTTTAAAGCTTCAATTTCAGATTCATCACATCTGCCTAGTATTTCTGCAAAATACATAGCAAGTATTGCAATTAAAACAACTTGAGCAGTATATGCTTTTGTTGATGCAACAGCAATTTCTGGACCTGCATGTGTATATATTGAATAATCTGCTTCTCTTGTAATAGAACTTCCAATAACATTTGTAATTGCAAGAGTTTTTGCGTTGCAGCTTTTTGCAAGTTTAAGAGCAGCTATTGTATCTGCTGTTTCGCCAGATTGGCTGATATATATACATAAAGTTTTATCATCAATTAAAGGATTTCTGTATCTAAATTCAGATGCAATATCAACCTCAACTGATATTTTGCAAAGGTTCTCAATTAGTTTTTTACCAACTAAACCAGCATGCATTGCTGTACCACAAGCAACAATATATATTTTGTTTATTTTTTCTAGATATTCTTTTGTTATATCAATATCTGCAAAGCTACATTTTTCTCCAAGTTTAAATCTTGAACCTATTGTTTCTCTGATAGAATTTGGTTGTTCATGAATTTCTTTTAACATATAGTCTTCAAATCCATCTTTACCTGCAGCAGATGCATCCCAATCTATAACTTTTATTGCTTTATTATGTTCTGTTAATGTGTTATCAAAGAATTTAACAGAATCTTTATAAATAACTGCAAATTCATTATCATCTAATAAATAGAAATTTTTAGTATAAGCAAGTAAAGCAGGGATATCTGATGCAACAAAGTTTTCGCCTTCTGCATTTCCAATAACTAATGGGCTATCTTTTCTTATAGCAATAACTCTGTCAGGGAACAATGGAGATATTACCTCAATTGCATAACTTCCTTTTAGGTCATCTACAGCAGCTTTTACAGCACTTAAAAATTTATCTTCGTTAATATGATTTCCGTTATGATAATAATAATGAATAAGGTTTGGTATAACTTCTGTATCTGTTTGAGAGAAGAATGTATATCCTTTTGAACCTAAAAATTGTCTTAATTCATTATAATTTTCAATAATTCCATTGTGTACAACAGCGAAAGTTTCGCTATTATCCATATGAGGATGCGAATTTTCTTTACATGGTTTTCCATGAGTTGCCCATCTTGTATGAGCAATACCAATAGTACCTGTTAGATCATTTATTCCATCTAATTCGGTAAGATTTTTTACTCTTCCTTTATCTTTTTTTACAACGATTTTGTCACTTTCTAGAGTAGCGATTCCTGCTGAATCGTAACCTCTGTATTCTAGGCATAAAAGCCCGTCAATAAGAATAGGTGTAGCTTTTTTGCTACCAACATAACCAACTATTCCACACATAAAAAAACCTCCTTAAAAATTTAATTTTAAGAAGCATAGCAAATAAAAGGTACCTAATTAGATTTGTATACTGATATTACTACCAGGTTTTGTCTAATTGCTTTGGCAGTACCATGCCAAGAAACCATCCGCCGAGTCTTTCGATAAGTTTCTTCCTCGTCAACATTTAAAATGCTTTAAATGTCCAGGCGCTATATATAAAAATTAATATCTGCAAAATACTTCTTTTTGTTACCGTATTATATTACTATAAAATAAAAAATGTGTCAATTATTGGCACAAAAAATTTAATTATTGAAAAATAAATAAAAAAATAATATAATAAAAAATATAAGATTTAGGTAGAGGGATAAGTATGTTTGATATAGAAGCAGAATTAAAAAAATTACCGGGTAAACCTCGGAGTATATATTATGCATGATAAGGATGACAAAATAATTTATGTTGGAAAAGCAGTGTCCTTAAAAAATAGAGTAAGACAATATTTTAGAAAGAATAAAAAAACAAAAAGAATTCAAAATATGGTCTCTTTAATAGATCATTTTGAATATATTGTGACAGATAACGAATCAGAAGCACTTATATTAGAATGTAATTTAATAAAAAAGAATATGCCAAAATTTAATGTGCTTTTGAAAGATGATAAAACATATCCATATATTAAAGTTAATGTAAAAGTAGATTATCCAGATGTATATATTACAAGGAAAATTTTAAATGATGGAGCAAAATACTTTGGTCCATATGCAAGTAGTGGTGCTGCAAAGGAAATGATAGATTTTATAAAAGAAAAATTTAAGATAAGGCAATGTAAAACATTTAAATACAAAGATAGACCATGCTTAAATTATCATATAAAAAAATGTTTAGCACCTTGTATGGGATATGTTTCAAAAGAAGAGTACAGAAAGCAAATAGATGAGATAATAGATTTATTAGATGGAAAAACAGATAAGATAATAAAACAGCTATCAAATGAAATAAGTGAAGCATCTAGTAAAATGGAATATGAAAAAGCTGCGTATTTAAGAGATAAGATGATTGCAGTAGAAAGAATTTCAGAAAAACAAAAAGTATCAAATATTACAGAAAATGATATAGATGTAGTTGGTATTGCAAGAAATGAGTTACAAGTATGTATTGAAATATTTTTTGTTAGAAATAGCAAAATGATAGGAAGAGAGCATTACTTTTTAGAAAATTTAGAAGATGAGGAAGATGCAGAAATTTTATCTAATTTTATAAAACAGTATTACATGGGAAGAGCTATTTTACCAAATAAAATTATGATAAAAGAAAATATTGAAGATAAAGATTTGTTAGAAGAATTACTTACAAATATGGCTGAGAGAAAAGTAGAAATAAAAGTACCACAAAAAGGCGAAAAATTAAGATTAGTAGAAATGGCTGAAAAAAATGCTTTAATAACTCTTGAAAATAAAGAAAAAGATAAAACAACAATGTTACTTGAACTAAAAGAAATATTAAAAATGAATAAGCTTCCAAGAAAAATTGAATGTTACGATATTTCAAATTTATCTGGTGAATTTGTTGTAGCAGGAATGTGTGTAATGCAAGATGCAAATATTAAAAAGAATTTATCTAGAAGATTTAAAATAAAAACTGTAATAGGGCAAGATGATCCAAGATGTATGAGAGAGGTTATAACTAGAAGGTTACGTCATTCTATAGATATTTTAAATGATGGAAAATTTGAAGGGTTTGGACAACTTCCAGATACAATATTTGTAGATGGAGGAATTACACAAATTAGAGCTGCAAAAGAGGCAATTGCTGATATTAGAAGAGAAATTGTAAAAATTGATAAAGATTACGATTGGTCAAAAGTTGATATACCAATATTTGGTATGGTTAAGGATGATAAACATTCAACAAGAGCCTTAATTGATGAAAATAGACAAGAATTACCTTTATCAGAAAATTTAATGAATTTAATTACTAATTTTCAAGATACTGTGCATGATACTGCGATTGGATACCATAGAAAACTTCGTGATAAAGAAGTTACAAAATCGGAATTAGATGATATAGATGGAATTGGAGAAGTCAAGAAAAGAGAATTATTAAAAAAATTTGGTAGCACAAAACAAATTGCAGATGCAGATATTTTAGAAATATCAAAAGTAAAAGGTATAAATGAAGAATTAGCAAGAAAAATAAAGGAAAAACTAAATAATATGTAAAAATTTTGTATACGAAAGTTGGAATAAATTAACATCCTAATGAATATTATTTATAATATAAAATATATTTTAGGGGGATTTATTATTATGGAGTACACAAAAGATTTAGTTTTAAATGTAAGTTATGGACAAGCAGGAGGAAAAAACAAAGAAGGTAAGCTTGAAAGAATATGGCATAAAATATCAAAACATAAATTTATAAGTTCTGTTGTAGGAGTTACATTGCTTTTATCAATTTTAGATTTTATGCTAGTTGCAAGTTTTGTAAATGTATTAAATGGAATTGTAATATAAATTAGAAGAGGAGATAAAATCTCTCCTCTTTTTGCATTACACAAAATAATATGGTATAATCGTATTGTTAATTAATATCAAAAAAGTAAAAGGAGGAAAATGTTAGCTAAAATCTAACATATACATATAAATGAATATAGCAAAAGAATGGAAAGATTATGAAATATTAGATATGGCAAATGGTGAAAAGCTTGAAAGATGGAAAGATGTTGTATTGGTAAGACCTGATCCACAAATTATATGGAAAAATAAATCATTTCCGGAAAAGTGGAAAAATGTAAATGCTAAATACACAAGAAGTAATACAGGTGGAGGACATTGGGATTATAATAAAAAGGTACCACAAAGCTGGCAAGTTAAATACAAAAATTTAACATTTAATATAAAACCAATGGGGTTTAAACATACAGGGTTATTTCCTGAACAAGCAGTTAATTGGGATTGGATGATAGATAAAATACAAAATGCAAATAGAGAAATTAAAGTTTTAAATTTATTTGCATATACTGGTGGTGCAACTGTTGCTTGTAGCTATGCTGGTGCATCTGTATGTCATGTAGATAGTTCAAAAGGAATGACAACATGGGCAAAAGAAAATATAGAATCTTCAGGACTTGGTAATAGACCAGTTAGATTTATAGTTGATGACGTTGTTAAATTTGTAAACAGAGAAATTAGAAGAGGTAACAAATATGATGCAATTATAATGGATCCACCATCATACGGAAGAGGTGCTAATGGCGAAGTATGGAAGTTTGAAGAAAACATAAGCGATTTAGTAGAACTTTGTAGCAAGGTGTTATCTGATAAACCACTATTTTTCTTAATAAATTCATATACAACGGGTATTTCAAGTACTGTTCTAGAAAATATATTAAAGCTTACTGTTGGTAAAAAATATAAAGGAAAATTAAGTTCTGGAGAAATTGGACTTCCTATGACAGGTTCTAGTTTAGTTCTTCCTTGTGGAATTTATGGAAGATGGGAGAGCTAAAATGAATAAATTAAAAGTGATTTATGAAGATAATCATATTATTGTTGTAGAAAAGCCTGTAAATATTCCATCACAAGGAGATAAAACAGGAGATACTGATATGCTAACAATAATTAAAGAGTATATTAAGGAAAAATATAATAAACCCGGAAATGTATATTTAGGTTTAATACATAGATTAGATAGACCTGTTGGCGGAGTTATGGTATTTGCCAAAACTTCAAAGGCAGCGGCAAGACTTAGTGAACAAGTGCGTGAGAAAGAATTTCAAAAAAGCTATTTAGTTATTGTTGATGGAAAAATGGAAAAAGAAAAAGGCACATTAGAAGATTACTTATTAAAAAATGAAAAAACAAATACAAGTAAAGTGGTAAAGGAAGGTACTAAAAATAGTAAATATGCAAAGTTAGATTACGAAGTATTAAAATATGATAAAGAACTAAATTTATCTGTTTTAAAAATCCTTCTTCATACAGGAAGACATCATCAAATAAGAGTGCAACTTTCAAGTAGAGGACATAGTATTTATGGAGATCAAAAATATGGAGGAAGAGGGCATGGAAAACAAATTGCTCTATGGGCATATAAACTACAAATTAGCCATCCAGTAAGTAAAGAAAAAATGAATTTTATAGATATTCCAGAAAAGATGGGTAGTTGGAAGATTATAGAGAATATTAATATTATGTAGATTTTATAAAACTCAAAAATCATATATGAAAAGTGTAAAAATCATTTTTTGTATATGATTTTTTTATTTTGATATAAAAAACGAAAAAGGTCGAAAAAAAGATATAAAATATAGACAAATCAAAGAGGTGATTAAATGATAGATAAAATATGTAATTATATTTTGCAGAAAATGAGAAAAAAGATGCCTGAGATTGATGACGAAAAAGCAGAAGTAATATTATATGGAATACAGCTGATAATTGGTGAAATTCCTAAAATATTTATTATTTTTGGATTAAGTATATTATTGGGTATTGGATGGTATATGCTTTTTGCATACATTGTAATGATACCTTATAGAGCGGTATCTGGAGGACTTCATTTAAAAACTCATATAGGTTGCATTATAGGAACTAGCATATTTTATTTTGGAAATATATTTTTAAGCAAAGCATTGATGTTGCAAGATATGCAAAAATACATATTAATAGGAATAACATTTATATTTGGAGTAATAATGATTAGCTTGTATGCACCAGCAGACACTGAAAACTTACCAATACTAAGCAAAAAAGAAAGAAAAATAAAAAAGATTTTATCATACATAATTCTTACAATTACATTAATAATAGCATTTTTTATAAAAAATAATGTAATATCAAATATATTAATTATAGGAGCATTATTACAAACAATGACAATTACAAGGATTGCGTATAAAATTACAAATAATAAATATGGTTATGAAACATACAAAGATGATATAGAGTTATTAAATTAAAATAGTAATACATTAGCCGGCAATGTATTGTTATAAAAAATTAAATATAGGGGGAATTTATTATGTTAAAAATGTTAGCTAAATTAGCAGAAAAGTATGCAAAGACTACAAATACAGCTTGTTTTGTATGTGGGGTGTTCCATCAACCAAAGATGCCTGCATCATTAATAAAAAAAGATTAATTTAATAAGGATAACAACAATTAAAAAAGGATTTCTAATTTAGAAATCCTTTTAATAATATATTTCAAATTGTTGCTTGAAAAATTCTTTGTTTTTTGTAGTAAACAGATTTAGATTATTATTTCTTTTTAAGATTTGACGTACCTTCCATAAACCAAGACCAGTATTTCCATCTTTACTTGAAAATCCTTTATCAAATATCTTATCTATATTAACATCCTTATTGTTATACGTATTTTCTATAGCAACAATAATTCTATGTTTTGTATCTTCTTTTCTAAATGATACTTTGATTAGTTTTTCTTCACAGTCTTTAGAAGCTTCAATACTATTATCTAGTAATATACCTAATATTCTTGTAAACTCATAGATTTTCATATGTTTTTCAATTTCATTTAAATCTAAAAATATATCTAAGTCTATTTGGATATTAAGCTCATCTGCAATATAGTATTTTGCAGCTAAAATATTATAAATGGCAGGTTGATTAATTACATCAGGACTTAAAGAATATAAATTATTTGTTTTATGGCAATCTTGTAAAAGTTGATTATAATATTCCTTAAGACCATCCATATCGTTATTTGCAATATATCCTCCAATACCATTTATTATGTTGTCAAAATCATGCTTAAAAGTTCTAACGGTATCGTGCAAAACTCGTAGTGAATGAATGGTTAAATTTGCACCTTCTAAATCTCTTTCTGTTGTTTCTAATTTTGAAGAACTAATTACATTATATATGCTAATAGCAAAGTAAGCAATCAAACCTATAATGCTTATTAAAGTAATAAATAAAGGCATAGTATTGCTATAAAAAGTAAGCAAATAAAATTGCATTGCAACTACTAAAATTAACAGTAGAGAGTTTGTAATTAAAAGTATTTTTGTTTTTTTATGCATATTATCAAATACTTGTATATTTATCTTAAAATATCTAATTAGTATTGTTAGTAGGAAGATAATTAAATAAATAGTAAATGAAACTAACAATTTATAAATTGGAATTGTAATAATTTGGTTAGAATTTATATGGAATACGTTATATAAAAAATTAGCAAAAATAAATTCTAAAATAGATGTTAATACAAGAATAACAATTTCTGATAATATGCTCTTTAATAAATTTGCTTTTAAAATTGTAAATACCATTACTGGCCATAAAATCATAGTTATAAATATTTTATATGTTGGAGGAATTAGAAAAGCAGAAATATTAGAAAGTACTCCAAAAACAATAGTATATAATATCTTTTGATTTTTAGATACATTTATATTTAAGATAGTTGTAAAAAATAACATACATATGTATATATCGATAAATGTAATAGGAATACCTATTAGTTTGATTAATCCTTCATTAGGTGTGGTTAATGATGTCCATATTGTTTGTAAAAATTCCATTATTAAAAACCTCCATTAAATTATTTTTATATTTTGGTCCGATGTAACATTTTTCATTATTAGTAAATGAAATAACATTGGAAACGATATCAATGTTACTAATTTTATCTATATTTACAATATAAGATTTATGACATCTAATAAATTGTTTGGGTAGAATTGGTTCTATTTTATTGAAAGAATCATATACTTCGTATTTTCTTGTATCTGTTGAAAAAATTAATTTCATACCATTTTTTTGAATAAATTTTACTGAGCTTTCTGGAATTATGGTTTTGTTATGATTTAATCTAATATATTTATTATTACTATTTGTAACATCGTCAAATAATCTAATAATTGTTTCTTTAAAGCGTTCAGTAGTTACAGGTTTTGCAATATAGTCAAAGGTTTTGTATTTATATGCAACTAGTCCAAATTCAAGATGACCAGTAATAAATATAATGTAAATTTCTTTATCGTACTTTCTAATGTTTTCGGCAAGTTTTAGACCAGACATTTCGTTATTTAAATCTATATCTAAAATTGCAACATTAACTTTGTTTATTTTTGTATAGTGTAAAAGTTCATTTGGATTTTGAGAAGTAAATACTAGCTGACCATTTAAATTATTTTCAATAATAATTGATTCTAACATTTTTGATAGTCTAATAATAGAATTTTGACTATCATCACATATCACAAAACTTAACAAATTTTTATCCCCCACGTAAACAATTGAAACTGGACAAATCTAGGAGAAATGTAATTCGACAAGATACGAGAAAATTACCTAATTTTTCCAGTTACGAAAATAATATAATCCATAATTTTCCAAAAGTCAATATATTTCGACTAAAAGTAATAAAAAATTTAAAATGCATTTTAGATATTTATGAATGTAATATTTTAGATTCTTACTCATAAAATTAATGAAGGAGGGAGATTATGAGTAAAAAATTAAAGTTATCAAGTATATTTTGTTTATCTATTTTAGTTTTTGTTTTTACTTTTTCAATAATACAATCAAATAAAAATAATCAAACAGTTGCAACAAGCAGTAATGTAGCTTCTTTAAGTAATAAAAAGATAGGGTGGGGGATAAAAAGAACAAATAATCATACACAACCTGATGTAGGAAGTGTTAATAAAAGTATCATTGATAAATACAATGGAATATGTTTAGGAAATAATGAAAAAAAATATATTTATCTTACATTTGATAGTGGGTATGAAGCAGGCTATACTGAAAAGATATTGGAGGTTTTAAAACAAAATAATGTGCCTGCAACATTTTTTTTAACAGCACATTATATTAATACTAAACCAGAACTTGTGCAAAGAATGATTGATGAAGGGCATATAATAGGAAATCACACAGTTAATCATAAAAGTATGCCAGATATTAATAATGAAACTATAAAAAAAGAGGTAATGGATTTACATACATCAGTATATGAAAAATTTGGGTATGAAATGAAATATATTAGACCGCCAAAAGGTGAATATAGTGAAAGAACAATTGCATATACAAATACTTTAGGATACAAAACTGTTATGTGGTCATTTGCATACGATGATTGGGTAGAAGAAAAACAAGGAAGAGAAGCATATGGAAAAAAGAAAATATTAGACAATATTCATAATGGAGAAGTTATGCTTTTACATGGTACATCAAAGGATAACAGTAATATTTTAGATGAATGTATTAAAGAAATAAAGGCACAAGGGTATGAATTTAAGTCTTTAGATGAATTTGTAAAATAAAGGAGAGATACAATGAGAAAAAAAAGAAACACGCAAAGTCGTTTGGACGCGATTTTAGATATTCCAAAGGAATTAAGTACTGACATACCTAAAATAACGGTTTTAGGATTTGAACAAATACTTATTGAAAATCATAAAGGAATTCTAGAATATCAGGATTACTATATAAGGCTTAATACTTGTATTGGAATTATTAATATAAATGGATTTAATTTAAAATTAGATGAAATGACAACTGATGATATTGTTGTAAATGGAAAAATAGATAGTATTGATTTTGAAAGTACGGTAGATGAGGGAATAGAGGAGGGTTAAAATTGCAATTTAAAATATTAGTAAACTATTTATCTGGTTTTGTTGACATAGCTGTAGAAGGATATTACATAGAAAGATTTATAAACATATGTAATAATAAAAAGATTTTCTTATGGAATTTAAAAAGAGAAAAAGATACAATACTTTATGCAAGAGTTAGCATTAAGGATTTTAAGAAACTAAAAAATGTATGCAAAAAATCTCAATGCAAAATGAAAATTAATAGAAAAAAAGGTGTACCATTTATATTGAACAAATATAAAAAGAGAAAAATATTTGTGGGTTTATTAATATTTATAATTGTAGGAATTATTGCACTTTCAAATTTTATTTGGAATATAGAGGTTACTGGAAATGATAAAATTGCAAAAGACGAAATCTTAAAAGTAGTAGAGGAACGGACGGACTTAAAATTGGAAAATTTAAAAATTCCATAGATACTAAGGAAGTGATAAATAGGCTAAGACTGGAAAGAGACGATATCGCATGGGTAGGAATAGAAATAAAAGGTACTAATCTAATTATAAAAATTGTTGAAGCAGACTTAAAACCAGAAATTATTAATGAAGATGAATATTGTAATATAACTGCAAAGAAACCAGCAATGATTTTAAAAGTAAATGCTCAAAATGGTACACCCCTAGTAAAAGAAGGAGATGTTGTAAAACAAGGAACAATACTAATTGGAGGATGGATGGAAGGAAAATATACAGGAACCAGATATGTTCATGCACAAGGCGAAGTTTTGGCAAAAGTATGGTATACAAATAAACAAAAAATTTATCTAAAAGAGACGAAAAAAGAAGAAACAGGAGCCAGTGAAAATAAATATTCCGTAAATGTTAATAATTTTAAAATAAATTTTTATAAAAGGCTTTCAAATTTTGAAAATTATGATACAATAGAGGCAACTAAAAAATTAAAACTATTTTCAGATTTTTATTTGCCAATCGAAATAATAACATCTACAAACAAAGAATATAGAAATGTAGAGTTAACATATAGTAAAGAAGAGGCAAAACAAATAGGAGTAGAAAAGGCGATAGAAGAATTAAATAAGCAAATTGAAGACCATGAAAAAGTATTAAACAAACAAATAGACAGCTATGAAAATGCAGAATATATTGAGGTTGAAGTAACCTACGAAGTACAGGAAAACATTGCGACAAAAGAAAAATTAGTCTTTTAGAGGAGTAAAAAGTAATGAATAAAAAGTTACAAAAGAACGGTAAAAAAGACGGGACGGAGGATAAAATGGAAGAAAGAAGTTTGAGAATTTATAGCTCAGAAAAAACATTTTTTTCAAAAATAACAAACACATTAACTAAATTATTAATACCAACAAAAGTGGGCCTTAATAGTATGATGATATCTATGAAGAGAAACAATGTGCTAAAGGCATATGAGGCTTCTATTAACGTAGAGAAAATGGATGATGCAAAGAAAAAGGAAATTATATGTAAAAAACTTGATGATACATATGCTTTATACTTAGAATCAATTGATAAACATATTATGGATTCTATTTATAAAAAGGTAAAAAATGATACAGCTTCTGAATTTGAAAAAGAAGCTTTATCTCAATATTATATGATTACACATTTAAAAGAAACAGGATATACAGAATATAAATACAAAAAACAAATGTATTTAATGAGATTAGATTACGAAACAGTTACAAATGATAAAGCAAAGCTTCTTGAAAAGTACAAAAGATTTTACACAATGGAAATGGAAACATTATATAAAGGTTTATTAAAACATTATTCAATTAGAATTGCAGATAATATATCTGATGGTGAAAAACAAGAGGTATATAATAAAATTTTTAAAACATTAGAAGAATATATTTCAGGAATCTTACCAATAAAAATGGAAATGGATAAAGATAATGAATTATATAAAGAAATATTAGATGGATATAACAACTTTGAAAGATTTACAGTAGGAAAGCTAGATCAAAATGATAATATTGAAAAAAATATGATTTTACTTGGAATAAGCAGAAAGCTATTTACTCATAGTTTACCTCTTGTAGTAGCAGAACAGTGTTATATAAAACTTATGAAAGATGCAAGAAGTTTAATTGTTGATACAAAGATGGCAAAGAAACAGCAAAAAGCATATTCACTTCTTATTAATATTATGGAAGAATATAATGTGCGTTTATTAAGTACTAAGATATATTGGGACAAGCCAAGTTTAAGGGAAGAGTATAAAACTTTTTGGAAAGAGTACCAAAATATTAATAAACTAAAAGATAGTAATTATGATGAGTATATAAGACAAAAAGAAATACTATTTATTAGTAATGATCTTAAAAAGGTATATACAAATGAAAATAAATATTACAAAATTATAAAATTCTATAAAAATAGATTAGTAGAATTAGGTGCAATGAGAAATTTATTAGACTCATACTCATCAGAGGGAAATTATACAAAGGCAAATAAAAAGAAAAACCAAAGATCAAAAAAAGAAAAGGTAGTTGTATAGAGAAAAGGGAAAGATAAATGAAAGAATTTTGCGAAATTATATATAAAGGTATTGATACAAATGAAGATTATGAAAAAACTATAAAAAAAGTAGTAAAAGAATGTTTCAAAACAGAAAAGTTAGAAAATACAAATTTATATATGAGTATAACATTAACAGAGCCAGAAGAAATAAAAAGAATAAATCTAGAATTTAGAAATATAGATAGAGCAACAGATGTTCTATCATTTCCTATGTTTGAAAAAGATGAAATAGAAGAAATAGTTTCAAAACAAGAGGAAGATAGAGGAGAAGACATTTTAGGAGATATTGTAATTTCAATAGAAAAAGTGCAGGAGCAAGCAAAAGAATATGGACACAGTTTTGAAAGAGAACTTGCATATATGGTTGTTCATGGCTTTTATCATTTAATGGGTTATGACCATATGGAAGAAAACGATAAAAAGAAAATGCGTGCAAAAGAAGAAACAGTACTAAAAAAACTTGGAATAAGTAGAGAAGAAAATGAAGATGTTACTAAACAAGAAAAAGAGGAAGTTAAAGAAGAAAAGGATGAAAGAACTAAAAATAGAAACTTTTTAGACTCTTGGAAAAATGCGATTAATGGAATTATATATGCAACAACAACTCAGGGAAATATAAAAAAACAATTGCTTATAGCTGTTGCAGTTGTAATTATAAGTTTGTTTTTTGACCTTTCAAAAGCTGAATTTTTGGTATTTATGTTTACAATTATCTTAATTATTTTTGCTGAAATGGTAAATACAGCAATAGAAACTGTTGTTGATTTATATACAGATTTATATCATCCAAAAGCCAAAATTGCAAAAGATGTCGCAGCGGGAGGTGTAGTAATTACTGCTATAAATGCTGTAATTGTTGCATACTTTTTATTCTTCGATAAGATTAGCAATATTGGATTACAATTCTTAAAAAATATTGCTGAATCACCAATACATTTAGCTTTTTCAACAATAATTATTACTGTAATAGGAATTTTAACATTAATTGCAATAGCAACAAAAAATAAAAATGATGATTTAAATAAAAAATTTATGCCAAGTGGCCATGCAGCACTTGCATTTGCGGCTAACACAATTATTTGGCTTACAACACAAAATATAGTAATTATTACATTATCACTTGTTCTTTCAATTTTAGTAGCAGAAAGCAGAGTAGAATCAAAAACACATAAATTATCAGAAGTTATATTTAGTGCATGTGTAGGAATTTTTATTGTACTTATAGTGTATGGATTAATGAGACAAGTTATATTTCATTAAACATAATTGAAAGATAGGGGTTGGTTATATGAAAAAAGAAAAAAAGAGTGGAAGTGGCTCTAAACTATTAATCATAATATTTATTATTCTTTTGTTTGTAGCAGGTGGACTATTTGCAGTAAAGATGCTAAAAGAAGGAAATACAACCGAAACATCAAATTCAAATAGTATTATAGATACAGCAAATGAAGAGAAAAAAGAAGAAATAGTAAAAACACCAGTTACATTTGCAGGAAATACTAGACCAATTGCGTTTATGATTGATAATAATATAAATGCAATGCCACAAGCAGGATTAGAACAAGCAGACCTAATATATGAAATGATTGTTGAAGGTGGAGAAACAAGACTTATGATTGTTATGAAAGATAAAGATTTATCTAAAATTGGTCCACTTAGAAGTTCAAGACATAATTTTTTAGATTATGCACTTGAAAATGATGCAATTTATGTTCACTATGGATGGAGTCCAAAAGCAAAATCAGATATATCAACTCTTAAGGTAAATAATATTAATGGTATTTATGAAAGTGCATCATCATTTTGGAGAGATAACACAAGATATGCACCACATAATGCAGTAACAAGCACAAAAAATATTCTTAAAATTGCTGAAAGAGAAGAATATAGAACCACAACAGAGAAGAAAAATGTTTTAAATTATGTTGTAGATGAAGTTGAACTAGAAGATGGAGAAGTAGCAGAAAATATTACTATACCATATTCATATAGCAATACCGTAAAATATACTTACGATGAAGAAACAAAACTATATACAAGATATTCTAGAAATAAAAAACAAACTGACTGGAATACAGGTAGCACTGTAAAGACAAAAAATATTATTATTTCATTTGCAAAAAATACATCAATAGATAGTTATGGAAGACAAAATATAGATAATGTAAAAACCTTAGATGGCTATTATATTACAAATGGAAAAGCAATTAAAATAAAATGTGAAAAGAAATCAAGAAAAGACCAAACTATATATAAAGACCTAGACGGAAATGAAATAAATGTAAATGACGGAAAAACATTTATACAAATTTGTCCGTTAGATGCAAATGTTACAATAAAATAAAAGATATTACTAAATGGGAGGAACAATGTTTAAATCAGGATTTGTATCAATATTAGGAAGAACAAATGTAGGAAAATCTAGTATTGTAAATAAATTAGTTGGCGAAAAAGTTGCAGCTGTTGCAAATAAAACACAAACAACAAGAACTGCAATTAAAGCAATTATAAATAGGCCAAATTCACAAATTATATTTACAGACACACCAGGTATTCACAAACCAAAAACAAAACTTGGAAATACAATGGTAGAAACAGCATTTGAAGTATCTACAGATGCTGATGTTGTACTTTTTGTAATTGAAGCAACATCAGATGAAATTGGAAAAGGTGATGCTTTAATTTTAGAAAAGATTAAAGAGGCAAAGAAGAAGACAATATTAATAATAAATAAGGTTGATTTGGTAGATAAAGCACATCTTGCAAAATTGATTGATATATATCAAAAAGAATATGACTTTGTTTCAATAATACCTGTATCTACTGTAAAAAATATCAATTTAGATACAATATTAGATGAAATAGAAAGTAACTTAAAAGAAGGTCCTGCATATTATGATATTGAGGAATATACAGATCAAACAACAAGACAACTTGCAGAGGAAATTATAAGAGAAAAGGCATTAAAACTATTAGATGATGAAGTACCACATGGAATATTTGTTGAAGTAGATAACTTAAAAAGAAGAAAAACTAAAGAAAATGAACCAATTTTTAATATTGATGCTACAATTTATTGCTTAAGAGAATCACATAAAGGAATTATTATTGGAAAAAATGGAAATATGCTAAAGAAAATTGGAACATATGCAAGAGAAGATCTAGAAAAAATGTTAGATACAAAAGTGAACCTAAAAATATGGGTAAAAGTTAAAGAAGATTGGTTAAATAATGACCAATTTATAAAGAAATTTAAATTACAATAACTTTTAAAAGTATAAAAATAAAAAAATTGCAAAAGATAGAATAAAGAAGAAAATTCTTTATGAACAGGAGATGATTCACATGATAAAACAAATAGCTTGGAATACATTTAAAAATACTGGAGATATTAATACTTTTCTAGAACTAGTTGAAGTGCAAAATGTGGAAAACGATATGAAAAAGGCGGAGCAATATGGGGATATTGAAAACAAAGGGAATAATTATAGCGGAAAACAATATGAGCGACTATGATAAAATGGTTACAATATTAACTCCAAATGGCAAGATTGGGTGTGCTGCTAAAGGTGCGAGAAGACCAAAAAGTAGTTTAATGGCAGCTACTCAATTTTTGTGCTTTGGAGACTATATGATATATGAAGGAGCAAGTTCATATAATCTAAATTCTTGCGAAGTAATAGAAGTTTTTTATAATCTAAGAACAGATTTAGATAAACTAAATGCAGCTGTTTATATAACAAAAATTATTAATGATGTTACAGATGAAAATCAAAATACATATAAAATATTACAGTTATTCTTAAATACTCTATATGTAATATCTGAGACGGATAAAGAAATAGGATTTGTACTTTCTGTTTTTCGCATGAAACTTATGTGTTTATTAGGATTTATGCCTATGATTAGTGAATGTGTAAATTGCAAAGAAAAAGAAAATTTAGAGTATTTTAGTTTTAAAGATAGTGGATTTAAGTGTAAATCGTGTGGAAAGCAAGATAAAGGAGCAATGCAAATAAGTAGTTCAACTATGACAGCTATAAAATATATTGTGATGTCACCTCCAAAGAAATTATTTTCATTTAATCTTTCGGATGAGAACAAAAAAGAACTAGAAATAGCAAGTAAATTGTATTTAAATGATAAATTAGATAAAGAGTATAAACTAGAAGGTTTCTTCTAGTTTTTATTGTATAAAAATCCTAAAAAATCCTACTGTATCAACCAATAGAGATATTTGACACAAGTAGGTAAAATATGGTATAATTACTAGGTTAGCAAAAGAAAGAATGTTATAGATAAGGAGCGTATTTTGATGGATGAAACAATAAAGATTGGTTTGGGATTTGTAACAGGAAGACCTAACGTATGTAAAGTGATAAATAACACATATGAACAATTAATTAATCAATTTAAAGATTGTGATAAAAAGGTAGAATTAACAATCTTTATATTGTTTGATTTAGGATACCAATATACAACAAGAGTTGATTTTTATGGAATTATTCCAAATGTATACAAGGATATTATTGTAAGATATATAACTCCAGAAGATATAGAAGAACAAAAGAAAAAATTAATAGCTATTGATGGCTTCTCAAAAGCCGAGATGGATTTATTTTTTGGACATGGACATGCAAAAGGTAGAAATACTTTAATGTATTATGCTTTAAAAAAGAAAATGGATTATTTATTATTTTGGGATGATGATGAATATCCCGTAGCTTGTATAAAAGATGAAAATACAAATGAAATAATATGGAAAGAGCAAAACAATATTGCAATGCATTTAAAATATATAGAAGATGCGGATGTGACTATTGGATACCATTGTGGGTACATTTCACCTATTCCATATGTAGAATTAAATGAAGATGTTGATGAAAATAAATTTAAAGATTATATAGAAGCGTTAGGAAATGATATTATTTCATGGGATTCTATTAGAGAAAAATTTGTGAAAGATAATGGAATTACATATGCAAATAGAGATATTGCAGAAGGGAAAGGTGCATATGAAATTGAAAGTGATGGTGTAGGTAAGTGGGTAGCAGGTTCTACTCTATGTTTAAACTTAAAACATTTGGATAAGATACCAGCTTTTTATAACCCAGAGGGCTCAAGGGGAGAAGACACGTTTTTCTCTACAAAATTAAACGATTCTAAAGTAATAAAAGTTCCAGTGTATCACTTTCATGATGGATTTTTAAAATACACTAATATTACAAGAGGTAAATATCCAAAAACATTAAGAAAAATAAAATCATCTGAGGAAATGATAGAACAAAGATTTTTTAAAGCATCAAGGGGATGGATAAGATATAAACCTTTATTTGAATACATAATGAATAAAGATGATTACGCAGAAAATATACAAAAAACATACGAGAAACTTGAAGTTGGTGTAAAAGAAGTTAACAAGTTATTTGATAATGACGAGTTTGATATTCTTTTAAAAGACTTAAAAGAATATGATATGAATGTAAAAAAACATTATAATGAGTATATAAAAACAAATAAAATATGGGATAAACTTAAAAAAGATATAACTGGAGGTGCTAAGCTGTTGGAAAATATAGAAAAATTAAGAGAAATTGAATTTGCACAAAGAGAAGAAAAACTAAAAAATGCTATACCACAAAAACTTGTACATAAACCTAAAAACAAGAAATACTTAAATATTACCTATGTAATGACATGGACAGAAGTTTGTGGAGGCTCTAAAATTATATTAGAACAAGCCAATAGATTAACTTTATTAGGACATAATGTAAATTTAATTTCTCATTTTCCAAAGCCAAATTGGTTTCCTTTAAATGAGAAAATAAAGTTTATCCAAGTTCCGTGGGAAAAAGTTCTATGTGAAGATATACCAAAGAATAGTGATATAATTATTGCAACATATTGGAGAGAAATTTATGAATGCATTGAACAAAAAATAGCACCTGTTGTGTATTTTGAACAAGGTGATTTTCATTTGTTTGATAGAAAAGCATTAGATGATAGAACTTTTAATTATATAAATAAACAGCTACAAACAGTTCCTTATGTTTTTACAGTTTCGAACTTTGCAAAGGAAAAATTAAAAGAAATTTATAATAAAGATTCTTATGTAATACCAAATGCTGTTGATGATAAGATATTTTTTTATAAAGAACATGAAAAAAATGATATTATTAATATTACTATAATTGGCTCTGAACAAGCAGAATTTAAAAAAATTCCATTAATAATAGAAGCTGTGAATCGTGCAAAAAAAGATGGATATAAAATAAAACTTAATTGGATAACTCCAACTAAGCCAGAAAAAATTAATGAAGAAGCAATTATTAATCCGAAACAAATTGTAATAGGAGATACTTTAAGAAAAACAGATATTTATATTTGTGCTTCAATGTATGAATCTTTTTGCTTGCCTGTATTAGAGGCTATGACATGTGGAGCTGCCATTATTACAACTAACAATGGCGGAAATATGGATTTTGTTCGAGATAATGAGAATGCATTAATAATAGAAAAAGATAATGTAGAAGATATTTATGAAAAATTAAAAATTCTATTAAATGATGAAACAAAGAGAAAAGCTATTTCTGCTAAAGGAGTGGAGAAAGCTAAAAATTATTCGTGGAAAAAAACAATAGAAGAATTAGAAAAGTACTACAGAAATATTGCAGAATATGAGGTGGAATAAAATAATATAAAATGGGGTAATTTTTAAAGATAGATATTTAAGGAGCAAAAGATATGTATTTAATTGTAGGATTAGGAAACCCAGAGCCTGATTATTCAAGGACAAGGCACAATATGGGGTTTGATACTATAAATATAATTTCAAAGAAATTTAATATAGAGCTTACAAAAAATAGTTTTGAGGCAATTAATGGAAGCGGAATAATAAATGGAGAAAAGGTAATATTAATAAAACCACAAACATATATGAATGACAGTGGAAAATCTGTAAAACAATATGTAGATTTTTATAAAATTCCACTTTCAAATGTGTTAGTTATATATGATGATATGGATACAGAGGCTGAAAAAATACGTGTGCGTGCAAAGGGTGGACCTGGATCACATAATGGTATGAAGTCATTAGTTAATTGCTTAAATTCTGAAGATTTTCCACGTATTAGAGTTGGGATTGGAAGACCATTAACAGAATTTGATAGAATAAATTATGTTATAGGAAAAGTGCCAGAAGAAGAATATAAGAAATTACAGCAAGGGGAAGAAAAAGCAGCTGATGCTGCAATATACTACATAAAAAACGGAATTGATAATACAATGAATATTTTTAACAAATAGGAAGGAATTAAAATTGCAAGAAATTATAGCAAATGTAAATGAAAATGGTAATAAGATAGTAGCATTAGTTGAAAATGGAAAAATGGTTGAAAAATATGATGAAGATGAAAAGCATAGAAGACTAGAAGGCAATATATATATAGGACGAGTAGAAAATATATTATATGGAATGCAAGCAGCATTTGTAAATATAGGTGAAGGAAAAAATACATTTATTCATATAAGAGATATTATACCAAAAGCTAGTAACGAAACTGGAAATAAAGATGAAGTTTTAAGTAAGCATGATATAAAAAACTATTTAAGAGTTGGTATGCCAATTTTGGTACAAGTAAAAAAAGATAGTACAAACAAAAAAGGTGCAAGGGTATCTACACATATTAGCTTATCAGGTAGATTTGTAGTTTTAATGCCAAATGCAGAATTTATAACCGTTTCTCAAAAAATAGAGGATGTAAAAGAAAAAGAAAGATTAAAGAAAATAGTTAAGAATAATATTCCTGAAGGATATGGAGCAATTGTTAGAACTTCAGCAATAGGTAAAAATGAGACGCAAATTTCAAGTGATATACAAATGTTAGTAAGCAAACTTAAAGATATACTAGATAAATATGAAAAAACTAAAAATACTAAGTGTAAACCACAATTAATATATAAAAATGAAGGAATAGTAAATAGACTATTAGTGGATTTGATTGACCAAAAAATTACAAAAATATGGACAAACAGTGATGAAGAGTTAAAAAAGATTGAGGACATGGTAAAAAATACTAACAATCAGGAAAAAGTAAAGATAGAGCTAAAAAAGGATAATTTGCTATCTTTATATGATTTAAATTCTCAAATAGAAAAAATGGAAAACAGAAAAATTTGGCTAAAATGTGGTGGATTTATTACAATAGATAAAACAGAAGCATTAACAGCAATTGATGTAAATTCTGGTAAATATATAGGTAGTAAAGATCTAGAACAAACAGTTTTTGTGGTTAATAAAGAGGCATCAATTGAAATTGCAAAACAAATACGACTTCGTGATATTGGTGGAATAATTATTATAGATTATATAGATATGGAGAAACAAGAAACCAAAAATAAGATAGCCGAAATACTAAAGGAAAATCTAAAAAAAGATAGATCAAAAACGCAAATAATTGGATTTACTCCATTAGATTTACTAGAAATGACACGAAAACATATGTGGAGTAATGACTAAAAAATAACTCTAACTTTTATAAGTTAGAGTTATTTTTTATGTGTTTCCAAATATTATTTTTAATTCTTCATGTCTTTTTATTTTTTGTGTAGTTGTTTTTATTAAAGGTACATCTGTTACAATTATTTCTCTTATATATTTATAAGAAGGCATTGTATGATTTACTTTTTCTTTAATATCTTGCCAGATTAAAGAATTATATTCTGACTCATCTAAAGATGGATAAAGCTTTTTCATTGCATCTTTTTGATATACAATTTTTGCACAGATTTTGTAATCTCCATCATCACAAGGTCTTCCAAATACCATACATTCAGACACATAAGGTAAACGGTTTATTAAAATTTCAAGTTCCTCAGGAAAAATATTTTTTCCGTTTTTAAGAACAATAACATCTTTTTTTCTGCCGGTTATAAATAAATAACCATCTTTATCTATATATCCTAAATCACCTGTATGGAACCAACCATCTTTTAGAACTTCTTTTGTTGCTTCATCATTTCCAACATATCCAAGCATAACTGTAGGACCTTTTGCAAGAACTTCTCCTATTCCATTAGTGTCTGGGCTATCAATTTTTACATCCAATCCAGGAAGAGGAAAACCAACAGAACCTAATCTTTTATATTTATCATTTTCACCTGCAAGAACTGGTGATGTTTCAGTTAAGCCATATCCTTGAAGAAGATTAATTCCTAAATCTAGAAAGCCTTGAATTGCTTCTTTACTCATTGCAGCTCCACCTGCTATTAAAATTCTTAATTTTCCGCCGAATTTTTTAAGTATTTCTTTAAAGACAATTCTACGTATATCAATTTTGAATTTTAATAAGAAATGACATAGTTTATTCATAAATGCAATTAATTTTTGTTTTCCGTTGTTCTTCAATACCCTTTCTTAATTTCTTGTATATAATTTCTAGCATTAAAGGAACACATACAAATCCTGTAATTTGAAATTCTGCTAGATTTTTTTGTATATATTTTATGCCATCACAAAATGCAATAGTAATACCTGAATAAGTTCCGTATAAAAATGTACAAGTTGATTCAAATGTATGATGCATTGGCAAAAATGAAAGAAATGTATCAGATTTTTTTATATTTGTCATTTGACTTAAAGCATAAATATCTTCACATATATTAGCTTGCGAAAGTGCAACTGCTTTTGAAATAGAAGTTGTTCCAGATGTAAAAAGCATAATTGACATTTTGTTGTTATCAATTTTTATATTTGAGTAATTTGTATCTCCGTTACTTAAAAGTGTTTTACCTTTTTGTATAAGGCTTGTGTATGAAATAAAATTATCTGTATTATCCATACAAATACAGTGTTTTAAGTGTTTTGGATTATTTTTTAATATCTTTTCAAATACTTCAGAATACTTTTTATCAAATATAACACCTTCTACTTCACTTCTATTAATTAAATCAACAATTTCATTTTCAGGTAAAGATTTATCTAAAGGAACAACTACCATATTTGATGTTGTAATTGCTAAATAACTAACGCACCATTCATAACGATTAGGTGATAATATAGCAATTTTTTTATTTTCTAAATTTAAAGATAAAAGAGCTGTTCCAAGTGCTTCTATATCTGCAATAAATGTATTATAACCAATTTTTATATGTTCAGTAGAAGAGGGTGTTTCTTTATATATAAATGCAGTTTTATTAAAATACAGTTTTTTGTATCTATCTACTAACTCTCTAAAGTTATTTATTTTTTCACTATTATATAGTTTTCTTTTTGACTTTCCCATGTATATACCTCGGTTTTTACATATTTTAACATGTATATCTTATACTATAAAAAGGAAAATTGCAAGAGAAATAAAAGAAAAATGTGACCTTGACAGAAAATAGCAAATTGCCGTATAATTTATACGAAAACAAAAGAATTGTAGGAGAATATAAATGGCAAGAAATCGTAGAAATATAAGGAAAAAAGGAAATATAATTACAGATTACATTAATATGAAAACTTTCTTAATAATAGTTGGAGTTTTAACAATTATTATTATAACTTGCTTATGTATTTATATGTATAAAAAAGGGCAAGATAGGTTATTAATTGCAAAACAAAAAGAAGAAATGGAAAAACAATCAGAACTTATATTTACGGAAATAGAAGATAATATAAAACAAGCAAATCAAAATATTTCAGAATCTGATGAAATTATAAAAATGTCTGCTGTAGGAGATATACTATGCAGTGAAGAAATGATTAATGACGCATATGATACTAAAAGTAAAACATATGATTTTTCTCATATGTTTAGCGAAGCCTCTAAATACTTAGAGAAATCAGATATTGTTATGGGAACAATGGAAACAAATTTTACAACAGGAAAATATAATGATGAAAATGCTCCAAAGGAATTTGCAAAGGCAGTGAAAGATTCTGGTATAAACTTAGTTACAATTACACACAATCATAGTTTAGACTTAGGGTTATCGGGACTTAATGATACCAAAAAACTTTTAACGGAACTTGGATATAGCGTAGTTGGAGATAAGATTGAAAATAGTAATGCTGTAATTATAAAAAAGGTTAAAAGTACCAATATTGCATTTCTTACTTATACATATGGAGTAAATTATCAGTCAAGCAAAAAGAAAAGTGAATTAAAGGCTGTTAATTTATATAGCGAAGAACAAGTTAAAAGTGATGTTAAATATGCAAAAGATAATGGAGCAGAATACATCTGTGTTATGATACATTGGGGAGATGCAATAAATGAAACCGTAAGTAAAAGCCAAAAAGAGATGGCAAACTTTTTAGTAGAAAATGGTGCGGATATAATTTTAGGAGCGCATCCATCTGTAGTACAACCTATGGAAGTAAGAGAAAATAGTGAAGGTAAAAAAGTATTTATTGCATATTCTATTGGAACATATATTTCAACTTTATCAGATGATAATGCAAAAATTGAGCTTGTACTTAATATTGAACTTAGAAAAAGCGGAAAAGATGGAAAAGTATATTTAAACAAGGTAAATTATACACCAATATATGTACTAGATAATGGAGAAAAATCAGAAAATAGATTTGAACTTGTAGATATGAAGGCAACTGCACTTGAATATGCAAATGGATATAAGGAGAAAATTACAAGAACTACTTATGATAAAATGGTAAAAGGATTAAAAAAATTAGATAATTTATTAAATAAGAAATAGGAGTTAAAGATGAAAGTAGGATTTATATCATTAGGATGTAGTAAAAATTTAGTAGATACAGAAAAAGCAATTGCAATGTTTAAGGATAAAGGTTACCAAATTGTGAATAAGCCAGAGGAAGCAGAGGTCATAGTTGTAAATACATGTGGATTTATTGAGTCTGCAAAGGAAGAAGCTATTAATACAATATTAGAAATGGCAGAATACAAAAAGAAAAATTGCAAATATTTAATTGCAATGGGATGCTTAGTTGAAAGATATAAAGATGAATTACAAAAAGCTATACCTGAGGTAGATTTATGGATAAAATATAGTGAATACAAAACAATTTGGGAGCAAATACAAAGTGTAATAAAACAAGAAGAAAAAGAACTTGCTAAATATGATTTTAATGAATATACAGATAGAGTTATTACTACAGGAAAAAATTACGCATATTTAAAAATTGCTGATGGTTGTAGTAACCATTGTACATATTGTGCAATTCCATATATTAGAGGTAATCAAATAAGCAGAAAAATAGAAGATGTTTTAGAAGAGGCTGAAAAACTTGCAGATGAAGGCTATAAAGAAATTATTTTAATTGCTCAAGATACAACAAAATATGGATTTGACATTTATGGAGAGTCGAAGCTTAGTGAATTATTAGAAAAACTATGCAAAATTGATAAAATTAAATGGATTAGGTTTTTATATGCTTACCCAGAAAATATTGATGATGAATTAATTAAGATAGTAAAAGAAAATGATAAAATATGTAAATATTTTGATATTCCAATTCAACATATTTCAGATAGTGTTTTAAAAAGAATGAATAGAAAAAGTGACGGAAAAAGCATTAGAAATCTTATTAAAAAATTAAGAGAAGAAATACCAAATGTAGTAATTAGGACAACTGTAATGGTGGGATTTCCGGGAGAGAGCAAAGAGAACTTTGATGAGTTATACAACTTCTTAAAACAAGCAAAGTTTGATAAACTGGGATGTTTTTCATATTCAAAAGAAGAAGGAACCCCTTCTGCAAGATTAAAAGAGCAAATTCATCCTATGACTAAGAAAAGTAGATATAACAAAATAATGCAATTACAAAAAGAAATATCAAAAGAAAACCTAGAAAAAAATATGGGAAGAGAGCTTGAAGTTTTAATAGAGGATAAGACATTTGATAATAAATATTATATTGGAAGAAGTTATATGGATGTACCTGAAATTGATGGTATAGTGTATGTAAAAAATGATGATAATTTAAATTTTGGAGAATTTATAAAGTGCAAAGTGACAAAAGTTGATGAGTATGATTTAGTTGCAGAGAAAATAAAGAAATGAAATTATTACAAATATATTACATATTACCAATATGTATTGAAAAATAAAAAATAAAATAGTAAAATAAAACTAAGCAAAAGCTAAAAA
>ERZ1673743.463-NODE-463-length-62006-cov-7.668286_pt1 | contig 62006 bp, 61 predicted proteins | sample MGYA00580197_ERZ1673743 | MGnify/ENA primary metagenome ERZ1673743 (study PRJEB41218, sample SAMN15661795) | gut metagenome | host: Homo sapiens | place: Canada: London | collected 2015-08-20/2019-03-30 | study: EMG produced TPA metagenomics assembly of...
CAGGCGGCGAACCTTTATTCTTCCTTGATTATATTGCATGTGGTAAGAATTATCCTGAGAAGATCGCAACCATCGTTGCAGGTGTTGCAGAAGGCTGTAAGCAGGCAGGCGCAGCGCTGATTGGTGGTGAGACAGCAGAACATCCGGGTCTTATGCCGGAAGATGAATATGACGTAGCAGGCTTCACAGTTGGCGTTGTAGATGAGAAGGATATGATCACCGGTGCTGACTTAAAGGCAGGCGACACTCTGATCGGTATTGCTTCCAGCGGTGTACACAGCAATGGCTTCTCACTGGTCAGAAAGGTATTTGAGATGACCAAGGAAAGCCTGAATACATATTATGATGAATTGGGTGCTACTCTGGGTGAGACACTTCTTGCACCTACTGTTATCTATGTAAAGGCACTGAAAAGCATCAAGGATGCCGGCGTCCGTGTTAAGGCATGCAGCCACATCACAGGCGGCGGCTTCTATGAGAATGTACCAAGAATGCTTCCGGAAGGCGTACATGCAGTAATTAAGAAGGACAGCTATCAGGTTCCTCCTATCTTTGGTTTAATGCAGAAGAAGGGCAGTATTGATGAGCATATGATGTACAATACTTTTAACATGGGTCTTGGTATGGTTCTGGCAGTTGATCCTGCTGATGTAGACAAGACTATGGCTGCAATCAAGGCAGCAGGCGAGACTCCTTATGTAATTGGTGAGACCAAGGCAGGAGAAAAAGGAGTAACATTATGCTAAGAGTCTGTGTATGCGTATCAGGCGGTGGAACGAATCTGCAGGCAATTATGGATGCCATTGATTCAGGTAAGATCACCAATGCAGAGATTGTACGTGTTATCAGTAATAATAAGACAGCATATGCATTAGAGAGGGCTAAGAACCATGGGATTGATGCAGTTGCCGTATCTCCAAAAGATTATGAGACAAGAGAGCTTTTTAACCAGGCTCTCCTGGATACGATAAATGAAGTACAGCCGGATCTTATTGTACTGGCTGGCTTCCTGGTAGTGATTCCTAAGGAAATGATCGCACAGTATCGTAACCGTATTATTAATATTCACCCTTCTTTGATTCCATCCTTCTGTGGTACAGGATATTATGGATTGAAGGTGCATGAAGCAGCGCTGGAGAGAGGTGTGAAAGTAACCGGTGCTACCGTGCATTTCGTGGATGAGGGAACCGATACAGGTCCGATCATTCTGCAAAAGGCAGTATATGTAGAACCGGGAGATACTCCCAAGGTATTGCAGCAGAGAGTCATGGAACAGGCAGAGTGGCAGATACTGCCACAGGCAATCGACATGATCGCCAATGGCAGGCTATAGATGATTGCAGGTTATTGAAAGGTATGGGGATTATAATGAAAGTATTGATCGTAGGAAGTGGCGGAAGAGAACACGCAATTGCAACAAGTGTAGCAAAAAGCCCGAAAGTAGATAAAATATATTGTGCACCCGGTAATGCCGGTATCGGTCAGATTGCAGAGTGCGTGCCTATCGGTGCTATGGAATTTGAAAAGATAGTGGCTTTTGCCAAAGAAAATGCTATTGATCTGACTATCGTAGGAATGGATGATCCACTGGTTGGCGGTCTGGTAGATGCATTGGAAGCAGAAGGACTGCGTGCATTTGGACCTCGTAAGAATGCAGCAATTTTGGAAGGTTCTAAGGCTTTTTCCAAAGACCTGATGAAGAAATACAATATTCCTACCGCAGCATATGAGACATTTGACAATGCACAGGAAGCACTGAATTATCTGGAAACAGCAGATTTTCCTATTGTATTAAAAGCAGACGGACTTGCTCTTGGTAAGGGCGTATTGATCTGCAATACACTGGAAGAGGCAAAAGAGGGCGTTAAGTCCATTATGCTGGATAAGCAGTTCGGTACAGCCGGTAATCGTATGGTCATCGAAGAATTTATGACAGGACGTGAAGTATCTGTATTATCTTATGTAGATGGTAAGACGATTAAGACTATGACTTCTGCGCAGGATCACAAGCGTGCAAAGGACGGAGATCAGGGACTCAATACAGGTGGTATGGGTACTTTCTCACCGAGTCCTTTCTATACAGCAGAGGTAGATGAGTTCTGCAAGAAGTATATTTATCAGGCAACTGTAGATGCAATGGCAGCAGAAGGCAGAGAGTTCAAGGGTATTATCTTCTTTGGACTGATGCTGACACCTAAGGGACCAAGAGTTCTGGAATACAATGCAAGATTTGGCGATCCTGAAGCACAGGTAGTATTGCCTCGTATGAAGAATGACATCATTGAAGTGATGGAAGCCTGCATTGACGGCACACTGGATCAGGTTGATCTGCAGTTTGAAGATAATGCGGCAGTATGCGTTGTGCTGGCATCAGATGGTTATCCTGTTAAGTATGAGAAGGGTCTGGAGATCAGAGGACTTGAGAACTTTGAGGGCAAGGAAGGTTATTACTGCTTCCATGCAGGTACGAAGCTTGTCGATGGTAAATTTGTGACCAATGGAGGCAGAGTCCTTGGTATCACAGCCAAAGGTGCAACTTTGAAGGAAGCCAGAGCAAATGCCTATGCGGCGACAGAATGGGTAGATTTTGACAATAAATATATGCGTCATGATATTGGTAAGGCAATTGATGAAGCATAGAACAGAAGTTAAGGGAAGTGAGAGAACAGATGAAGTTATTGAGACATAAAGAACTTAGAGGCAGCAGAGGCTTCATTCGTGTATTGGCAGCTATGATGTTTTGTTTGGTTTTAAGCATCGGTACAGTATGTTATGCAGATGAAGTGGCAGCAACAGTAACAGTTGCCAGTGCAAAGATTCGTGCATCAGCCGATCCAAGCAGCCAGCAGCTGGGAAGTGCCAAGCAGGGTGGTACAGTGTCCATTATCGGACAGACAACGGGAACAGACGGTAAGACCTGGTATCAGGTATTTGTAGATGCGAATACCAAGGGGTTCATCAGAGCAGATTTGGTGAATGTAACAGGAACAGGAACTATCGGTTCTGTTTCATCTGATGCATCAGCATCTGCAAGTACAGCAACAACTACTACAACCGATACGCAGGTCAGCTCAACGGATAAGAAATCAGGTACAGTACAGACCAATAATGTACGTATCAGAAAAGGTGCGTCTACCACAGCTGACGTGGTAGCTACAGCCAACAGAGGCATGGTAGTAACAGTGACGGGTGAAGCAGCAGGCGATGACGGCAAGACTTGGTATCAGATTTCCTTTACTTATAACAGTAAGGAAATCACTGGATTCATTCGTTCAGACCTGGTGACTTTTGATACATTACCGGCAGATACAGCACAGACAACTATCAATGGAACCAGTGAGACGCCGGAGGAGCCTGCAACAGAAGCAGCCACAGAGGAAGTGACAGAACCTGCAACAGAGGAACAGCCACAGGAGCAGGAAAGCAGCAGCTCTTCTAATGATACACAGAACATGATCCTGATGAATGTGGAGGATGTTCCCTACATTATGCCTGAGTTCAATCCCATCATTCTGAAGTGGGAAGATCAGGATATCAATGCATACAAGAATGGTGACTTCTACCTTTTCTATGCACAGAAGCAGAATGGAGAAGAAGGCTGGTACGTATTTGACTCTGTGAATAATGTATATGAACGCTATGTATACAGTACAGCAGGAGCAACAGTTCCGGAGACAAGTGCTATGTCAGGTAATATGTTACCGGTTATTATTCTTGCTGTTATCATTGTAATTCTGTTGATCGCAATTATTCTGATGTTCATGAAACTCAGAGAATATACCGGCGAATACGAAGAATATGAAGATGATGAGGAAGACGACGAGTACGGTGATGAGGAAGAGGCAGAAGATGAGGAAGAAGAACTTGCAGAAGAACCAGCAAGACGTCCCATGCAGCAGCCAAGAAGACAACCGGCACAGCAGCCTCGTCCACAGCAGCCTGTGAGAAATCAGGAGCCGAGAGAAGAAGGGCAGCCAGTCAGACGCCCACAGCAGCCGGTAAGACGTCCTCAGGGTGAAGAACAGAGAACACAGCAGCAGCCACCAAGACGTCAGGAAGGACAACCGGCAAGACGTCCTCAACAGCAGGGACAGCCAGTCAGACACCAGGAAGGTGAACAGCCAGTGAGACGTCAGGCGCAGCAGGCTGAGTCAGCAAGACCGGCAAGCAGACAGCCACAGGGTAATCCAAACCGCAGAGCTGCCCAGCCAAGACCTGAGAACCAGCCAAAGAGAAATGTACAGCAGGGCAGAAAAGCCAAGAATTTCCTGGATTCAGAAGATGATGATATGGAGTTCATTGACATTTAAGTGACAAATGAAAGGGCTTTATCCAAAAAAAGGATAGAGCTCTTTTTATATTTTTTTCACTTGTATACAGTATTCCATTGTGCTAGAATTGTTATAACAGTAGTATGAACAGACTAGGTATGGTAGTCTGTTCATATGGCAAATATTGTGCTTTGCACAAATTTGCAGATGTTAGAAGGACATGGTGATTGTATATGTATATAGAAATTGATTTTAACAGTGATGAGGCTTTGTATCTACAGCTTAGAAATCAGATTATTATCGGAATCGCCACATCTCAGTATCAGGAGGGAGATACGCTCCCATCCGTGAGACAGCTTGCAGATACCATTGGAATTAATATGCATACAGTAAATAAAGCATATTCTGTATTGAAGCAGGAGGGCTTTGTGAAAGTAGACCGCCGTAAGGGCGCTGTCATTTCCGTGGATATTGATAAACTGCAGGCAATTGAGGAACTGAAGAAGGATTTGCAGGTGGTTCTTGCCAAGAGCAGATGTAAGAAGGTATCTAAGCAGGAAGTACATGCACTGATTGATGAGATTTATCAAAATTATGAAGACAATGGAGGCATAGAGTAATGCAGCAATTTACAGATAAAGCCAAGACAGCTTTACAGTTGGCTGCGAAGGCTGCGAAGGATTTACATCAAAGCTATATCGGCAGCGAGCATTTGTTAGTGGGTCTTGTCCGTGAGAAGACGGGTGTGGCAGCTAAAATACTTCAGGATAATGGAGTAGATGAAATCCAGCTGATCAGCATGATTAAAGATCTGATCGCACCGGAGAGTAATCTGGCTGTGTTGGAGAGGGATGGATATTCACCAAGAGCAGCCCGTATCCTGGAAGACAGTCACAGGCAGGCACAAAGATACGGTAATCAGATGACGGGAACAGAACATATTCTTCTGGCTTTGTTAAGAGAAGGAGAGAATGTAGGACTGCGTCTGCTGAATACGGTAGGAATTAATATACAGAAGTTATATATGGATACTCTGATTGCTATGGGAGAGGATATTTCCCAGCATAAGGAGGATCTGAGAAAACGCAATGCCAAGAAAGCAGGCGGCGCAACTTCAACACTGAATCAGTACAGCCGCGATCTGACAGCATTGGCAAGAGAAGGTAAGCTGGACCCTGTTATTGGAAGAGATACAGAGATCATGCGAGTTGTGCAGATCTTATCCAGAAGGACCAAGAATAATCCCTGCCTGATAGGTGAACCGGGTGTAGGTAAGACTGCAATCGCAGAAGGACTGGCACTCAGAATTGTGAATGGTGAAGTGCCGGATACCGTAAAGAATAAGCGTGTTGTGACTTTGGATCTGTCAGGAATGGTAGCCGGTTCCAAGTATCGTGGAGAATTTGAAGAGAGAATTAAGAAGGTTATCAAAGAAGTAATAGAAGCAGGTAATATTTATCTTTTCCTGGATGAATTGCATACTCTGATCGGCGCCGGTGGTGCAGAAGGAGCAATTGATGCTTCCAATATTCTGAAACCATCTTTATCAAGAGGCGAGATACAGCTGATCGGAGCTACCACAATTTCAGAATATCGTAAATATATCGAGAAGGATGCGGCACTGGAGCGTAGATTCCAGCCGGTTATGGTCGAGGAGCCTTCCCAGGAGGAAGCAATCCGTATCCTCTCAGGTATTGCATATAAATATGAAGAACATCATAAGGTGACTATTTCACCAGAGGCAATTGAAGCTGCAGTAAAGCTTTCAGACAGATATATCAATGACAGGAATCTGCCTGACAAGGCAATTGACCTGATTGATGAGGCATCCGCAGCTCTTCGTTTGAAAAATATGAATATTCCTGAGAATATTAAGGAAATGCAGGATGCAATCAGAAAGTACGATCTTGAGATTGAGGATGCAATTAAGAATGAAGCCTATACAGAGGCTGCTGAACATCGCAGGAATCAGCAGGAACTGATGAAGAAGTATGATAAAGCAGTAAGCCGCTATGAAAAGGCACAGGCACAGAAGAATCTGGTAGTAACAGAGAATGATATTGCAGAGGTAGTGTCCAACTGGACGAAGATTCCGGTGCAGAAGCTGGCTCAGAAAGAGAGCGAGAGACTGTTAAAGCTGGAAAGCATACTGCATAAGCGTGTGGTAGGACAGGAAGAAGCAGTCAGTGCCGTAGCAAGAGCCATGAAGCGAGGCAGAGTTGGATTACAGGACCCGAACAGACCGATAGGTTCTTTCCTTTTCCTGGGACCGACTGGTGTGGGTAAGACAGAACTATCCAAAGCGCTGGCAGAAGCCATGTTTGGTTCTGAGAATGCGCTGATCAGAGTTGATATGTCAGAATATATGGAGTCTCATTCGGTATCCAAGATGATAGGCTCACCGCCAGGATATGTGGGATTTGAAGAGGGTGGACAGCTCAGTGAGAAAGTACGCCGTAACCCATATTCGGTTGTTCTTTTTGATGAGATTGAGAAGGCACACCCTGATGTGTTCAATGTCCTTTTACAGGTATTGGATGATGGGCATATCACAGATTCCAAGGGACGTAAGGTAAGCTTTAAGAATACGGTGCTCATTATGACTTCCAACGCAGGTGCACAGAGAATTATTGAACCTAAGAATCTGGGATTTGCGACCAAGACAGATGAGAAGGCTGATTATAATAAGATGAAAGCCAATGTCATGGAGGAAGTAAAGCGTCTGTTCAAACCCGAATTCATCAACCGAATTGATGAAATTATGGTATTCCATCCATTGACAGAGAAGGATATGAAACAGATTATTACACTTCTGTCCAAGAATCTGTGTGATCGTTGTAAGACACAGATGGATATAGACCTGACATTCACCAGTACATTAAAGGATTATCTGGTAAAGAAGTATTCAGACCTCAAGATGGGAGCCAGACCTTTGAAGCGTGCAATCCAGAATGTAGTAGAAGATGAGCTGGCTACAGCGATTCTGGAGGGCAGAGTGAAACGCGGTGATGTGGTTCACGCAGGTATCAAGAATGATAAAATTACTTTTACAGTTAAGGAATCAAAATAGCTCGATGAATTTCAAAAAACTTGTAAAATTCTTGTGGAAAAACTGCAAATTTTATTATATACTGTAACAAAAAACCAAAGTATTTTTTTAGGAGGACGAAAGAAATGGCAGTAGTGGAAGAATTACTACGCTCCGAAAGCAACGGAAATATCAGTTTTGGTAATCATATGCTGAAACAGAAAGCGAAGCTTGAAGATTTTGAGCATGCAGGGGATATTTATAAAGTAAAGACATATGATGCAATGACCAAGCTGGAGAAGAATGGAATGTTTCTATATGAATCAGTTCCTGGTACATCCGTATTTGATTTTGCTGAAAATAGCACAGGAATTGCATTTACAGTAGAAGGAGAAGAGGATGCGCAGATAACAATCGGCCTGGAAGATGACTCCGAATATGAAGTATTTATTGATGATGCCAGTGTAGGCACCATGAAGACTAATCTGGCTGGAAAGATCAATGTCAGCGTAGAATTAGCCGGTATTGGTAAGGCGCAGGTAAAGCTGTTAAAGCGCGGATAAATAAGAATTAATATAAGCCTTCTCGTATGAGGAGGCTTTTTAAAGTTTAAAAGGAGGTATATATGGCAAAAGCCAGGACGGCAACAGTGTTTTTCTGCCAGAACTGCGGGTACGAATCTGCCAAGTGGATGGGGCAGTGTCCTGCATGTAAGCAGTGGAATACACTGGTTGAGGAGAAGGTAAGTGTTACGGGAAGCGGTATGGGGGGAAGTGCGAAGATCACCCCGGCAAAGGATAGACCCAAACCTGTAGCAATCAGTACCATAGATATGAAAGAGGAAGACAGGGTGTCTACAGGACTTGCAGAGCTGGATCGTGTACTGGGAGGCGGCATTATGGCTGGCTCGCTGACTCTGGTGGGCGGCGACCCCGGAATCGGCAAATCTACACTGTTATTGCAGGTATGCAGAAATCTTGTGAATGCGGGACATAAGGTACTCTATATATCCGGTGAGGAATCTCTCAAACAGATCAAGCTTAGAGCAAATCGAATCGGTGAATTTAAAGATACGATGCTTCTGTTGTGTGAGACTAATCTGGAGCTGGTTGAAGATGCCATAAAACAGGCTCAACCGGAAGTAGTAATCATAGATTCCATTCAGACGATGTATCAGGAGTCTGTATCCTCAGCACCGGGCAGTGTTTCTCAGGTCAGAGAAGCAACGAATATCTTTTTACAGCTGGCAAAAGGCATGGGAATCTCCATTTTTATCGTGGGTCATGTAACAAAAGAAGGAACTGTGGCAGGACCACGAGTGCTGGAGCACATGGTAGATACTGTGCTGTATTTTGAGGGTGACAGACATGCTTCCTATCGAATACTGCGAGGCGTAAAGAACAGGTTCGGTTCTACCAATGAAATCGGAGTTTTTGAAATGCGCAAGGATGGACTTGCAGAAGTGGCGAATCCTTCCGAATTCATGTTAAATGGTAAACCGGAAGGCGCCAGTGGTTCTGTAGTAGTGTGCTCCGTAGAGGGAACAAGACCTATTCTGATCGAGATTCAGGCACTGGTGTGCAGAACGAATTTCGGGATTCCAAGACGTCAGACGACAGGAACGGATTTTAACAGGGTGAACCTGCTTATGGCTGTTCTTGAGAAAAGACTGGGAATACAGATCGGTGACTGTGATGCCTATGTGAATATCGCCGGTGGAATGAAGATCAATGAACCGGCAATAGATCTTGGAATTATTATGGCGATTGTATCCAGTTACAAGAATCGCCCGATTGATGAGAAAACAATTGTATTTGGTGAGGTCGGATTAAGCGGTGAAGTCAGGGCTGTCAGTCAGGCACAGCAGCGAGTCCAGGAAGCCAGAAAGCTTGGCTATGAGACAGTAATCATGCCAAAAGTCAGCGCAGAAGGACTGGAAAATATAAAAGGAATCAAAATAATCGGCGTATCCGGCATTGGAGAGGCGATTGACATTATATAATGAAGGAGATTAAGAATCAAAATGGAAAAAATACAGCAAAATTCAGAAATTCAGAACTTAATGAAATTCCTTGATAAAAGTGTAACAAACTATCATGCAGTACAGGAAGTGTGCACACAATTAGACGAACAGGGATTTGTACAATTAAGTGAAAAAGAACTGTGGAGATTAGAAGAGGGTGGGGCATATTATGTGACCAGAAATGACTCATCTGTAATGGCATTTCGAGTGCCTGACTGCACAGTTGAGGAGATTAAGGGTTTTCATATCTATGCAGCACATTCTGATTCTCCGGCTTTTAAGGTTAAGGAACACCCGGAAATGGAGAAAGAAGGGTGCTATGTCAGCATCAACACAGAGAAGTATGGTGGAATGATCCTGAATACCTGGCTGGACAGACCACTTACAATTGCAGGAAGAGTATGTGCGGAAGAGGACGGAGAGATTATAACCTATCCTGTGAAACTGAAGGATAATGCGTGTATGATTCCTAATCTGGCAATCCACATGAATCGTGAGATGAACAATGGTGTGGCATTGAATCCACAGGTTGACATGCTTCCGCTTATCACCATGACAGAGGAAGGACAGGAGAAGTTCTCTCTCAATAAGGCTTTGGCAGAGGCGTTGTCCAGACAGAATGGTGTAACCTACAAAGCAGAAGATATTCTATCTGGAGATCTGTATGTAGTCAACTGTGAAAAGGCAGTACTGGCAGGAGCAGAGGATGAATTTCTCATGACAGGCAGATATGATGACCTGGGATGTGTGTATGGAGGGCTGCAGGCGCTGCTTCAGACAAAGCCTGGTAATTATATAGATATATTGGCAGTATTTGACAATGAAGAGGTGGGCAGCCTGACCAGACAAGGGGCTGATTCTACGTTCCTACCAGACACATTGCACAATATTTCAGACGGATTGAAGGTCAGTAATGCAGTGATGCGAACCTGGATCGCTGACAGTTTTCTACTGAGTGCAGACAATGCACATGCCTGCCATCCCAATCAGTCAGGTAAGGCAGATCCTACCAACAGACCTTATCTCAATCATGGAATTGTATTGAAGTTCCATGGCAGTCAGAAGTACTCCACAGACGCATATTCTGCGGCTTTTGTAAAGAAATTGTGCAAAGAATGTGAAGTACCGGTGCAGGCCTATGCGAACCGTTCTGATATAGCTGGTGGATCTACACTGGGTAATCTCGCTATGGCACAGGTATCCATGCCGGCAGCTGATATTGGTCTGCCACAGCTGGCAATGCACTCTGCATATGAGACAGCTGGGGCGAAGGATATTGCATATTTAATTACTTTGACGAATAAATTCTTTGAATAAGTAATAAAAATGGGCTATTTTTGTGCATTTTCACGGTTGTTTTTTTCTTTTTCAATGTTATAATAATGACTTGTGTTTCAAAAATGTTACTAATTTATTAACAGAGTATGGAGGCAAGTAATTATATGTTAAAAAAAGTTGTGGGAGCCATTGCCACGCTATCGTTCATGATAGGTACACTTGGTATGGGATATCCACATGAAAGTGAGAGTCAACAGGAAAATGCGTATCTGGTATACTCAGAAGCAGTCACGAGCCGGATGTCAGAAGAAACACATTCTTCGGCACAGACAGTATCAAGAGTACAGGCGCAGGGGGCAAGAAGCATTGCAAGATATGCTAAAGAAGAGGCCCGCATACAGGAAGCAGCTATGCCACTTGTTATGAGCAGGATAGAGGCATCCAAGAGGAAAACTTCTCTGACAGAAGAGGAAATACAGCTTCTGCAGAAGGTAGTATCCGCAGAATCAAGGGGAGAAAGCAGCGAGACACAGTACACAGTAGCATGTGTTGTGCTTAACCGTATCGAATCTGATATCTTCCCTGATACACTGGCAGAAGTTATTGTTCAGAGTGGACAGTTTACCTGTGTAGAGAATGGTGCAATCTACAGCGCTCCTATCACAGAGAGTGTTGCAGAGGCAGTAAATAAGGCACTGGATAATAATACAGTCGATGAGAATGTATTGTGGTTCCGCAGTGGACATTACCACGGATTCCATAACAGGGCATTCCGGCTAGACAGGATGTATTTTTCCCAAATGTAAGCAAAACGTTACTGTACACAGTAACAGCAAAACGGACAGGTTGAAGGACCTGTCCGTTTTCTGTGTTGACGTATGAAGAAGATATTGCTATACTAATGTATATGTATTTAAGAAAGGCAGACATTATGAGTTGTTTTAATGAAGACCGTGCAACATTAAATGAACAGGCAGCGAAGCTGGATATGGCATTACAGACATGTGGATTTGATGCAGTATTACAGGAAGCTTTTGAAGATGGCATGAATCTGGATGAAATCAGCTATGTACTGAATACACATACTGAGAGAACCGTTCGCCGTTATATTGTTCAGGCTCAGTTAAAGAGAGCTGCGAATAAAGATAAATAATGAATGAAAAAGCCCCCCTGCTAATTATGGCAGGGGGTTACTGGTTTAGTAACTAAATAATATATAAAACAAAAGACCATATTTTAGAATATATTCTCAAATACGGTCTTTTTAAAAATAACAGGGGTAGTAAGAATCGAACTCACGTTGACGGTTTTGGAGACCGCTGTTCTACCGCTGAACTATACCCCTATATCAAATAATTATGTAACTCTTTCTCACTGACGAATGTTATTATAGCATATATATCTTCCAGAATGCAAGTATTATTTTAAATTATTTTAAAATATTCTGTTTCCTATTACAAATTGTTTCTGAATTAAAGAAAGGGGATGAGACACACTTTGTTACAGCTCACTTAGTTAGACATTAATTTATCAATGCTTGTGTTTTCCAGGAATCCAGTGTACAATTCGTGTAAGCGGTTACATATCATGGCGGAGAATGATATGAAGAAAAGAGGATGAACATGACACTGCAGGAAATACAGGAAACACTGAAGATTTTGGATTCACTTGATATTGAAGAATGTCTGGGGCTTATGCAGGAGAGAATACAGCCTAAGCTGACAGACATGGAGATAGAGTTATTACAATCCTGCGGGATGGTAACATCAGAGAATATTTATGCCCGGATGTCAGTGCCGCCTTTTCCAAAATCAGCCATGGATGGCTATGCAGTGTGTGCGGAGGATATAGAGGAAGCATCACATGACACGCCTGTCATTTTGAAAGTACAGGGTGAGATTCTTGCCGGAGATTATAAAGAGTTCCCATATCACAAAAATACAGCAGTCCGTGTGATGACAGGTGCAATGATACCGCAGGGCTACGATGCTGTAGTCAGACAGGAAGATACAGACTATGGGGAAACGCAGGTACAGATCTATGCATCAGTAAGACCTTATATGAATTACTGTAAGGCAGGAGAGGATATCCGGAAAGGACAGCTTCTGGCAGCGAAGGACACCAGAATAGAGCCTGTACATATCGGGCTTCTGGCTAGTGTCGGTATAGATAAGGTCAGAGTGTATGAACCTGTAAAGGTTGCCATATTATCTACAGGAACAGAGCTGTGTACCATCGGACAGCCACTCTCAGAGGGCAAGATTTACAACAATATAGCATATCTTCTGGCTGCTGCCATGCAAAAGCAGGGTGTGCAGATCAGTTTCATGGAGACCTGTGCAGATGAAGAAAGTCTTCTTGCACAGAAAATACAGGATGCACTGGAGGTATCAGATCTGTTGATCACCACAGGGGCAGTCAGTGTAGGGAAGAAGGATATTGTACCTGCCGTATTAGGGCAGATAGGAGCGCAGATCCTGTTCCGCCGGGCGAATATACAGCCGGGAACACCTACGACAGCCAGTGTATATCAGGACAAGCTGATTTTGAGTCTGTCCGGTAATCCTTATGCAGCCTATGCCAATTTTGAACTTTATTTCTGGCCATTATTGGCGTCAATGCTGCACAATGCAGCATATGATGTGAAGGTGGATACAGCCATATTACAGAGCGAATACACGAAGGTCAACAAAATGCGAAGGCTGATTCGTGCAAGAGCGCAGGATGGGTATGTGTATCTGCCGGCCCAGGTACATGCTTCCTCAGTCATCAACAATCTGCTGGAATGCAATTGTATGATAGATTTGGAAGCAAACAGGAAAGTTTCAATTGGAGATACGGTGAAGATCCGGTATTTTAAATAGAGATATGAAGAAGATAGCAGTTGGTGTCCTGGCGGGTGGTAAGAGTACCCGCATGGGTGAAAATAAAGCATTATTACAGATAAATGGTAAAAGATTCCTGAATCAGATCTGTGGGGAGCTGGGTGATTTCTCACAGGTCATTATTTCTGCTGCCCGTAAAGGAGATTATGAAGATCTTGGACTGGACGTTGTCTATGATGAACATCAGGATATCGGTCCCATAGAGGGAATCTATCAGGTCTTATCCCATGCACAGGAAGAGTATGTGTTTATCTGTGCTGCGGATATGCCTTTCATTACAAAAGAGCTGGTGGCATACATGACAGAGTTCATCAGCTCTGATTATGACTGCTACTGTATGATGGATGAGGATCACATTCATCCTCTGTGTGCCATCTATTCCGGAAAAATGCTGCCGGTCATCAAAGAGCTGATTGATAAGGGGCAGTATCGCCTGATGAATATACTGCATGCAGGCAGAACCAAATACATCAGGCTGGAGACCTCCTGCTTTGATAAGCGTGTTGTAAAGAATATCAACACAAAGGAAGAGTATGTCCGTCTGGTGCTTCCTGTTGTCTTTTGCGTCAGCGGAGTAAAAGACAGTGGTAAGACAGGGTTGATCGTTAAGCTGATCAATGAATTTATTACGCAGGACTACACAGTTGCCGTAATCAAGCATGATGGTCATGAATACGAGATGGATCACGAAGGAACAGATACCTGGTGTTTTACAAGAGCTGGCGCAAAATGCAGTGCCATTTTTTCTGATACACAATATTCTCTGAATGGACAGGGCAGGACAGATGCAGATACGATCAGACAGATGATTGGCTGCCAGCAGGGGATAGATGTGTATATCATAGAAGGTATGAAATATTCGCCATATCCCAAAGTGGAAGTAGTAAGGCAGGAGATATCCGACAAAAGTGTATGTGATGAGAATTCGTTGATCTGTATAGCAACTGATGTAGTATCCCAGAAAGATGTGAAGTGTCCGGTGTATGACATGGATGATGTTTCCGGGATTTTTTTATGCATTAAAGGATACTTTGGATTAAACTGAAAGGCAAGGTTATTTCATATGAAGCTGATTAGAACTGAAGATGCAGTAGGACAGGTGCTTTGTCATGATATTACGCAGATCATACCGGGAGTGGTCAAGGATGCGGTATTCCGTAAGGGACATATCGTGACGAAAGAGGATATCCCCGTGTTGTTATCTGTAGGAAAGGAACACCTCTACGTGTGGGAGAAGAAGGAGGGAATCCTGCATGAAGATGAGGGCGCTGCGATTCTTAGAGATATCTGTATCAATGAAAATATGTCTGCCTCAGAGCCAAAGGAAGGTAAAATAGAGATAAAAGCACAAATAGATGGTCTGTTAAAAGTGCGTACAGAACAGCTTGGCAGGGTCAATGCGCTGGGTGAGATGATGATCGCGACAATCCATGGTAATTTCCCGGTCAGAAAGGGAGATAAAATCGCAGCAACAAGAATCATTCCTCTGGTCATAGAAGAAGAGAAGATGAATCGTGCCAGAGAGGCAGCTGGAGAACAGCCATTACTGGAGATTCTGCCTTTTGCCAAAATGAAAGCAGGCATTGTGACAACCGGCAGCGAGGTATTCAAGGGCAGAATCCAGGATGCATTCGGTCCTGCCATACGTGCCAAGCTGGAGGAATATGCGGTAGAGGTCGTAGGACAGAAGATTGTAGATGACAAGCAGGAGGATATCGTGGCTGCGATACAGTCCTATCTGGATATGGATGTGGATCTGGTGTTGTGTACAGGCGGTATGAGTGTTGACCCGGATGACAGAACACCGGGAGCAATCAAGGCAGTAGGTGCGGATATCGTATCCTATGGTGCGCCGGTGCTTCCGGGGGCGATGTTTCTGATTTCATATTACAATACTGTAAACAACAAGACAATACCTGTATTGGGACTTCCGGGGTGTGTCATGTATGCGAAGCGAACCGTGTTCGATCTGGTTCTGCCAAGAATTCTGGCAGGCGAGAGACTGACACCACAGGATATCAGCACTTATGGAGAAGGAGGCTTGTGTCTGAACTGCGAAGTCTGTCATTTCCCCAATTGTGGTTTTGGGAAATAATGTGAAAGGAAAGATTGTTATGGCAGGGTTTACGCATTTTGATCAGAATGGGAATGCAATTATGGTAGATGTGACAGCGAAGGCAGACACGGAGCGTATTGCAGTTGCTACGGGATATATTCAGGTGAATGAAGAAGTATTTAACGCAATACAGAATCAGACAGCGAAGAAGGGGGATGTGCTGGGAACAGCAAGGATTGCAGGCATTATGGCGGCAAAGAAGACCTCGGATCTGATTCCCATGTGCCATCCGCTCATGCTGACCAAGGTCACGGTAGATTTTGAAATGAAAGAAGAGGATCATACCATTCACTGTTATTGTACCACGAAGCTGTGTGGTAAGACCGGCGTTGAAATGGAAGCACTTACAGGTGTGAATGTGGCACTTCTGACCATCTATGATATGTGCAAGGCAATGGATAGAAGCATGGAAATGTCAGGCATTCACTTAGTAGAGAAGATGGGTGGAAAAAGCGGGCATTTCATCAATCGCAAATAAGAGGAGCAATGGATGAAAAAGAAAATAGCAGCAATGATTATGACAGTCGCTTTAGCAGCAGCATCTTTAGCAGGTTGTGGTACACAAAAGGCAGATACAGCGCAGGAGACAACCGTTACACTGTTTGCAGCCAAGAGTCTGAATACAGTTATGGAAGAGCTGATTGTTGCATATCAGGAGAAACATCCCAATGTAAAAATTGTAGGAAGCTATGACAGCTCAGGTACATTGATGACACAGATTGAAGAAGGCGCAGCCTGTGATGTCTTTTTCTCAGCAGCACAGAAGCAGATGAATCAGCTGGAGCAGGCTGGACTGTTAGTGGATGAAACCAGACACAATGTAGTTAATAACCAGGTATGTGTTGTTACTTATAAAGGAAGCAATACTGCTGTAACAGGACTTGAAGACCTCTCCAAGGCAGGCAGCCTTGCACTGGCTGATGGCTCTGTCCCGGTAGGTAAATATACAAGACAGGCTCTGGTCAACGCAGGAATCCTGAATGAGGCGGAGGATGTGTCCAAGATCACAACACAGGAAGTCTCCGAAGCACTGGGTGGAATAGAGATCAATGAGTGTGCCAATGTTGGTGCGGTAACCTCTGCTGTAGTAGAAGCAGCCAATGAAGCAGGAACCGTATATTATTCAGATACTTATGGATATGAAGACAAGCTGGAGATTCTGGAGAAAGTGCCTTATGACCTTACAGGCAATGTCATCTATCCGATTGCACAGGTTGTAAATAAGGAAGCAGATGAATTACAGCAGCAGGCAGCAAAAGAATTTGTGGAATATCTGGTGTCAGATGAGGCGAAGGCTGTATTTGACAAGTATTATTTTGACACTGATATAGAGGATTAATATGAAAAGTTACATAGCGGGGCTGGATTTTAGCCCCCTTCTCATATCATTAAAGACTGGTGTGGTGGCAACGGTATTTTCCTTCTTTCTGGGGATATTCACGGCGCAGAAGGTAGTCTGGGCCAACACCAGGGTAAAAGCCATTGCAGATGGCATTCTGACACTTCCTATGGTACTTCCGCCTACTGTGGCAGGTTTTTTCCTGTTGCTGATATTCAGTCTGAGACGACCTTTTGGTGCATACTTATATGATACTTTTCAGATCAAAGTCGTACAGACCTGGCTGGGATGTGTCCTTGCGGCTACAGTAATTGCTTTTCCGCTGATGTACCGTAATGCCAGGGCGGCATTTGAACAGGTGGATCAGAATCTGATCTATGCGGCACGTACACTGGGTATGTCAGAAACGGCAATCTTCTGGAAAGTACTGATGCCGGCAGCACGACCTGGGATTGTATCCGGTACGATTCTGACATTTGCGAGGGCGCTTGGAGAGTATGGAGCAACCTCCATGCTTGCAGGCAATATCCCAGGCAGGACGAGCACGATTTCACAGAAGATCGCAATGGTCATTCAGGACAGTGATTATGCCACTGCCGGGTTCTGGGCTGCAGTGATCATGATGATAGCCTTTGTGGTCATATATGCAATGAACGTCGTTACAGCGAAATGGACACAACAGTAAAGGAATAGAGAGATAGAGATAAAAACAATGGCATTACAGGTGAAAATCACAAAAAAGCTGGCAAACTTTACGTTGGATGTGGATTTCTCAGTAGAGCAGGAGATTTTTGCCCTGCTGGGGGCTTCAGGGTGTGGTAAGAGTATGACACTTAAATGCATTGCGGGAATTGAACAGCCGGATGAAGGTGTAATCGTGCTGAATGGACGGACCTTATTTGATTCGGCTAGGAAGATTAATCTGCCGCCCCAGAAGAGACAGATAGGGTATATGTTTCAGGATTATGCGCTTTTCCCCAATATGACAGTATTGCAGAATGTCATGGCAGGCATGGGAAGAAGACCATCCAGAGAACAGGCGCAGGAGTATTTAAGACAGTTCCATATTGAAGAGCTGGAACAGCAGTATCCCACCAGATTATCAGGTGGACAGAAGCAGAGAGCTGCCATGGCACGTATGCTGGCTGCCAGACCGGAAGTGATTCTTCTGGATGAACCGTTCTCGGCTTTGGACAGTCACTTGAAATGGACCATGGAGCAGCAGATGAGACAGCTTCTGCAGGAGGTGCATAAGCCTACCCTTCTGGTATCCCATAACAGGGATGAGGTGTACCGGCTCTGCAATGTGGTAAGCTGTGTCAACCGTGGCAAGCTGGAAGTCATCGAGCCGGTTAAGGAGTTCTTCAGAAATCCAAAGACGAAGACAGCAGCCGCTTTATCAGGCTGTAAGAATATAGCAGATGTAGAGCTGGCTTATGAAGAAGGACAGGCTGTGTTGCAGGCTGCGCAATGGGATTATAAATTTGCTTTCACATCATTTCCGACACAGATGTCAGAAAATAAGATGAGCTGGGATGAAGTGGGGGCAATAGGAATCAGGGCACACTATCTGGAACCCATTTATCAGGGACAACAGGTGCAAATGGCAGAGAATGACAATATGCTGGAGCTTGCAGAATACCAGGTAATAGAGGATTCCTTTGAATGGATTGTTCTGTTCCGGGTAAGTGATAAGGGTGACTGGCTTCAGTGGAAGACCCCAAAGCTTCAGGAACAGGAGCTGGAGATTCCATGCCGGTTCAGAATCCGGCAGGAGAATCTGTTATTTCTGAGGAAAGAATAAGCAGTAGAAGGATGGGACAGATACATGCAGGATAGTTTTGGAAGAAAAATAGAATACTTAAGAGTGTCTGTAACAGATAAGTGTAATCTCAGATGCCGCTACTGTATGCCACAGGAAGGCATAACAAGACTGGCGCATGATGATATCCTGCGTCTGGAAGAGTGGGCAAGAATCATCCGAATCATGCAGGAGCTTGGCATCACCAAGGTACGCTTTACCGGGGGTGAGCCTCTTGTCAGAAAGAATCTGATTCAGTTAATCAAGGATGTTCATGCACTGGATGGAATCAGTCAGATTGCCATGACTACAAATGGAATTTTGTTAGGAGAACAGGCAGCTGATTTAAGAGAAGCAGGGCTGACCCATGTTAATATCAGTCTGGATACATTAAATCCTCGGACTTTTGAAGAAATCACCAGAGTAGATGCGCTGAATCAAGTACTTTCTTCCATTGAGAAAGCATTGCAGGCAGGATTACAGGTTAAGATTAACTGTGTGCCTTGTCAGGAATGGAACGGAGAAGATCTGACAGATATTGCAGCGTTGGCGAGACAGTATCCGCTGGATGTCCGTTTCATAGAACTGATGCCGGTAGGCTGTGGCAGCCAATATCATGGCATTTCTTCTGACAGGGTATTGGAGAAGCTGGAACAGCAGTATGGAAGGGCAGTTCCAGTTCAGGCAGACAATGAGAAGGGAGGTCCTGCAAAGTATTATGATTTTACAGGATTTCAGGGCAAGGTTGGAGTAATCAGTGCCATGTCCCATCAGTTCTGTGGAAGCTGTAACCGAATCAGGATGACAGCAGAGGGCAGACTGAAGCTGTGCCTGCACTATCAGGATGGGATAGAGTTAAGACCATTATTAAGAGAAGGCAGGACAGATGATGAGATCAGAGAGGCGATTGTGGAGGCTGTCAGACAAAAGCCCAGAGCACATGATTTCGCACACACGGCAGAGCATACAGATGCAGATCAGAGAAGAATGGTTCAAATTGGAGGTTAAAATGGGTAATATTGTAGCAGTATGTATCAGTGAGAAGAAGGGTACAGCGAAGCAGAATGTAGGTGTCTGCAGGTTCATAGAGAACTGGGGTCTGGAGAAGGATGCACATGCAGGCAGCTGGCACAGACAGGTCAGTCTGTTATCTTATGATGAAGTAGAGAAGTTCAGACAGAGAGGTGCCAATGTGGCAGACGGCGCATTTGGAGAGAATCTGCTGGTAAAGGGCTTTGATTTCAAAACGTATCCTGTAGGAACGATTTTCAAGTGCAATGATGTAGTGCTGGAGATTACGCAGATTGGTAAGAAATGCCATTCAGAATGTGAAATTTTTCACCAGGTAGGAGACTGCATCATGCCAAGGGAAGGTGTATTTGCCAGAGTGCTTCATGGTGGTGAGATTCATGTAGATGATGAATTGGTGGTATATCCTTTCCGGGCAGGAATCATAACAGCCAGTGATAAGGGAAGCCGTGGAGAGAGAGAAGATCTGAGTGGACCTGCCATTGCGGAGCTGATCGGGCAGCAGGGTTATTATGTATGCAGCAGTAAGATACTGCCGGATGAGGAAGAAGACCTGTATCAGGAAATGGTACGTCTGGCAGACGAAGAGAAGGTGGATGTGATCTTTACAACGGGGGGAACAGGACTTTCGCCAAGAGATAATACCCCGGAGGCAACACTCAGGGCTGCAACTAAGAATGTACCGGGAATTGCAGAGGCAATCCGTGCATACAGCATGCAGATCACACCAAGAGCTATGCTGAGCAGGGCAGTGAGCGTGATGCGTGGTCAGACTCTGATCATCAATTTACCCGGAAGTCCCAAGGCAGTGAAGGAAAGTCTGGAATTTCTTCTTCCATCCCTAGCCCATGGAATCCAGATCATGAAGGGCGAAGCAGGAGAGTGCGCCAGAAAGGGATAGAGGATGAATAAGGAAACCACCAAGAAGATACAGACAGTCATGGTACGAAATGACGGAACCATAACAACACAGTCAGAGGAAATCGTATGTGAGCATTTTCTGGATGTGTATGTGAATGAACAGCTTGTGGCACGACTGGTATGCACGCCTGAATATCTGAAGGAGCTGGTAATTGGAAGACTTCTGACAGAGCGTATCATTGAGCATATCGAAGATATAGACCAGATATATATTTGTGAAGAGAAGCGAAAGGCGAAGGTCTTTTTGAAAGAACAGATACAGGTGAATCTGGAGCCTACACTGAAAGCAGAGCCGACCTGCTGCACCGGGAATCAGATTTACCTGCGCAATACGGCAATAGCTGAAAGTGGTACTTTGCCCAAAACGCAGTGGAAAAAGGAATGGATCTTTGCCCTGGCGGGTGACTTTGCCAGGGGAACCCTGCTGCATAAGAAGACGAAGGGAACCCACAGCTGTTATCTAAGTGTTGCAGGAGAGACAGTATTTGCGGTAGAAGATATTGGAAGACACAATGCATTGGACAAGGTGATAGGATATGCGGCATTGCATCATATCGCTTTTGAAAAATGCATTGTTTTTACATCGGGACGTGTGCCGACAGATATGGTCATGAAAGTAATTGCTGTGGGGATTCCCGTTCTTGTCTCCAAAGCAGTACCCACTGACGCAGCAATAGAGCTGGCGCAGCTTCGTGGGCTGACGCTGATATGCAGGGCGTGGGAAGACAGCTTTGAAATCTATACAGGAGATTGTTAATTAATTATTTTAATTGTTTTTATCTATGTCTTATAGTATGATGGAGTAAAGCGTGAAAGCGCTTACATATAAGATATAGGAGGATCTCATGTACTCTGAAAATGTAATTCAAAAGAACGAAATGAATGAAAAAACAACGAAGTTCCTTGATAAGTTCGTGAAGCGTGTCAAGGCAAATCCGCCGGGAGTCTGTCCCATTGCGGTGCAGCTGGCTTTTTTACAAAGTGCCAGAAGCCAGACCTGTGGTAAATGTGTTCCCTGTAGGGATGGTCTGGAGCAGGTCGAGAATATGATGCGGCAGATACTGGACGGCAAGGCTGATATGGAGACTTTTGATAATATGGTAGAGTTAGCCCAGATGATCCAGGACACGGCAGACTGTGCGATTGGATATGAGGCGGCTAATATCGTATTACAGAGTGTGGAATTATTTCATGACGAGTATATGAGCCATATTGAAAGCCATAGATGTAAGGAAGAGATCGGACAGAAGGTGCCATGTATCTCCTATTGCCCGGCTAATGTGGACATTCCCGGATATATTGCACTGATTGGAGAACATCGTTATGCAGATGCGATCAATCTGATCAGACATGATAATCCTTTTCCAACCGCATGTGCTTTTATCTGTGAGCATCCCTGTGAAGCAAAATGCAGGAGAGATCTGATTGACAGTCCCGTTAATATCCGTGGATTGAAGAAATTCGCAGTAGACCAGGTGGCAGCAGATCAGGTCAAAGTGCCGGCATGCAATGTTTCTACAGGTAAGAGGGTTGCAATCGTAGGTGGAGGTCCATCCGGCTTAACGACAGCGTATTTCCTGTCTCTGATGGGGCATAAGGTAGTCGTATTTGAAGAAAGAGAACATTTGGGTGGTATGTTAAGATATGGAATCCCCAATTACAGACTGCCTAAGAACAGATTGGATGAGGATATCAATGCCATCCTGTCTACCGGCAATATCGAAGTCAGATATAATACTGCCATTGGTAAAGACATTACCATGGAACAGCTGCTGGAGGAATATCAGGCTGTATACATAGCAATCGGCGCACAGGCAGGTAAGACTGTAAAGGTAGAAGGTGCCAACAGCAATGGTGTATATTCTGCAGTGGATATGCTGGGAGAGATTGGCAGGGGTAATCTGCCGGATTATACAGGCAAGAGAGTTGTTGTTGTCGGTGGAGGAAATGTTGCTATGGATGCAGCACGTTCTGCAATCCGTTGTCATGCCAAAGAAGTTACGATTATTTACCGTAGAAGACAGGTGGACATGACTGCATTGCCATCTGAGATTCAGGGAGCCATCGAAGAAGGTGTAGAACTGCTTACCTTAAATGCACCTGTAAGAATCGAGGCAGACGAGGCTGGCAATGTGCGTGCCTTTGTGGCACAGCCCCAGATGATCCATGAATATGACCGACAGGGAAGACCATCTTCTGTCAATGCCAACAAACCCGAGCTGGAGATTCCATGCGAGATTGTACTGATGGCAATTGGTCAGGACATTGTATCACAGGATTTTGAAAAATACAGTGTAAATCCCAGAAGAAAGACCTTTGAGACCCATGACACAACCAGAGTAAAGGGTTATGAGAAAATATTTGCAGGCGGTGACTGTGTCTTTGGACCTGCAACTGTGATCAAGGCAATCGGAGCAGGCAAGATCGCAGCCTTGAATATTGATGAATACCTGGGATATCACCATAAATATCTGGATGATATCAGGATTCCAGAGCCAAGAGAGAATGACAGAACACATTATGGCAGAGTGCATCTGACAGACCGTTCCGCAAGAGAACGTAAGACGAATTTTGAGCCAATTGAGAATGGAATGTCCTTTGATGAAGCCATGCAGGAGTGTGGTAAATGTTTAAGATGTGACCACTTTGGCTGCGGTGTAATAGAAGGAGGACGAGTATAATGGGAGAGACACAGATGACTCATATTACAATAGATGGAAAAGAAATCGAAGTAGATTCCTCCTTAACAATACTGGAGGCGGCACAGAAGGCAGACATCAAGATTCCTACACTTTGCTATTTAAAAGAAGTCAATGAAATCGGCGCCTGCAAGATGTGTGTTGTGGAAGTAGAAGGTAAGAATCATCTGGTTACTTCCTGCAATACGAAGGTTGCAGAGGGAATGCAGATTCATACGAAGTCTGATAAAGTCGTAAGAAGCAGGAAACAGGTATTGAACCTGCTGCTTGCCAATCATGATGTCAGATGCTTCTCATGCAGCAAATCCGGCGACTGCCGCTTACAGGATTTGTCTAATGAGTATGGCATTACCAAGTCATGCTACGAAGGGGATGCAGCGAAGTTCGCACCGAAGAAGGAGAATCCATTCCTGACATACTATCCTGAGTTGTGTATCAACTGCCAGAGATGTGTCAGCACCTGTAATAAGGTAGCCTGCAACGGTACATTACATAATGAGAAGATCGGTACAAGAACCCTGATCGATGCTCCATTTGGCCCTGATTGGAAAGAGACAGACTGTGAATCCTGCGGTAACTGTGCAAGAGTCTGTCCTACAGGCGCACTGGTTGCCAAGAACAGAAAGAAATATCAGGTAGGTAAGGTGGAGAAGGTACTGACCACATGTCCTCACTGTGCAACAGGCTGTCAGTATTATCTGGTAGTAAAGGACAATGAGATTGTGGATGTAGAGCCGGCCAATGGTCCATCCAATCAGAATCTTCTCTGTGTAAAGGGAAGATTTGGTTCCTTTAATTTCGTACATTCACCGGAGAGATTGAAATATCCTCTGATCAAGAATAAAGAAACAGGAGAATTTGAACGTGCTACGTGGGATGAGGCATTAGATCTGATCGCATCTAAATTCAAGGAGATCAGGAAGCAGTACGGCTCAGATGCCCTTGCAGGATTTGCCTGTTCCCGTTCTCCTAATGAAGACTGCTATATGCTGCAGAAGATGGTGCGCTGTGCATTTGGCACCAATAATGTGGATAACTGTGCCCGTGTATGCCATTCTGCTACAGTAGCCGGTCTTGCAATGACCCTGGGGTCAGGTGCAATGACCAATCCAATCTCAGATATCACACATGATGTAGATGTTATTATGTTAGTTGGTTCTAACCCGGAAGAAGCACATCCTGTCATTGGTATGCAGATCCGTCAGGCAGTGGAGAGAGGAACCAGACTCATTGTAGTAGACCCCAGAGATATCGGTCTGTCCAGAAGTGCAGATATTCATCTGAAATTAAAGCCCGGAACCAATGTGGCTTTTGCCAACGGTATGATGAATGTGATTATCAACGAAGGTCTTGCAGATGAAGAATTCATCAGAACCAGAACAGAAGGCTTTGAAGAATTAAAGGAAATTGTAAAGGAATATACACCTGAGAAAGTAGCCGAGATCTGTCACATTGATCCGGATCACCTGCGTGAAGCTGCCCTGATGTATGCCAAAGCGAAGAAAGCACCGATCATTTACTGTCTTGGCGTAACAGAGCATTCCACCGGAACAGAGGGCGTTATGTCCATGTCCAACATGGCAATGCTGGTCGGCAAGCTTGGTAAATCAGGATGTGGCGTGAATCCGCTCAGAGGTCAGAATAATGTACAGGGCGCCTGCGATATGGGTGCGTTACCAGGAGATTTTCCCGGATATCAGAAGGTAACAAATCCCGAAGTCGTTGCGAAGTTTGAGCGTGCGTGGGGTGTGAAGTTAAGCAATAAACCCGGTGTGCATGCAACAGATGTATTTGGCGCAGCCATCCGCAAGGAAATCCGGGGATTGTTCATATTCGGTGAAGATCCTGTGGTAACAGATGCAGATCAGCATCATATCAGAAAGGCACTGGAAAGTCTGGACTTCTTCGTTGTATCAGACCTGTTCATGACAGAGACTGCACAGTATGCAGATGTAGTGCTTCCAGGAACCAGCTATGCAGAGAAGGAAGGCACATTCAGCAATACAGAGAGACGAGTACAGCGTGTGCGTAAGGCAGTGCAGCTGGAAGGCGAGATGAGACTGGATACAGACATCTTTATAGATCTGATGAATCGCATGGGCTATCCACAGCCACATCTGACTTCAGAGGAAATCATGGATGAGATTGCTTCTGTGACACCGATATTTGGAGGAATCAGTCATAGAAGGCTGGATAAGGGCGAGAGCATTCAGTGGCCGTGTCCTGATAAGAATCATCCAGGTACACCAATCCTTCATGTCGGCAAGTTCTCCAGAGGATTGGGCTGGTTCTATCCGGCAGAATATGTACCAAGTGCAGAGCTTCCGGATGAGGAATATCCGTTCATCATGATGACAGGACGTATTCTGTATCATTACAATACGAGAGCCATGACAGGCAAGACTCCTGGACTGATGGAGAAAGAGGGACATTCCTTTATCGAGATCAATACAGAAGATGCTGCAAGGCTTGGTATTGAGAATGGAGAAAAAGTCAGAGTATCTTCCAGAAGAGGCAGTATTGAATCCACGGCAAGAGTCGGTGAGAAAGTATCTCCCCATGAGACCTGGATGCCATTCCATTTCCCGGATGGCAATGCCAATGTGCTGACCAATGCAGCTCTGGATAAATATGCGAGAATACCGGAATACAAGGTGTGCGCAATTAAGATAGAAAAGCTTTAAAGATAAGATAGAACAAAGGTGCCGTTTTCCAGTGAAATGGCACCTTTTTTGTGAGATAAATAAACTGAAAACTCGCTCTGTTAATTGACATCAAAACAGGGCATGAAGTATAATAATATTATAATATGCCATCAGTGTGACGTGATGGTGAGTGAAGGGGGCATATGTGTCATGTCTGGATTTGACAGGGATGCGTTTTGGCTAAAGGTTCTATCCTATTATCAGACAGCCAGAGAGAATAATTACCTGGTTAAACTGAATGAAGAACAGACGAAGGAATTGAAGGCTTTATATATTGAACAATATATTCCAACGGAGAAGCTGAGCCATTATGATGATGAGAAGCTGATTAAGAAGATGATGACGGCAATTGTATCAATCTATAAGCTTGACAAGGATATAGCCAGCAATTATGGTGAAGTTGTGGAACTGGTGAATTCAGTAGATTATGATGGAAAGTGTCTGTATTTGCATTATGCGAAGATTTCAGAAGTGAAATTACGGAGATTTCAGTTGGGCAGATCACAGAAACAGGTTGCAGAGAAAATGGGATGCAGTGTCTCTACTGTGAAGAATTGTGAGGAATTCTTCTGTGATCTGGACAGGCAGCCTCCTGAACTGGTTGCCAGGCTGGCAAAAGCACTGGAATGTGAACCGGAAGATTTGAAATAAGAAAGAATGAGGGATTGGAAATGGATAAAAAAGAGTTTAGTCCGATAGAGATTGATGCGATTGGAGAAATATCCAATATCTGCCTGGGAAATTCTGCGTCTACATTAAATATGCTGGTACGTGAAAAGATAGATATCACACCGCCCAGAGTAGAAATTATAGAAAAAAGCGAATATATCAAAGAAGTCTCTTCCAAAAGAGTCTTCGTTAAGGTAAACTATGTAGAGGGACTGAGGGGCTGCAGTATTCTGATGCTGGAGGAACAGGATGCCAAGGCAATTGCAGATCTGATGATGGGTGGAGATGGAAAAGGACCTTATGCGCAGATGGAATTGGGAGAGCTGCATATGAGTGCCGTATCAGAAGCCATGAACCAGATGATGGGAGCATCCGCTACTTCACTCAGTATTATGCTGGAGCGTAAGACTGATATTTCAACGCCGGAAGCACAGTTTATGGATGGGGGACAGTATCTGGGTTATGCATTCCCGAATGATGACAAATTCATCAAGGTGGGATTCCGTATGCAGATAGGAGAGACTATCAGCAGTCCTATTGTACAGTTGTATCCGTATATGCTGGCTAAAGCAATCAGTGATTTGTTCCTGATCAAGAAAGCCAAGGAGAAGGCTGGACAAGGCGAATAAACAACAGGATTTGGCAGGAGATTATGAGAAAGAAAAAGATCAGCGCAAGAGAATGGATCGAAATCATTATGAGTTTCACCAAAAAGATAAAGTATGACCACGTATCCTCTTTTGCGGGGCATGCAGCATTGTTTCTGCTTATGTCACTTTTTCCAATGGTGATGTATTTTATTTCTGTATTTCAATACATATCACTGGATGCCGGTATGGTATTGAATTATGTGAAACAACTGTTACCCGACAGTCTGATACCGCTTTTCAATCAGCTTACACAGGAAGCATATAGTGGTTCAACTACAGCAATCCAGTCTTTTTCCATGCTGGTCATGCTTTTTTGTGCTTCCAAGGGTGTGTATGCAGTCATTATAGGAATCAATGCGGTATATGGAATCAGGGAGACCAGAAATTTTGTTATTCTATATGCGATCGCAATAGTTTATGTCCTGATTTTCTTTGGCATAATCGGTCTGATGATGGTATTGATTGTATTTGGTAATAAGCTGTATCATATGGTAATGCATTTTATACCGGCACTGGAGGCGTTTCAATCCGTCTTCTCGGTGGGCAAATATATTGGCATGCTGTTTGTCGTGTTACTCTTTTTCCTGCTGGTATATATGAATGTACCCAATCGTAAGTCAAAATGCAGGTATGAATTTGCAGGGGCTTTATTTGCGACTGTGGTATGGTTGATCTATTCGTGGGCGTTTTCTTACTATATTGATAACTACGCTCACTATTCCATTACGTATGGCAGTCTGGCAACAATCGTTATCTTTATTCTGTGGGTATATGGAACGATGAATATAGTTCTGATAGGGGCAGAGATCAATGTGGTTCTGCGTAAGTTCGCAGAGTATGGTTATAATTACAAACGTGCATACACATATTTCTGTGATGAGTATGAAGGGGACTTGTTACAGGATAGAAAGTAGATAGAGGGGGATATCAGTTATGATGTGTGTATTTTGTGGGAACAGGACAAAATGCTGGGACCAGCTTTCAGATGAACAGCTGGAGACAGAATGGGTAAAATGCGGTTATGATGACTATGTGCTGGATGAAGCGATAGAATTGGAGGATCTGTTGCAGGAGTCAGCCAGACGGGAAGAAGAAAAGCAGGATATGGAATTGGGACGTAATGCGGGATAAAGCATGAACGAATTTATTGTATTACAATTACGTATGAGGACGAGATGTACGCATCTTGATCCTCATATTTTAGTTTAGTCCAGCCATTATCCTGAATCTCTATGATATCGAATTCATACCCTTCTTCTACTGTAGTTAATACCTTTGCCTGATCGCTTGCAGCATCACGGATATTGACCTTGGTAGAGGTCTTGCCCCGGAGTGCAGAGGTGGGCTGTTGTTCGGCAGCAGAAAGAGAATCCCCCACAGTATCCTCTATATCAGCAGAGGTAATGGGCGCAGTAGCTTCTTCAATAACAGTAGCTTCATTCTCGGATATATTGATGTAGTGTGGTCGTCTGATAATCTGCACGCTGAGAAAACAGATTGCTATGATTAAAAGGACGATAACACCTTGTAAAATTCTATTGATCGTACGATTCTTCATATAAACCTCACTATGCATTGTGAAAAAATATATGTACATTATACTGAATCTATATGGAAGAAGCAAGAAATTGTATAGAACGACCAAATTTGTAATATTATTTTAATAAAAATGCAACAAAAATTGGGAGCGTTATTATGTATACATGTTTAGAGCTTGTTTAAAGTGCTGTTTTGTGATAATATATGGGGCGTGAGTATTCATAAAACAAGATGATGCGTCATAATTGAGAGAGTGTAGAAGATATAGGGGAGGAATCTATCTTGGAAAGGGAAAATAAAGACCTGGATAATTTCACAGATTATGTAATCAAATCCGAGGGAACAGAGGGTGCAAATCATATTATATTGCGCTTTAGTCTGCTTTTATATTTTGTATTGCTGGGAGAAACATTTCTCCAGTATACATTTATAGAGAATAATATATGGGAATATGTCTGTTTCTGGGGAATCACAGCAGTAATTATCTGTCAGGTCGTTTTCTTTATACTGTGGAGAAAATCGCAGCTTTATGGAAGAACAACATTACTTCTGTTTACAGTAGTCTTTGTCTACCTCAATGTGATCACGGATGGGAATAACCTGATTCTGTTGCTGCCAGTACCGATTGCAGCATTATGCATGCTGTATATGAGCAGACGTATGATGGTAGAGCTTTATCTGATGTGGGCATTGAACGGAGTATTGAGATTTGTACAGATATGGAACAGCGAAGAGCAGATGAAGCTGCTTCAGGGTTTTGCCTGGGTTGTTATGATATGTATTGTATATGCCGTTGCGGTGTATATGGTCAATGAGTCAATCAGTACACATTACAGGGAAGTCTGTCATGATCTGCATCATGAGAACAGACTGCATACCAAGCTTTATCAGCAGTCAACCGTTGATTCCACAACAGGTATTCTGAATCGTAATGCATATAATAACTACGTGATTGAGTACAAGGAGGGCAACTGTGATTCCATCAGTTGTATTTACATTGATGTGAATGGTCTTCATGAATACAATAATACATATGGTCATCAGGCTGGAGACAAGATGTTAAAGACGGTGGCAGCAGAACTAAAGGAATGCTTTGCAGAGCACAGCCACTATCGAATTGGTGGAGATGAGTTCGTAATTATCTGTGAAAATACAGCATTCAAGTCCATTCTAATGCAGCTGAATCATTTCAGGGAGCAGATGAAGATACATAATATTTATATCGCATCAGGAATGGAATGGCGTGATGAGAATATGAATCTTGCAGACATGATCAAGAAGGCAGATGCCAAGATGTATCGTGACAAGGAGCGTTTCTATAAGGCGTTCCCAAATGCCAGAGAGTGTGGTATGCTCTATCAGAATGCAGTAGAGTAAAAAGTTCAAAAAATGGTTGACATTATATAGTGCCTATGGTAACATATTCTTCGGTGACAGCGATTAATCGCAGGTAACTAGCTGGCGTGGCACAGTCGGTAGCGCGCAACATTGGTAGTGTTGAGGTCACGGGTTCGATTCCCGTCGCTAGCTTTATAAAGTAAAAGGCATAATGGTCGGTAGAATTGAAATAGTTCTACCGATTTTTTATTGTAAAGATATATTTACATAAAAAACAGGAGGCAACCGATTTGGTTGCCTCCTTATTATTATCTACGTGTTATTGTCCACCTGCGGCGGCAGCAGCGGCTGCCTGCTGGGCTTGTTGAGCCTGCATAAGAAGCAGTTGCTGACGTTGTTCTTCGATAACTTCCTGTGCATTAGGAGCAGCGAAGAAAACACTGTTATGAGGACACATCTGTGTAGGGTCAGTTGTTTCAGTACCAGTTGTGCCATCATCTACAGGAAGACCATTCTCATCCAATGTAGGGATGGAAGTGCTCTGTCCACCATTTGCAATACCGCTGTCCTGTAGACGATCAGGAATACGTTCTACAATAGAGGATTGTTTGAATGGACACTCTTCTGATGCTGTCAGACCTGTGTAGGCACAGATATTGGAAGAATAGTGTACATCACAAGTTTCAGTAGGAACAGTTCCCTCAGCGAAATACTCTGTTACAACGCATCCATCACACACACCGGCAATAGGCAGTCTTCCTGATTTGGAGCATACCTGTGCAGTAACAATACCACTTGCCATAGGGAATGTCTTTTCTGGCAGATTCTCATGGATTCGTGACATAACTGCACGCCAGAGTGTCTTGGAGAGATTTCTCTCTGCTGAAGAGGAAAGGCTTACATTGTTATCATAACCTGTCCATGTAGTAGCAGTGTAGTATGGAGTAAAACCGGAGAACCATACGTCCTTATTATCGGAAGTAGTACCGGTCTTACCGGCGATTGCCATTCCACCAAAATTAACAGAACCACCTGTACCGGAAGTTACAACGTCCTGCATAGCACTGGTTAAGAGCCATGCGGTAGTTTCCTTGATGACAGGAGTCTCGGATGGTGAAGTGTTGTCAATCAGCACGTTGCCATCATGATCTACAATCTTGGTATAAAGTTTTGGTTTAATATATACGCCTTTATTGGCAATGGCTGCATAGGCAGCATTTAATTCCATATTCGTAACACCATCTGTGATACCACCAAGCGCAAGGGGCTGGCCAATATCAGATACTACGGTACCGTCAGCTTCCACACGTCTGTCAACCAGAGTAGTGAAGCCGAAGTTCAGCAGGTAATCAAAACCTAACTGTGGGGTAATCTGCGTCAGCGTCTTGACAGCAACGATGTTAGCTGACTGCACAATACCATAACGCAGTGAGAGAAGTCCACGGTAGCCATTTTTCCACCAGTTGGATACCGGTCTGCCGCTGGCATAATTATAAGGTGCATCATTCTGCACATCTGCCAGTGTAAGACCTGCACTGTCCAGAGCTGGAGCATACGTAGATACTACTTTAAAAGTAGAACCCGGCTGTCTGGTAGTAGTGTAAGCTCTGTTCAGAGTACGGCTTGCTTCCTTCTGTCCACGACCACCTACCATGGCAACGATATAACCGGTAGCCTGATCTTCTATTGTGATAGAAACCTGAGGCTGAGGAGTCAGAGTGATCTTCTCACCCTCTACAGTGTCACCTTCAGACATGACAGCTGCTTTGTAAGCATCAATCGCAGCCTGTGCATCCTCTTTGGACGGGTAGAGCATATTAAAAGAAGAATTTGTCTGCTTAAAATAGGATTTAAACATCTCACTACTGTGGTTTTCTTTTTCACCATTTGCTTTTTTCACGGTAAGGGCATAGTTAAGATACCATTTCGTGTCAGCAGGATAGTTCTCTTCATTGCCGAATACATCATCACAGATAGCCTGAATATCAGGGTCCTGTGTGGTGTAGATACTTAAACCACCACTGTATAAGAGATTATAGGCCTGTGTTTCGTTATAGCCTTTTACTTCCATAAGGTCTTCCAGAACCTGCTCTGTCAGTGCATCTACAAAGTATGTAAAGACTGATTTATCTTCCACTTCTTCATTGACAGTTGCAATACGGCTGTAAACATCATCTGCCATAGCCTCGTCATATTCTGCCTGGGAGATCATACCCTGTTCTTTCATATTGTTAAGTACTTTCTCACGTCGCTCAGCATTTTTGTCAGGATGTGAGATAGGGTTGTACTTGGAAGGATTCTGTGTGATACCGGCAATAACAGCACATTCAGATAATGTAAGCTGATAGGTAGGCTTGTTGAAATAACGCTGTGCAGCAGCCTTAACACCCAGAGTATTCTGACCCAGGTTGATGGAATTCATGTAACATTCCAGAATCTGATCCTTGTCCCATACTTTCTCAAGTTCAAGTGCAAGATACTGTTCCTGAATCTTACGTTTGATACTCTGCATGGTACTTTCATCTGTCCATCCATCGAACACGTTATTCTTCAGCAACTGCTGGGTAATGGTAGATGCACCCTGTGAAAGTCTCCGGTCTTTTATGACCTGGACGCCTGCACGGATAATACCTTTGATATCAATACCATTGTGTTGATAGAAACGTTCATCTTCGATGGCTACAAATGCATTAGCCAGATTCTTTGGAATTTTATCCATGGATTCCCAGCTTCTGTTAGAGTCAGCGGCTACCAGCTTGGTAGATTCATTGCCCTGTGCATCGTAGACAACGGTTGCATATCCCTGGGGGATGATTCCCACATTGGAGATAGAAGGTGCCGAGTACAGAATACCTTTAAAAGCACCAATGCCCAGACATGCGCCGATTATACAAAATGCAAGTAATGCAATTAGAATCAGTTTCAAAGCAGCAACACAACACATCTTTTTTAGCTTTACTGATTTTGAAGTCAGGGATTTTTGAATCTTAGTGATTCCCTTTTTCCCATAATTCATAGTGTCACCTCCGCGTATGTAAAACTAGTCATCATATAACCATTCTATTTATTATAGCAAATTACAAAGCCTAAATAAAGGCTTTTTTGCATCAGATGTAGAGACACTTATAGTATAGACATCTGTTTTACATTTTAATCCGCTTTTGATATACTAATTAGACAGGTATGTGCAGAAATGAGGATAAGAATGGAAAATAAACAGGAATATGAGCAGTATCGTATGCTATCTAAGGGAGCGCAGGCAGAACTGGTGGAGAAGAAATCCAGATTTATTGCTACCATACGCCCTGTATCTTCGGAGGAAGAGGCAGTTGCTTTTATTGAAGAAATGAAGAAGAAATATTATGATGCCAGACATAACTGTTCGGCTTTTGTCATTGGAAGCAAAGGAGAACTGACCAGGAGCAGTGATGATGGCGAACCAAGTGGAACTGCCGGCAGACCCATGCTGGAGGTATTGACAGGAAGTGGAATACGAAATATTGCTGCGGTCGTGACCAGATATTTTGGAGGAGTACTGCTTGGAACCGGTGGATTAGTGCGGGCTTACTCCGGTGCTGTGAAAATGGCATTGGAACAGTGCGAGACGATCACGCGCCGGTATGGAGTGCAGATGCTGATTAAGACGGACTATAACGGAGTAGGTAAAATACAGTATCTGCTTGGAAGCAAAGATGTGGTAATACAGGATTCAGTGTATGCCGCAGATGTACAGATGACCGTTCTGGTTCCCATAGAGGAATATGACAGACTGTGCAAGGAACTCGTCGAGGCTACAAATGGCAGAGTTGGGTTGGAAGAGGTAGAGAAGCTGTATTATGATGCATGAATCAATGTATAGTGGAATAACAGAACAACTTTTGTTTGCAAATACAAAATATGAAAGACTACAGTCTTTGAAACATATTATAATGGTATATTTCAAAATATATGGGCATATGATGAGCATAATGAGGGGCATTTGTTTGAAACTCTGGAGTGCTATTTTAAGAATAACTGTGATAAATTGAAAACAGCAGAGGAACTTTATATACATGAAAACACATTGAGATACAGACTGCATCAGATAGGGGATGTAATGGACTGTGATTTGAAGAATGTAAATACAATAACGGATATAGTTACTGCACTGAAAGTACGGAGAATGCTTCAGATTCTTGATAAAGTATGATTGTAGATTTCTACAACGAGATAGGGATTCCTTGTTGCTGATAACATTGACTATAGTAAGTTACATGATTATAATTTCAGGTAAATAAAGCAAAGGCGCTTGATTGAAGAATTAATTCATTCGAGCGCCTTTTTGTATTTCTGTACAAAGAAGGAGAGATAATTATGAAACTTACGTATGAAGCAAGCTTAGAACATTTTTTAGACACATAAGGAGGATAAAGATATGGAATTTGTCAGAGTTGAGGTTATAACAGCTGCTACAAAATTAAATGGATTTAAGAAGGCAATTGCCAAACTTGGTGTTACAGGCATGACAGTAAGTCAGGTTATGGGATGTGGTGTTCAGAAAGGTACGATGGAATATGAAGATGAGATTCATGAGGATATCGAATTGATTCCAAAGCAGATGATCATGATGGTCATGGAGAAAGATAAGTTGAAAAAGGTGCTCGATGTTATAAAGAAAGAGCTTTATACAGGACATATTGGAGATGGAAAAATATTTGTTTCTGAAATAACCAATATAATAAGAATCAGAACAGGCGAAGAGGATGAAGATGCTCTTCACTGATGGGAGGACTACTTATGGAAGAAAAAATTAGGCTTATTCAGTGTTATAGCCACAGGAGTAGGTGTAATTGTTGCAACAAGCTGCCTTTTATCCCTGGGGCAGGGAGCTGGAATAATAGGAACCCCTTTTATCATATCTAAGATTTTAGCATGTACGCTTAACTGAATTCCTATTTCAAAAGATGTCAGAAATGCAAAGAGAAATGTGCCTCTTGGGATGGTTTTAAGCCTTGCAATTATCCTTGTAATGCAGTCGATTCTTGTGATTGGTTTTAAGAATTATACACCCTGGGCTGATTTAGCGGCGTCAGCATCCCCCCATATTTTATATGGTACATTACTATTAGGAAATGTAGGAAAAGTATGGATGGCTATAGTAGCTATTCTTGCAGTTGTAAGTTCTGTAAATCCCAACATTGCAGGTCTTGTACATATTGCAGCAGGTATGGCTAAAATAGGGCTTTTACCGGAGTTTTTCATGAAGCGTAATAAGAAAGGTGTTCCATACATATCTATTCTTATCATTGGTGGAGTTATGCTCATTATTAATGCAACAGGATTATCTACTACAGATGAACTTTCCTTTATGATTTTAAGTGCCAGTGTAATTTTGATGATAGCTTATATCCTTGTACAGATAGATGTTCTGATTCTGAGGAAAAGACTGCCTAAGGCACCTAGAAATTTTAAAGTTCCACTTGGACCGGTAATTTCTGTAATTGGAATGGCTGGAACAGCCTGGATGATATGGAATATAGCCAGTGATAATGCAACAAGATTCAGAGTGTATGAATTATGCCTGATTATGTTCGCAGTACTGATCGTGTATGCAGTTCCATGGCTGAAAATGAGGAAGCAGGCATTTTTTTAACCTGTTCCAGTGGAAAAAGTCATGGCAATGGAAAATGATAAGTATCAGGAATATCATAGACAAAAAAAGTTAGAACAAAAAGCTAATAGTGAAACTGGAAAATGATTACCAAGCAAAAGCATCGTCAGAAGTGGCGATGCTTTTGCTTATATGTGGGAAGAAATTCTCAGCCAGGTTCCGAGATACGGGTAACACCTACATAGATAGCGGAAATCTTATACCAGGTAGGATAGTCTACAATTCCTGTTGCCGGCAGACCAAAGATTCTCTGGAAAGTTCTTACAGCTTCAGCAGTGCCACTGCCATAGATGCCATCCTCTGCAATTGTAGGAATTGCAGGATAATTCTCGGCAATACGGTTTAGCTGCTGCTGCATTTGTAATACCTTTTGACCGGAAGAACCGATAGTCAGGTCATATCCGGGCCAGGAGGAAGGAACACCTGATATATATTGCGTGGAATTGATATACATGTCATTACCATAATAATACCGAATGATTTCAATAGGTGTATAACCCTGTTCACCCAGATAGCGGCTGCCCCATTGGGATAAACCTTCACAGGTTACGCGGTTGCCGTCACAGTAGGAAGTGAAGATAGGCTGCCGTACACCTGGGCGTGAGAGGTAATTGGCAAAGATGGAGTCTACAATACGGTCAATATTAGAGTAAATATTTCTGCCGTAGATCCATTTCTGGTCATAAGCGGTGGAAGAAGTAATTGTGAAGTCATAGCCCTGGTTGCGGTACATGTAAACCAATAGAAATTCGTGGTAAAAATAAGGTATTATCTCAGGAGATATATGTAATAATTAAAGAGAATAAGGTTAGGTGGTTAAGGAAAGAATTTGATATCGTAGGGGTATGATTCAGGAGCAGTCAGTATTATAAAAGGTACTGGCTGTTTTTATATGTTTATCCTGTGCATACTCCCTAAAACCATGCCTGTAACCCCGTGAAACATCACGTCTATGCCCCATGCAGTATCAGCGTTAGGATATGAAATGTAAGGAGCAGTAAATATAAAACTGCAAACCAAATATAAAAAATGGAGGGCATTGAATATGTGTAGAAATCTTATTGTAACAAATGAATTATTTTTAGGAAGTCGTCAGTTAGGGTATGAGCTTTATTCCTTACCGAAGGGGGAGGTAGTGGAGTTTACAGAGAAGCAGTTAAGGGACTGCATCATACATGGAAAAGATGAGGTTTATGGGGTAATCATTTCCGAGGATACAGGGGAATTGATACCAGACGAGCAGGGATTTTATTGTCGAAACTGGATGATAAAGAGTCATATCAATTCCTTAGTACCGAAGTATGAAGGAGAGAGCTTAGTAAATTTATTTTACATAGTGGTCGGAACACATAAGGAAAAAGGGAATACGCTGTATGATGTAATATCTTCACGATATGAGAGAACGAGTTTTAGTGAAGATAAGGTAAGGACGTTATATGATATGGGGGTAATCAGTGCAGGGTTAAAACTGGATGGGGAGAAGATAGTAGTAGCACCCTTAGAAAAAATAAAAGAACTAACGTTGAGTAATGAGTAAGTCTTATATTAAGGGGCATCTGTACAGATGCCCAATAGAAAGCAAAATATTATAATGTTATTCCATGCTCATCTAGGATTAGAGTTAAATTTCTGCGTTTGTTAATATCATCTGTACGGACTAATGTGAAGCCCTGTTCTTGTATTTTTAATAAAGTTTCTCGTGAAATATCTGCTCGTTCACTTAATGCTTCGAGAGTATCATCACTCATAGGAACTTTACGAAGATACCACCAGAAAGGTAAATCTATGTCGCCTTTTTGAAATTTAGTTGTATTAATAAAAATGGTATCTTTTTTGTAAGATAGTGGAATGGGGGTAATTTCTAATATTTTATTTTCCATATTTGTATAAAATTCATCTAATTCATTATTAACAAGGAGTTTATTTAGAAAAATAGGAGATAATTTTGGTAAATATTCCTTGCGAATATGGGTATTCATGGAGTTTAATGTTGTAAAATAAAATTGCTTTGCAGTACTTAATATCATTGTTAAGGTATTTGAATCAGGATCAAAAGCATCAAAATAAAGATTGACAGTTACACCGTTATAGTCATATCGGTATTTGATGCAGGTTCCTTTTCCCTTAAAATGTAACTTGGAATAATCATTTAGTAATTTGGTTCGTACATGTTCTTGCATAGTTTTCATCCTTTCTTTGTAAATAAAAAAAGTACAAATCGATATAATGTTTAAGATTTTGTACTTTTTTATTTACATATATAATTACATATAATATAATTTTTTTCTTGCAATTTGTCAATATAATAAATAAATGTTTAATAATTATTTTTGAATTTTGCTCACACGAACAAAATATCAGAAAAAGCAACTCTAAATTATGTATATCAAAAATATAACAGTCATGTTAGTTGTAAATAGTATAAATGTGATAAATACATTAAAAAAACTGAATTTATGAAAGTAATATGACGAGTACTTCGAAAACATATAAATATAAGATATCGCATCACATTTTGAAAAATTTACAGTATATGATAATTGGAGGTCATCAAAGATCATAGCGAAGCAGGCAATGAAAGAGTTAGCATTGAAACCCAATACCTTTTACCAGAGGGTAAAGGAGTACGAAGCGTCACAAAATCCTTAGGTTAAGCCAGAGTAAAAAATTTAGCTGACCTTTTCATTATACAGTATCAGAAAATCAATATACATCCTGTGTGATTCCTACAGTATCAAAAAATTATAATAAATGGTGGATATTTTTTCATATGGAAAAATTTTAAAATCTAACTTCACAACGATTTTGCCATACATAGGTCAAAAAAGTGCTATTACATAGGTCGAAAAATCGGGTATACATTAGGGGTCAAAAAATTAGGGGGTAAAAGTAGAAGTCTTTGCAGACCAGAAAAATAAGGATTTGTCTAAAGAAAATAAGAAGTGTATACCATACACCCTATACAGTAAAAATAATACGAGAATACAATAATAATTCTATTGACATGATGTGGATTCAGCGTTACCTTGACCTCCCATTAATAACAGAGGAGGAAAATGAGGAATGGAAAAAGAGAGCGTAAAAGAACAAATAATGCAGGAGTTTCAGGAAGTGCAGTCATTAATCATTATATTAGAGAATGATATGCAGATACAGAGGGGAGATGAGGTTGAGCTGGGTGTGATATCCACCATACATAAAAAATTCAATGAGTTATATCAGGCTGTCAATGAAATTTTGTAGAAGTGCTGTCTGTTTATCAGAGAGCATGGAAACATCAATAGACTTGGGATTATCTTTCTCAAAGCCGAGCAGGTAATCGGTGGAGCAATGGTAAAGGCGTGCAAGAGCCATGAGCATTTCAACGCTTGGCGTGCGTTCCCCTTTTTCATAATTGGAGATAACAGCAGGGGATACGTTAAGTGAGTTAGCGACTTCCTTTTGTGAAAGTTTAAGGATAGTCCTTGATTTTTGTAAGCGTTCACCTAATCCATTGATCATACAGCACCTCCAAATACATAGCATATAATGATTGTACATTTAACTGTATATCCATAGGTTAATAAAAATATGCTAATAGCATTGATAAATTTGCTAAAAGGTGATAATATAAAAGTATCACACAATAACTTATGGAGGGAAAGCAGGTATGGAAAATCGTTTAACAGCGAAGGAATTAGAGGTTTTATTGGTAGTAAAGGAGTTCAGTGATTACATGAGGGAGCATCCACTAGAGGATGGATACATGGACATTGGGGAGATGATAGATAACAACAACTTCTTTGAATATGATGACTTATCGGATGCCTATGATACATTCAGTGATTTAGGGTATACAGATGATGATGGATTGATTACAGAAAAAGGTAATGAGTACATAGCATGGGTAGCCAGTCAGTTAGAGAAGAAAGAAATGATTTATGATAAAAGTACATTAGCAAAGATGAGGGATAAATTGGTAAGCATAGTAAACAGCGAAGGATTTCAGGCATTTGCAGTGGCTACTGGGGTTGTAGCAAGTATGGTTACGATTATAACACCTTTATTATAGTAAATATGCGTATTTTCAAGCATTAGAATAATAATAAATAAAAAAATTATTTTAAAAAAAATAAGAGATTTGAGGGCATCGTAGTGATGCCCTCAATCGTTATAAGAAAGCGAGGAAGCATTATGAGTGGAAGGTTTATGAAAGTTAAAAAGGTAGTAATACCTACAATTACCCTTGTGTTAATTGCATCCCAGTTAATGGGCTGTGCGGCGGCATCACAGGATGAACTGTTAAGCATGATAGATGCAGGAGACAGCATAGAGATTGAGGTAGCCGCACCTGCATTTGCAGAAGCGGAGCAGGGAGAAGAGAGTAGTTTACTGTGGGAGCAACTTGCACTTCTATCAACAAATCCTGCAATGCGTAAGGCATGGGATAGCACACTGGGGATTACGAATACAGATACAGGGAAGAATGGTATGTTGTATGTTGGTGTAGATGGGAAGAATGAGAATAACAACACCCTCAGGGTAGCATTACATAACAGGGAATTTCAGAAAGCGTTGGAGAATGATTCTACAGTGAAAAAATTAGCAGAGTCAGCAATGGAAAATTATACAGACTTAGATACAGATGAAGAGAGCAAGGCATTGTTAATGGGAATCAATGGATATTTCAACATCCTGCCTGACAACATACCAAGTTATTGCAATGCTGACAGCACAGTAACACGGGCAGAGTTTATGGGTGCGATAATGAGGGCTGAAACAGCAGTATCAGATGAATATGAAGCACCAAAGAGTTTTAGTGATTCAGTAGGTGCTAGTGATTATAATGATTATGCTTATGTATTGGAAGAAAGCAGTTATTTGAAAACATCAAATAAGGGGTTAAATAACCAGACTTACAATGGCAGTATTTCAAGAGCAGAAGCGGTATACATGGTAGTCAATAGATATTTTTCAGAGGACTTAAAGGATGTAGATATTACAAAAGTAACCTTTGAAGATGCTAAGGATGGTGGGGATATAGCAACGGTTCAGGGTTATGCAGGCAAAGATTACAGTACGAATTATGAGATTGTATACAGCATACAGAACCCTGATAAAGGTTTACCGACTAGCTTATATAAAGCATTAGCAGTAGCCAAGAACAAAGGTTTAATAGGGAATGAAACACGGTGGGATGAAGCGATTACAAGGTCAGAAGTAATAGAGTTGTTGATATCTGCATATGAGAAAGAAACAGGCGTTTCCGATTTCAACGCAAAGCAGGGAACGGTTATTGTCAAGGAAGTTTCTGAAATAGAAGCAGAGATGCAGGAAGAATCAACAGATAGTACCGAATCAATCTCTGTAGATGCTACAGGCGTAGATGGAAAGCTAGAAGAGGGAGAAATCGGTCAGGATTTAAGTGAGGAATCAACAGAGGAAACTCCTTCAACACCATCAACAGAAAGTACTGTAGAAAAAGATAGCACAGCATATCAAGGTGGTTACACAGCAGAGGAATTAGATAAGATGGCAGAGGACATAATGAAGGAGATTGCAAGGGATAATGGTTGGACTGATAATTCTGAATCATCAGAAACACCCCCTACAACATATACACGTAGTGATGGAGTTACCGTAACCGTTACCCCTTCAAGCGGTGAGATACCTGAAGGTACAGGCTTTGGTTCAGGTGGAGAAATGCCTGATTATTTAAAAGGAGATTTCATTCAATAAAAGGAGTAACAGATATAACAAAACGGTTGCGTAATGATAATCATTACGCAACCGCACTTACATAGAGGGAGGATACCAAGAGATGGCAAGGAACAATGACCCACATAAAAATACATGGGGTGGAAAAAACAATACATGGGGAAACAGAAGTAGAACACCCCAAAATAACACACCTCAGTACGATGGTGGTTTAAGCAAGTTTGGGGCGGTTGTGATAGGAGGATGTTTTTTAATAGCAATATTGAATGGTGGTGTAAAACCATTATTAGATAAACTTAATGGAATATCAGATGCAAAGGAAAATATAGAATTAACAAGGGATATATTAAATAGTAGTCCATCAGGTACGGGGGAAGCAGTAATAGATAAGCTAGGTGAAAAAGTACTGGATAACATAGAGATTGATGGGGATACAATTCGGGATGTCGTAGAGTATTTAGGAGATTATTGTAGAGAGATTGAAACTGATAGTATAGACCTTGTAAAGATGGATTATTCTGCATTAGATAATGTAGAAACATATCACAAATACATAGTAGAAGATGTTAAAAATCATCAAAAACCTGTTGTATACATCCTAAGTAATAATGAGGTCTTATCTGAGGAAGATATGAACACAGAGTTTAATAGACTTACAGATTTAGTAAATAACAATACAGGAAGCACAAATTCAATACATACGAATGTATGTTTAAATGGTTGGATGGGATTACCAGAAGATGATAATTTAACAGTAACAATAAAATTTACAATCAGAGAGCAATAAGGAAGAGTAGGAGGATAAAGTAATGGACATTCAGACGTATGAGTGTATAGATAAGCAGAGGGATAAAAATAACAATATCATAGGGTATTTATTAAGGGATGTAAATACTGGAAGAAAAATCCCTGTTAGGAAAGATGAATTAAAACCCATGATACAATCAGGAGTAGTGGAATTAACAAATATGCAAATTGATTCACAGGGTCGATTAGTTGAAAAACCTGTAAATAAGCAGAATAAACCTCAGAAAAATGCTGATATCAGCAATATGGAATTGAAGAAATACATATATGATATTGTTGGAAAGCTGTTAGGAGAGTGGAAGGATGCAAAGAATGTAATAAGTCATACACGTCAAATAACGTATGATACGAATAGGAAAGTTAGCAATTTATTGGAAAACAGCAATAATGCAGGTGCTGTAGCTGATATCAATGATATGCAGGCATACTTAATGAGACATGATGCTGAATTTGAAGAGATTAAAACAGGGATTAATAATATAACAAATCAGCTAAGTAGTTTTCAAGCACCTGTGCAAGCAGAAAGGGTGGATAGTGGAAATAGTGTAGTAAGCAAGTTAGAGCATCCTGATGACCCATATGAAAAATATTATCATGATATATATTTTGCGGAAAACAACTATGATGAGAATGGTGACATTCCTGCACTACTATCAGCTTATGACAGTAGTTTATCAGGAATAAATATAACACCTGAAATTATCAAGTTGTTAAGAAGTGAAATGGATAAAACAAGTGAAGCCTATTATTACACTGAAAAATTTTATAATGCTCAGTTTGCAGATTATGCAAGTAAAGTAGGAAGTTCACAATTATTGGAATGTTCAATCTCTACAGTAGCAGGGTCTTTTGAAAAAGCTGCCGGAGCATCTGCGGATGTTTATAAAAGGGTAGGTGAAGAAACACTTAATTATATGTTGGACTTAATACCTGGGTGTCAGCAGGTGGCAAGGAATAGAAGAATTAAAGCAGACTTTGGTAAAAAAGGGTTGTCAGCAGACAAGATACATAAGATGAGGACGGAAGTAGCAGCGATATGGAATTGTGGGATTGAGTTTATCTGTAATCAGCCAGAGTGGGAAGTCATGTTATATGTGATACAAACAATGAATCATATGAATTTAAAAACATATAGCATTAAAAACTGTAATGTTTATGGTGGTGTAAATCAGGTAACATGTGCAGATGTAGATAAGATCAATACTAAGGGGAATAAATTAGTAGAGGATTCATTGGGGGATATAGCAAAATGGTATGAGAAGCGTTCTATATGTCAGGATATGCAGTTAAAGGTATGTAAGCAAGTATACGATAGGTTTATAATAAGTTATTATGCAGGAAAGAAGCTGTTATATGCCAAGAGGTTATATCCATTTACAGATTGTGCTACATCAGAAATTAATGGAGTATTAGTGAGATTAATAGAAATAGGCATGTATTTGAGTAATGTAGCACCACAGGTAGCGAAAGCACAGATAGAAAATTTTAAGCAGTATAACAATAATAAAGGTTCAGGTCATAGGGTATCAGAGAATGTGGATATCATGAAATACCTCGGCTAACATGGAAATTTTTTAAAATAACTTTCAGTAATTTGTAATTTCCTTAGGTTCACGGTATAATATAGAAAAAGGACTATATTAGAAAGGAGCATTTTATATGAGTACAATAACTGAAAAGAAGTTAACATTAAGTGATTTAAGTATTGGAATGAAGATAAAGGATAAGTCACAATTAAGTAACATATATGATACATGGGTATTTTTAATTAAAGACACGAGTGATGATGGATATACGATAGGATATATAGGAAAAGAGACAAATAGTGAATCGGATGAATTGTTTGAGCGAGGTAGGAAGATATGTCCTGTTTACAATGATAGTGCAGAGTTAGCAGGGGATATATACTATGAGGAATAAATATATACTATTAGAGCTGAATGATAAAAATGAGATAAGAGCAGATGTAGACATCACAATAGAGAGCCTAAACATTTATGATATTACGAATATAAATGTAAAAATTGATACAGGCTGTCCATATACATCAATTCCAGCACAAAAAATCGGTATTTCAAAAAATAAGGCACAGCAGATGAAGGAGATAGACTGTAAGAATCCAAAAGTACAAAAGAGGGTATCATATGGAGTCAATGATACTATTGAGCAGAAGCAGAGGGCGAAAGAAGAATTTAAGAATGGAAATTTCAGTAGCATAAAAGAAATTTCATTCATACATAAAGGATTTGAGATAAGTTTTGATGATATAAAAATACATCAAAATCAAGTATCTGTGAGCTATGATAGAACTGGTAACATATTGATCGGCATGGATATCTTATCTAAAATGGATATACATATTGGAAAAAGTAAAATAACAAACAAAACTATTATGTTAGCATGTCCTTATGAAATGATAAACAATGAATATTATAAAGCCTTAAATGAGCATTTTGGTTTATCTGCGTAGCAATGTTATATAAAAATACAATAAAAAATAGAAATTAAATTTGTAGGCATTGTCAAAACAGGCAATGCCTATTATCATGAATATGAAAAAATAGGATATACATATAATAAAAAATAAGAATTAAAAATTTAGTTTAGGGGGAGCAATGGTTTGTAAAAACCTTGATTTAGCGGTATAATATAAAAGAGGTGAGAGAATTGAAAACAGAGAAACAAATAAACAATAGTATATATTTAATGAACATTATAGCAGAACTTTATATGCAAAAACATAAGCTAAGTATACCAGAGTTTTTGGATTTAAACAGTAAAACTGGTTTATTAGGGTTTATTTCTGAATGTTCATCTGTATTCGATGGACTTCCACCAGAGGAAATGCTTAATGAAGCAGAGGAGTATATAAGTGAGCAAGTTTAAAATTAAAAATACTATTTATCATGGCACAATAAAAATGAGGAAAAACTATCAGGCATCGTCAGAAAAGGCGATGCCAATTTTTATACATAGGGATAAGAAGAAAATAAAAAATTTTTTAAAATTAGGAGATTAGATGGAAGGAGAAGAAGGCAATGAGGATAAAATGGAGACAAGGGGTAATAGGAATTATTGCACTGTTTATGATAATCGTAGCAATAATATTCCAAACACCCATAGAAGCACAAGCAGAGGACTTTAATATTAATAGTTTAGCACAGATGTTTGTAGATGCAGTAGGTGGAGCATCAGGAGGCAATAATACATTTGATACCATACAGGGTGGAATTTCCTATAAGCGAACGGGGTATATGTGTTACTTATTAACGAAAGATGGTAATACAATCCCAGGAATGACAGCCAAAGCCTTTTATAGCCCAGGTTATTCAGAATTAGCAGGAGCAACTTGGCAATGCTATTCTAAAAAGGGAGGATACAGTGTAGGAAGTTGGACAAAAGAAGCTCCATGGCAATTAGCACCCTTTGATGGTAATCAGAATACAAATGTAAGTCAGATTAAATCATGGATGACACAAATGTCATCAGGAGAACAAAATGGTATACGTTTTGTTTTTGATAATTGGGGAGATGAGATTGCGAAGAAGTTTAGTGATGGAGACTACATCTTAGTGATAGAGACAATCCTACATTTTCAACCTCAGAAAATTGTATCATCACAGCCAATGCAATCAGTAACATTTGCTCAGATAAAGGGAATATTGTTATCGAGGTATGGCATTAATATTGAAACAATGCCATCAGCACAACAGATAGAATTAGTAAAGAAAGCGCAGAGATTGTGGAATGAGAAAGTAGCGCAAGAGGGGGATAAATATAAGAAAGTAGGAAATCCAATCATAGGAACTTGTTATGACTGTATAGAATATGAGAAAGCAGTAGGAGGAGATACGAAAGTATTTTCAGCATTTACAAATAGGATAGCAGTATTTGCAGAGATGATAGAGGGAAATGGAGCAGGCGTAAAAGCAGGATTTAAAGCATGGGGAGGAAGTACAAGTACAAAGATAAGTGATAATGAAGTAAAGGAGTATGGGGTAGGGATGATGGTGATAGCATGTGGAGACTCCTCAATCCAAACCACCTATGATGAATCCCAAGGAGACACCCCTTCACCAGCACCCATAGAGTCAGTAGGACAAATAACGATAGTAAAAAATTACAGAGAAAAGGATAGAACAACGAATACTTATGAAGAAAAAGGATGTTACATTAGGAATAGTTTATCAGGCAAGATTCAAATTGAAGATGAGTTAAGTTATAAAGTAATAGGCTGGGCAGTAAGTACAACAACAACCCCCTCTCCAACAATCTCCTCACTTACCTGGGAGAGCAGTATCCCCAATACAATCACCTCAACAGGAACTACCCCAACAACAGTAGACATCACCACCCCTAGTACTTGTTTATACCATGTCAATGCAAAAAATAGCAATTAATTAATCGTCAGAAACATATTATTTAAGAATAAATAGAAGGGGAGTGGATTCAAGGAAAAATAAAATGGGATTCAAGCAAAAATAAAATCTAATCGTTGTGCAAAATTACAATACCAAAAATAAGATAACGGGTGTTTGGTTTAATGATACGTCTAATAAAATAAAATGAACGTCTAAAATATGCTACATATACATAGTATAAAAAGTTGGGATAATCTGCGAATGGAAAGCAGATTTTTTTTATGCTAAGGTGTAGGCAGGAGGCGAGGAAGAATGGGCGTAGAGATAATCAAAGGTGCATATAAGATAAAAATGGGCAGGCATAGAACACAGGTAACTACCTATGAAAATTTAACCTTACAGACAACACATCCTATCAAAGAGGACAAGCAGAAGAAGATAAAACCTACAATTCCCAGTGATTATGCAGGATATAATTATTTTATGAGGCAGAAGAAAAGGAGGAGGGTGTTTAAGGAGATGGCATATAACAGTTTTGATGAGAAGAGGTCTGTTATGCTGACATTAACTTTTTCACCTGAACAAGGGGAATATACAGAGATAAGCAAGGCACACAGGGAGTTTAAGAAGTTTATACAGCGAGTAAACAGCCATTACAATGATTTCAGATATATAGCAACTTACAGTAGGCAGAGCAATGGTAACTGGCATTATCATGTGTTATGTAACCTTGATACAAATATAAAGAACCCTGAGATTTCAGCGATATGGAAAAAAGGAAAGACATATGTTACATATATAAAAGATTCGGGGATGTTTATAACAGTGTTAGACTATTTGATAAAGAACATGAATGAATCAGCAGAGGATTTAAAGGGTAAGCATGGGTATTTATGTTCCAAGGCAATAGAAAGGGATATAGAGGTAGTATCATGGAGGGCGGAGCAGGAGAAGGAATTTGATGAAGCGTTTGAGAGGGTAGAAGCCAATGACAGGGTCATATTATATGAAACACGTAACCATTTAGGGATAAAAGGGGAGCGGGTGGATGAGGAAACTGGAGAGATATTTGAGGTGACCATACCAGACAGGGAATTGGACAACACATTGAGAAATGCAGGCTATGACAGTTGGGATTCTGTTTATACGCACCTTTCATCAAAAGCAGACTTCTCAGACAAATTCTCTGAACTAAGGGTAGCAACCCCTAAGCAGTGTGATAAAAAGGTAGGTAGTAAAGAAATAAGCATGGGGAAGAAAGGGAAAATAGAAAAAATAAAAAAGGTGTAAAAGGGGAAAGAAAAGGGCAAGCAGTAACAATAAATTCAAGCAAAAGGAAAAGGGGTAATGTAAAATGATGAATACGGTGAGATTAAGTTATGAAACAATAGGGGAGGATAACCGTACAGAGCGTAGCATGAATATGCAGGCATATATCAGCACATACAATATGTCAGTAGATTCATATACAAGGGTAATTGATAATATGGCGAGTGTGTTTAAGGATAGTATCATGGATGCAGTCACATCACCGGAGCAACCTTACTGGTCAACAATAAATGATGATGAGTAGCAAAGGGGGATGTAAGGTATGGCAAATAATTTTCAATTAATACCGAAGTTTGTAAGGAATGAGATTGGGATATACTTAGTCAGACAAACAGGGGAAGCAATTATGTTGGCAAAAATCATATGTCCTGATGACAAGCAATTAGGGGATAACGTAGCATTGGCGAATGAATTTCTCCCCATCATGCGAAAGCGCATTAAACGTAGCTTATGATACAATAAACAAGATAGAAAGATAGGAGTATTGGAAAATTGAGAAAGCAAGCAATAATAATAGGAATGAGTTGCATGAGTTTAATAGCCTGTGGAACAGTAAATCAAAACAATGTACAAACAGCAGAGTGCATTGTAGAAGAATCTACAGTACAGGAAGAAGAAACAAGTATACAGCAGACAGAAGAATCAGAGACATTGATAAAAGAGATGCAAACTACAGAGGAAGAATTGGAACTTATGACAGAGGTTGAGCAAACTTCTTCTGAAATGATAGAGGTTATAGAAACTACACAAGAGATAGGGGAGGATATAGAGAGTAGTTTATCCCAGCCAATAATTGAGAGTGTGGAAACATCAGTACCAGTTAGTACACCAATTCAGAGTACATCAAGTAATGAAGATATATCAATTTTAGATAAAATCAATCCAGAGACAGGAGAAAATTATAAAACAGGTGATCATATTACAAGAGTACAGGGAGATGGATCTATATCTGATGGAGTCGTAGGCTGGTAGTTATATACATCAATCTAAAATTATTTAAGCATTGCTTATGACAAAAACTTTCATATAAATTTTTCACTCAACAGGAAGGAGTAAAGCAGTACATGTTTTACTTCTTTTTGTTTTGTTTAGGGATATGTCATTTAATGAAATGAAATCAAGGAATTAGAAACTAATTTTATAAAATTAGATTTATGAAATCGGGTAGAAGCAGTAAAAAGTAAAACAGACAGAAAATGTGAAAAAATGGGGAAAAACAGTAAAAAAATAAAAATGTGTAGTTTATGGCAGGTATAACAGTTTATCCCCTTTCCCATACATCCCCTGTACAAGTTGGTAAACCCCATCAACACCCCCATCCTTTTCAGGCAGAATACAAATAAGGTAAAGAAAAAGGAAAAAGAAAGCAGAAGCAGGGCAAGTTAAGGGGGAAAAGGAAAAGACACAGAAAATACTTATTAACAATACATGAATAAGTAAAACCCCTACCCATCCCCCTTACCATGCCAATTAATCAAACCATACATATAGGTATAAGAGCTATCTTTTAAAATTTGGAGGTAGCTAATATGTCAGAATATTCAGACAATTCAGACAACTTCATGCATTCATCAAATACCAAAGCAGTGAATAAGAATGAATCAAAGGCAACAGAGGTAAGCTCCCATATGCTGACAACTACGATAGGTACATATCATGTCACATTAGAATTTAGTCCTGATAATAACAGCAAAGCAGTTGAAGAAATCAGAAGCACACTGAAAGAAAAATATATAAAAGGGGCTATACAGGAGGATAAAGAGGCGTTACAATCTGACTCCCTAGTGGGAAAGGAGAGAGAAGCATGAAAAGAGTAAATTGTTTATACAGAGTTTCATCTAAACAGCAGTTGCATGGGGATGACATTCCTGTGCAACGTGAGGAGTGTATGGCGTACTTAGGTGAGCATACTGACTGGGAGTTTAACAGGGAGTATGTGGAGAAAGCAGTATCAGGGTTTAAGACTTCTGTTAAGGATAGGGATATCCTGCAGGAGATATTAACAGATGCAAGGGAAAAAACATTTGATGTGTTATTAGTCTTTATGTCAGATAGAATTGGACGTAAGGAAGATGAAAGCCCAGCATTTGTTACAACCTTGAATGACTTGGGGATTGAAGTATGGAGTGTAAAAGAGGGGCAACTGAAAACAGCAGAGCATGTTGATAAATTAATGAACTATATAAGGTTCTGGCAGGCAGAGGGAGAAAGCCGGAAAACGAGTATGCGAGTAAAAGCTGCGCAGGAAACCTTTGTGAGGGATGGGAAGTTTGTAGGTGGTAAAGCACCTTTTGGATACAGGTTAGAGTATTCAGGTGCAATCAGTAATCATGGAAGAGCATTGAAACATTTAGTGATAGATAAGGAAAAGGCTAAGATAGTGCAACAGATTTATGATTATGCATACTATTATCATTATGGTGCATTGAAAATAGCAAAGACTTTAAATGAGCAAAACATACAAGCACCTGTAGATACATGGAAAGCCTGCACAATCTCACAGATATTGCAAAATCCTGTTTATATGGGATATATAGCATATAATCGCAGACAACATAGCAAGTGTGGTGGAAGTTTTGAACGTACACCAATGGAGCAATGGATCATGTCGGATGAACAGAACACAGAGTTAGTAATAGTAAGCAGGGAGAAATGGGAGAAAGTGCAGGAGATAAGGGAGAGTAGGAAGAAGAATATGAAGGATGCAAGGGATGACAAGCAGGGAAAATATGTGTATACATCAAGTGGTCAATTAGTATTAATGGGTTTAGTGTATTGTGGGTATTGTGGAAAGCGGTTAACGAATGGGAGTAAGTATGATTACTGGGAAACGAAAGAGGGGGAGCGTAGGAAGAAATTTGTAGGGCGTTATCGTTGTACACAGATGGCAAATGGCAGTTTAACATGTAGTGGTAAAGCATATTACAGAGCAGAAGAGATAGAGCCTATTGTTTATACGGTAGTGACTTCTTACCTTAACAGTCTGAAAGAAGCTGATACATATGATGATATATTGAAGCTACAGGAAGAACAGAGAATACTGGTAAAGCATGAGTTAGAGCAACTTCAAAAAGAGATAAAAGCAATAAAAAAGGATATTGAAACATTAGAACAAAATATACCTTCTGCATTGCGTGGAGAGGGGAACTTCAGCCCTGTTCAGTTATCAGCATTAATGGATAAGAATAAACAGCAGTTGATAGAATTGGAACACAGGCTAGAGATAAAGAACAAAGAATATAAAGAGATGGAGTGTAAGAAGAAGGACATTAAAAACATAGGGAACATGATATCAAATTGGGGAGAGTTGTTTATGGAATGCAGCATACCAGAGAGGAAAGTAATGTTGTCTAAGTTGATAGAGAGAATAGACGTTAAGGAGAATGATATCAAGATAAAGTTTAAGATAAGTTTAGAGGAGTACATGGGGGAAAAGGATGGGCGAAAAGGTATTGGTTCACCTACCACTCTGTATACACCCTGTTCAGCGTAAAGGACATAATAGCCAGTGTATTGGCATAAATGGCAGACTCAGGCCAGGTAGCGTAGATTTCTGAAGATACAACATTTTTGATGTAATCAGTATAACGTACATAATAATTCTGAGCGGTGGGATCCTGCGGAACACCATCATGGACAATGACGTATTCAGGAATGACCACACGGCTGAGGACAATTTCGCCGGATTCATCCACAGGCTTGATCTCATCCTCCGGAATCTTGGGTGGATATTCACCATAGAGTGTATGATCTGGAATAACAATGGGCTCTTTCGGTCTGGGCTCTTCCAAAGGATTCAGAGATATGGGCTGGATAGCAGTGACATCAGCCAGAATCTCCGTACCTGAGATATAGGCATCTTCGTAGCCGGGGGCACTGACGGCTATGTTGTATTCTGCATATGGCTGGATTTCATTAGCCGGATCTTTACTATAGGAAATATTCGGTGCCGGAAGACTGACAGACTGTGTCTGACCGGAATTATCAGTGGTGAGAGTCTCGACCACTGTATCCGGATTACTGGTAAGACTTATAGTGATAGAAGCATCCTTAACAGGGATAAAGCCAAGAGCCGAGGTTACATTGACAGACAGATTACCTGAAAAAGATAAGTTTTGAGTTTGTGCAGTATAGATTGATTTGGACATAACAAACCCCTGCAGCTATTTTAACAATAGTATATGCAGGAATCATCGGAAGGTTCTGTGCAATAAGAAAGTATTGATATTTTGATAGTTGTAATTTAGAGGTTACAGTATACCACATAGTATGCTATAATGGATAAACCATATGAGGAAATCGGTAACTGTACAATAACAGTCATATCGGAATTAAAAACAGAAGGTGGAGAAAGAAATGAAATCAGCAAATGAAAAGAAGATGGAAGCGTACAATCAGATGTGTGTCAGGCTGGGATTGCAGCCAAGCAGCGAATACGAGGCATTTTGCGGAGTAGTCAGTGGATATGATGTGGTAGTATCTGTACCGGATAAACGCTATCCCTGTAATTTTACAGTTGTCACTTCCGCAGAAGGAACGATGCTTTTGGATAAAGCAATGTCCAAGGAAATCGTAAAGATGCACAAGGCAGTCAAAACAGCGAAGCAGACAGGAAGACAGATTCGGATAACTATGCAGTGCAGGGGTTATAAGGATGTTGCAGATGCAGTTTATGAGGCTGTAAACGGACTGGTGTCTTACCTTTCATCACATGGTCTTGCTCCATGCTGTAGTAATTGTGGACAGCATAAACAGACCGCAGATTATTTAGTGGGAGCAGGCAGTGTAGTGCAGCTGTGTCCGGAGTGCGCTAATAATTATGGCAGCCGTATGGCACTTGATAACCAGCAGAATGCAATGAAAAAAGATAATGTAGTTGCAGGTGTTGTAGGTGCTTTCCTGGGATCAATCATTGGTGTAATATGTATCATTATTATCGGAGAGTTGGGATATGTAGCGGCAATATCAGGTGTGGTAATGGCTATCTGCGTATTGAAAGGCTATGAGATGCTTGGTGGTAAGGCATCAAAGAAAGGAATTGTTATCAGTGTTATTATCATGCTGGTAATGACCTGGGTTGGAGACAGACTTGACTGGGCAATTATCATATATAAGGAGCTGTCACAGTATGCTGATGTTAATATCACTATATTTGACTGTTACCGAATGATACCGGATATGCTTTCAGAAGGCTATATGGATATGTCGAATTATATAACGAATCTGGTTATGATATATGCATTTCTGCTGCTTGGAATGATACCAACAGTCAAAGGCTTTATCAATGATAAAAAGAACGAAAACAGAATGATCAGAATCGGTGGTGCAAACAGCACAGTAACAACAGAAACCAATTCAGAAAATATAGAATAACAAGAAAAAAAGGCGTATGAAAAATTTAAGTTTTTCATACGCCTCTTTTTTTATACAGTCTGATCAATTGCCGTAGCATCTGCTGCGGTATTCTTTTTTGCACTGCTGTCATAGGTTGTGGATGTATCATCCTTTTTCAGCAGATCATTCAGAACAGAATTCGTGATTTGAGATTTCTTCTCTGTTTTATCCAAAAGATCATCCAGTACTTTGTTGGTGATCTTCGTAGAAGATTTTGAAGTACTGTCATAAGTATATTTATTTGCATGTGTTTTTTTAGTCGTTGTTTTATCTGTAGAAGTTGAATCCTTGGAAGTATCCGTTTTGCTGGAAGTATCTGCCTTGGAATCGGAATTCTTGACTGAAGAATAATAAGAATCCATCAGTTTATGATAAGTTCCTCTTTTAATCAGGGAAGCATCTCCAAGAGAACTGTAGAGACTGCCAAAGGCAGACGTAGGGTTTCCCAGAGAAGTATTAAAAAAACTGTTAATGGAAGAAGACGTCCATGAGATATTTGCCATATATATCACTCCTTTTCAATAAGGCTATCGGCATAAGAGGGCAAAAAGTTAATAGCAAAAAACACATTTTTTTCATATTTTGAACAATTTTTAATAACAAATTTTTCCTATGATAAGAAAAGATATTTTAGTAAGAGAGTACATTAAAAAATGGAGGAGGAAGCATGGAGAACACATCAGACAATCAGGAGAAAGAGAAAAAAACACGTGTCGGCAGGAAGAAGCTTGTAGTCACTGCCATAGGAGTAGGTGCGGTACTTGTGGCAGCAGGAGTGGCAGGTACGATGTATTACAGACAGACCCAGAGCAGCACAACACAGGAAAATGGCGGCTTGTGGGGACATCAGAACGGGAAAAATATGAATGAGAATCTGGTAACGGCATCAGGTACGACTTCCATTGGCGTGGATGCAGTGACTTTTGCAATTGATTTCCTGGAGGATACCAGTCTGTATGTGGAAGAAGTGTATGTTTCTTCAGGGGATGAAGTGGAAGCGGGTACGCAGTATCTGAAATTCACAGATGACAGTATAGAAGAAGCCAGAAGTGAATTAGAGACTACGGCTAAGGAAGCAGAAATTTCATATCGAAGCGGTGTAATTACTACCCAGGAGAGCAAAATTGAAGCCAAGTATACATATCAGCAGGCTCTGTTGGATGCACAACAGGCGCAGCAGGTATATGAAGATGCGTTGGCAGCAGCACAGGCAACACTGGATGCAGCAGAAGAGACTTATACCGAAGCGCAGGATGACTATAATGAATACCTGTATAAGGTAGAAAACAACACTTTTTATAAAGATTACGAAGTAGAAGAGAAGAAAACAGCTTATGAAGAAGCATATGATCTCTATGTGAACAGAGTGGCTTATTGGGAGCTTACAGAAGATGAGCTGGATAGTCTGGATTCTTCTTCAAGTTCTATGACTGGCAGCAGTACGACAACCGTCAGTACAAGTACAACTGCCTCTGATAGTTCTGCGACCGCATCAGGCGGACAGGGTGATGCAGCAGGAGCTGGAGGCATGATGGGTGGTGGCTCAAGCGCGGCATCACAGGAAGAACAGGCAGCCAAGGCAGACAGACAATGGATATTAAAGACAGTAGCACTTCTGGAAGAACGGATGGATGAGGCGGAAGATGAATATGGGCAGGCAAAGGAAGACTATGAAGATGAAATAGATGGTGCAGAGCTGAAATTACAGAAATTACTGAATACCTATGAGTCCAAGCGGGAGGCATATGAAGCTGCCCAGATTGCTTATCAGAAAGAAATTCTAAGTGCAAAGACGACATATGAGACTACCCTTGCAAAAGGACAGACGGCACAGAATGATTATGATACACAATTAACGAGTCTGTCTGAATCTTTGGAGAAGCTGGCAGATGCAAAACAAGAAGCAGAAGAGAACCTTGCATTATTTGAATCATTAATAGGAGATGGATATCTGTATACACAGGAGGCAGGAACAATTCTTATGTCCAAAGCAGAAGAAGGGGAGACACTGGCTGGTGGAGATATTGTCTTTGCATACAGTAATCCGGAGAAAATCACAGTTTCTGTAGCCGTATCACAGGATTCCATTGCGCAGTTAAGTGTTGGGGAGAGCGCAATGGTCATGATCTCTGACTATGGCAATTATAATGGCGTGATAGAGTCTATTAATCCAGTATCTTCTTCTGACAGCAGAACTTCAGTTACATATACTGTAGATGTTGCACTGGACGGAGATGTGAGTGATCTGAGCGCTAATCTGACAGCTACAGTAATCTTTGGCATGGATGCAGATAATGTACAGAATGATGAGGCACAGCAGCCTCGGACAGAGATGGAAGAAGAGGCACAGACACAAACAGAAGAAAATACACAGCAGGGAGGAAGCAGAAATGAGTAAGAAAAAGATGAGTAAAAAGAAGAAGCTTCATATTCTGTTGTGGATTGTAGCAGTACTGGTAATTGCAGGAGCAGCAGGCTATACACTTTTTATCAAACCGATGATGGAACAGGAAGAGGCTGTATACAGGGAAAACACAGCACAATATGGTATCCTTCAGAATGGTGTGACAGAGAGTGGTACGGTAGAATTTGGTGTAACTTCACAGGTGTATGATCTGGATCTGTCCACAGAGGATGATGACGACGACGACGATGATGATGACGAAGAGGAAGATTACCTGAAAGTAGAAGAAGTATATGTGGCTGTCGGACAGCGTATTTCGGAAGGTGATCCTGTGTATAAATTCACACAGAGCAGCATTGACAAGGTAAGAAAGACTCTGACTTATGCAAAGACGGAAGCGCAGATTGCACTGAATGAAGCCCAGACCCAGTATGATGTGGGCGTGCTGACTGCGGGATTGTCCTATGATGAGACAATGCTTGCTTCTTCTCTGGCAGAACAATCCTATAACAATACGATAGCGCAGTTGTCCAATGATCTGGCAGCGAAGACTTTGGAGATAGAGCAGCTTCTGGCTGATATTTATGACATTCAGTGTTCATTGGTAGATGATGATTACAGAGACCAGAGGGATGACCTGAAAGAAGCTTATGAGGATGCCATAGAGGATGTGGAGGATGCCAGCGAGGAATATGTGACCAACCGTGTCACAGCAGCGCAGGCTTTCCGGACAGCCAGAGAATCCTATGAGAACTTCCTGGAGCAGTTTGATGAATCTAACGAGGAAATACAGGATAAGATTGATCAGGTCTATGAGATACAGGAAGAGATATTGTATACACAACAGCTTATGCAGAAGGATATTCTGGAAGCAAGCCAGACGTATGAGAGTGATACGTTAAGCGGAAGTATAGCGCAGAACACCTATGACAGCAGTCTTACAGGATATGAGAGCAGTCTGAAAAAGGCAAAAGAGGAACTGGATGATGCGTCCCAGCTTCTGTCTGATTTTGAAGAATTCATAGGAGATGGAACGATTTACGCACAGGGAAGCGGACTGATAACAGAGGTTGGTTTTTCCGAGGATGAATATCTGGAAACAGCAGGTGTATTGATCTCTTATGCAACAAGCGATGCCATGACAGTGTCAGTCGATGTATCAGAAGAAGATGTTGTGACCATGAAAGTAGGTGACAGCGTAACGCTTGCTTTTACAGCTTATGAAGATGAGACTTATGAAGGAATCATTCAGTCGATTACAACAACAGCAACCAGCAGAGGTACGGCTACAGTCAGTTATCCGGTGGTGATTTCCATTCAGGGTGATACTTCAAAGCTGTATGAAGGTATGACAGCAGATGTGACATTCATTACAGAAGCTACGGATGCAGAGGTCATATATGTTCCAAGAAAAGCCATCGTGGAAGAGAATGGCAAGTACTATATATATAAGAAAGAACAGGACGAATACGTATTAAGTCCGATAGAAACAGGATTTACTGACGGAGAAAATATGGAGATTATCAGTGGACTGGATAAAGATGAGACATATTATATCGCAGGTGTTGCACTAAAGGAGGATAGCAATGGAGAAGAATAAGAAAATCTGGATAGGAGCCGGCTGTTCGATTGCAATACTTGGGATAGCTGCTACTATAGGCGTGCTGATCTGGAAGAATGGTCAGACAAGTGAAGTCACATATCGCGAAACTACGGTAGAATATGGGAATCTGACGGTTGGAATTACAGAAGATTCCACAGTGAACATTGGTACAGTATCTCAGACTTTTGACCTGGATATCAGTGCATTGGTAAGCAGTGATTCTTCCTCTTCATCCAGTACAAGTCAGAATGATTCCATGGGTGGAATGGGCATGCAGATGTTTTCTTTTGGTGGAGATACCTATACATCACAATCTCAGGAGATGGTAATTGATTCTGTACATATTACAGTAGGACAGGAGATACAGGCGGGAGATGTGTTGTATACACTGACTGAGGACAGCGTAGAAGAAATCAGAACGCAGCTGGAGGAAGACGTTGAGGATACTCTGGCAGATTATCAGGCATTGACAGTAGAACAGCAGCAATCCTATCTGACTGCAAAACAGGGTTATGACACATATGTCACAAATGGAAGTCTTGCAGAACTTACCTATAATAAAAAACTACAGGATCTTCAGGATAAAGTGGATGAGGCAGCGGATACTTTGGAAGAGAAGCAGAATCAGGTCAATGAGAACCTGGAAAAGCTTGTAGAATTACAGGAGGAGCTTACTTCTGCCAAGAAAGATCTGAAGGATGCAGAGGCTGCTGTATCTGAGAATCATGATAACCGTTACAATGATCCCTACTATTATACAGTTTATCTTAACACGCGGGACATGGCACAGACAATCGTTGATGAGATAGAGGACGATATTGAGTCTCTGACAGATGAAAATGAGACCTTGCTGACCGAAATAGGTGAAGCGACCAGAAGCTGGAATGAAGCATGCAGGAATCTGGAATCAGAGAAATTGACAGCGCAGCAGACACTGGAGACAGACCAGTACTATGCTTCTGTTTCTTCTGAATGGTACAGTATACAGACGACAAGCCTTGATAATGAGAAACAAAGTGCATATGCAAGCTATGAATCAGCAGTGAAGAAACTGGATGAATTCAACAGTTATATCGTTGGAAATGACGTTATAGCTGAAGACAGTGGAGTGGTTACAGAAGTTCCGCTGGAAGAAGGAGATGGAGTGACCAGAAATACAAGTCTGGTGACTTTATATGATGCATCTGACGTCACAATGGAGATTACAGTAAGTGAAGATGGCTATAAGGCAATCGACCAGGATGGGGAAGTCAATATTACTTATACTGCCTATCCGGACGTAGTATATAGTGGTATCATCAGTGAAGTATCTGACGCAGCATATGACAGCAGTTCGGGAGAAGTATATTATACAATCACTGTTACCGTGCAGGGTGATGTATCCGGGCTGTATGAGGGCATGACAGGTGATGTAACCTGCGTCACCAAAGAGACAAAGGAAGTTACCTATGTATCTAACAGGGCAATCTTTAGGGATGGCACAAGATCTTATGTTAAAGTCCGGGATGAAAATGGCAGCATTGTAGAAAAAGACGTTACAACAGGCTTCTCTGATGGTGTTAATGTAGAAATTACAGAAGGACTGTCACAGGGCGATACTGTTCTGATTGAAAGTAAGGTGAGCGAATCATGAGAATATCAGAATTATTAAGACTTGTATGGATGAACCTCTCACAGAATAAATTCAAGGTCATTCTGACAGCAGTAGGTATTATTGTAGGTTCTGCTACGATCATGATGGTGCTTGCAATTGGTACAGGTGGTAAGCTGGAAGTAGCAGAACAGTTCAAAAACTTAAATGCAGGAGCAATTGACATTTCTTACGAATCCAATGCAACGGAGTTTGGGTCATCAGGTGGTGGCTTTGGTGGAGGTCTTGGCGGTGGAGGAATGCCCAGTGGAGGCAGCATGCCATCAGGCGGCGGTATGCCGAGTTTTAGCGGTGGAGGAATGCCCGGTGGTATGAGTTTTTGTGATGATGATCGTATGAATCAGGAAAATATCACACTCAGCACAGATGATATGGAAGATCTGCTTGTATTTGTATCAGGCATTGCCGATGCTACGATTTCTTATACTACTACAGTAGATGTGGAAGGTGGAGATCTGGATTCTTCCAGCTCCTATACCATAGCCGGTGTAAAGTATAATTATGCTGAAATGAGTAACATGACCATGCTGGTTGGGGATTTTCTCACGGAGGAAAATGACGAAAATAAGGAAAAGTACTGCGTGCTTGGTTACACCGCAGCAAAAGAGATCTTTGGAAGTGCGAGTGAAGCCTATGAAAGCGTACTTTATATAAATGACAGACCTTATGTGGTAAGCGGTGTGCTGGATGAAATGGGCAGTGTATCTTCTGGAATCAGTCCGGATACAGCAGTATTTATTCCTTATGAGACTGGAATCAAATATATTACAGGGGACAATGTGAGTCCTACTATCACTGTGATCGCAGAGGATGTTAATAATGTAGACAACGTGATTACAAATATTGAAACAGTACTGGCTGACAGCTATGCCAATGCAGAATTTACCATCTCTGATGCCGGCACGAAAATGGAGGCGGCGTCCAAGTCGAATGAAACATTACAGATGTTATTAATTGCCATGGCGATCATTGTCTTTATCGTAGGTGGTATTGGAATTATGAATGTCCTGTTCGTATCAGTAAAAGAACGAACCAATGAAATCGGTATTCTAAAGGCACTTGGCTGTTCCAAGCGGGATATTTTACTGGAATTTCTAATGGAAGCGTGCTTCATGAGTCTGATTGGAGCCATACTTGGTGTGTTATTGGCACTTGGCATCACACCGGTTGTAGAGAGAATGTCGGTGCGTGTGGAACTGTCCGTATCAGGAGCTGTGCTTTCACTGGCGTTTGGCGAGATTACAGGTACGATATTTGGCTTCTATCCGGCGTATAAAGCATCTACACTGATACCGGTTGTCGCCTTGAATCAGGAGTAGAGGAAGGAGAAGGTTATGTATCGGAAAAAGAAGAAAAAGGCATGGATATGGATATTGATAGGGTTAATTGTGATTCTGGTGGCAGGCGGTTGGGTTTACTATAAGGAAGTGGTAATGGCTGCTGAGACTTCTGAGGAAGAGGAAATTGTACTGGAAGAGAATCAGGAATGGGAGTATTTTAAGATTACACAGATTCTGGGCAATGAGATGACTGCTACTGTAGTGCAGGAAGATGGTGAAGAAACAACAGAATCAGGCACTTGGATGATTCCTGTGGGAACGGAAGTGGTAACAAAGCTGGGAACGACTACGACTTTTGCAAGACTGGCGAGTGGAGATACGATTAAAGTATTGATGCAGAATGAGGATGATGGAACGCAGGATATTCTAAAGATTTGGATTGTAGATTTAACACAGACCTCCAATGGGGCACCGGATATGCAGGGAGCACCGGGAGAGGACGGTGAAATGCCTGATATGAATAGTGCAGGTGGTGGTATGCCGGGAGGTGATAATTAATGGCTAAGACAATAGAGATTAAACATGTAAATAAAGGTTATATGTTAGGTGAAGAGAAGGTTCCTGTTCTACGGGATATTAATTTTGAAGTAGAAGAAGGCGAATTTGTTGCAATTCTTGGACCATCCGGTTCTGGTAAGACCACTCTGATGAACATTATCGGTTGTATGGATATTCTGGATTCTGGTGAATATTATCTTCATGGCAGAGCCATTCATGAGATGGAAGAAAAAGACTTAACAGAGGTGCGAAATAAAGAAATCGGATTTATTTTTCAGAACTACCAGTTAATTTCCACGTATAATGTCATGCAGAATATCATTATGCCATTGCTGATCCGTGGCATGGGACACCGGGAAGCCAGTGAAAAATGCCAGGATATCGTGAAATTATTGGGTATTGATCATAGACTTGACCACAGACCCAATGAGCTGTCCGGTGGACAGAAGCAGCGTGTATCTATTGCCAGAGCATTGGCATCTGAACCGGCTATCCTTCTGGCAGATGAACCCACAGGTGCGCTGGATCGAGCCAGTGGTCAGGAAGTATTGAAGTTGTTCAGACAATTGAATGAAATGGGAAATACCATTGTTATGATCACCCACGACCTTAACGTTGCAAAGGCAGCACAAAGGATTGTAAAGATCGTAGATGGACAGTTGTCGCCATATGAGGAATGAAAGTGATTATTCATAGCGAAACAATTAACAGTGTGTTAATATAATTATAAGCAGAGAAATAAAAAAGAACAAATATTCCGAACATATGTATTGATTTGCTTTTGAATGTATGCTATACTTTTAATACAGATAATAAACAAAGGAAGATTAATACATGGAGACTAATTTATCAAAAGCAATTGATATTACAAATGATACTGCGAGGTATGATGAGAGTGTAAAAGAACTGCTTGCAGATAAACAGGTACTAGTACAGCATTAAATAAATAACTAGTCAAATATCATGTATGGTGCTATACTT
>ERZ1673743.467-NODE-467-length-61524-cov-45.346435_pt1 | contig 61524 bp, 55 predicted proteins | sample MGYA00580197_ERZ1673743 | MGnify/ENA primary metagenome ERZ1673743 (study PRJEB41218, sample SAMN15661795) | gut metagenome | host: Homo sapiens | place: Canada: London | collected 2015-08-20/2019-03-30 | study: EMG produced TPA metagenomics assembly of...
ACCGACCTCCAATCGTTAGATTTTTAGGTCTAACTTTTGGGGGTCGGTACATTTTTTAGAGAGTAGCAGCCTTTTTTATTTTGAATATAAAATATGACACATACACTTGACAATATGCATACGTAGAAGAAACACATCAAGTGCTTGCTAAGCGAAACTTTGTGCTGGCAGTAAGAGGAGGTATCTTTGGTGATAAACCAACTGCTTACTATGACTTTGGAGAGTAGAAAGCGACAAGATAGCTGTTTATTGGATGAAATAGGACATTTCTTCCCCAAAACAGTATGTTTATGGTATACTAGCTATTAGTAATGCGATTTCAACCGACATTACATATTATGATGAGAAATTAATACAAAGGACTATTCTTTCACAGCTTATGATGCACTACGAAGCAGTATTACATTGTAGGAGATTATGAATATTGTCTGATACATCTTATCGTATACAGTGGGGATGACACCGGGGGAATAAAAGCAGCAGAGACCATGGTAAACAGTTTTCAGTGGGCAGATTAGGTAACTTTGACAAGAGCGAGGAAACGAAAATGACGGAAAGTAAGATACTTCTGGTATTAGATAAAAAAGATTATGAGGATGGCATGCCGGTATTTGAAAGAAAGTGCGTCCGGGCAATCATAGAAAAGAATGGAAAAATTGCAGTCCAGCGCGGAAGGGCAGGGGACTGCAAAATATTAGGCGGCGGCATGGATGGTGAGGAAGATTTTGAAACGGCACTTTCCAGAGAAGTATTAGAAGAGGGCGGATTGATATTATGCCCGGGAAGTATGCAGCTGTTGGGCGAGATAGAAGAAAAACGCCGTGATTTATTTGAAACAGATAAAATATATCACTGTCACACCTATTTCTTTGCCTGCACGGTTGAAGAGAGAATGACGGAACCGCATATGACAGAAAGCGAGAAGGCAAAAGGCTATCATCTGGAATGGATGACACCGGAAGAGATTGTAAAAGGAAATGAGCCATTTTCGAAGGAACCGTGGATATATCGCGATACTGCATTTATTAAAATGTTGATGGAGGGAAATTTATGAACACAGGATATGAGGGAATCCTGCAATTTCGGGGAAAGTGGAGAGATTATCAGGAAAGAGTACTCTTACATGCACAGCAGTATTTGAAGGATGGAAAGATACATATTGTGGCAGCGCCGGGCTCCGGCAAGACTACACTTGGAATAGAACTGATTCGGAGGCTGGGAGCACCCTGCCTTATTTTTTCACCCAGCATTACCATCCGCCAGCAATGGCTGATGCGTATACAGGAGGGCTTCTTAACCGAAGAGGCAGATCCGCAGGAAATATTATCCAATGATTTAAAACAGATGAAGCAGATGACTGCAACGACTTATCAGGCACTGTACAGTGCCATGAAGCGGGAGCAGGGCACACTGGAAGAGGACAGCGGGGAAGCGGCAGAGGAAGATGCAGCAGCCAGTGAAGCGGTGGATGCTGCATATAGCAAAATGACAGGTGAAGTAGATACAGAATCCGGAGATACAATGGAACAGGTTGACTACCGGGATTTCGATATTTTTAAGGCAGTAAAGGAAGCCGGTATTACAACAATTTGTCTGGATGAGGCGCATCACCTTCGCAGTGAGTGGTGGAAGGCACTGGAGACTTTCTTAGATAAGCTGCCGGATGTGCAAATCATTGCATTGACAGCAACACCGCCTTATGACAGTACACCGGCACAGTGGAAGCGTTATATCGATATGTGCGGACCGATTGATGAAGAAATCTTTACGCCGGAACTGGTAAGAGAAGGAAGTCTCTGCCCGCATCAGGACTATGTTTATTTTAACTGGCCGACAAGAGAAGAGGAAGCATATGTCAGGGAACATCAGAAGCGGATGCAGATGCAGGTGCAGAAAATGATGGCAGATGAGACTTTGCGAAGAATCGTATCTTCCCATCAGGGGCTTATGCATCCGGAAGAATACAGTGAGCGGTTCTTAGATAAACCGGAGTATTTTACAGCGCTGCTGGTATACTGCCAGGCAAAAGGGATTCCATTTTCCGGTTATTTAAGGAAGCTCATCGGAACAAAGGGAAAGCTGCCTGGAATGGATGCACACTGGATGGAAGTGTTACTGCAGGGTGTTCTTTATGAGGACAGAGAGTCCTATACCATGATGGAAGCAGAGCGGGAAAGCCTGCTGCAGGAATTAAAAGAGGCAGGAGCCATCTACCGGAACAAGGTTGCGCTGCGGGATAATGAAGCCATAAAAAAGGTACTTATGAAAAGCCAGGGAAAGATGGAGAGCATCCATACCATTGTGCAGGCTGAGTATGAGGCACTGGAAAATGATTTACGCCTTCTGGTTCTCTGCGATTATATTAAGAAAGACAAATTGCCGGAGATTGGAAGTAAAGATACACTGGTTACAGAGCTTGGTGCAGTGCCGATTTTTGAATATTTAAGGCGGCAGAACATGGCTGGAATCCGTCTTGGTGTGCTGAGTGGAACAGTGATAATCGTTCCAATGGAAGTCGAAGCAAAATTGCCGGAATTACTGGCACAGTATGGCTGCAGCGGAACGTTGAATCCACTGGGAGATACCGGATACGGACAGCTTATGATAAAGGGAAAGAGCACCCACACCGTAGCTGTTGTGACGGAGTTATTCCGTCAGGGAGAGATTCATACATTGATTGGAACCAAGTCATTGCTGGGAGAAGGCTGGGATGCACCGTGCATCAATTCCCTGATACTGGCAACCTATGTAGGGTCTTTTATGCTGAGTAACCAGATGCGTGGAAGAGCAATCCGTACCGACAGAGAGCAGCCGGATAAGACCGGAAACATCTGGCATCTTGCCTGCATTTTTCCAAAAGAGCGGGGACAGCAGAGTAATACCGATGCAGAGGGCGATTATGAAATGCTGGAACGCCGGTTTGAATCATTTTTAGGAGTATCCTGCAGGGAAGATGTAATCGAAAGCGGAATCGGTCGGCTGGACATTCCAAAGATAACATCAAAATATGAGGTAGATAAAGCAAACCGCATGATGCTTGAGCGTGCAAAGGACAGAAATGCATTGAGGCAGCGATGGAACCAGTCCTTACAGGAAGTGCGAAATCAGATGGAAATAGAACAGATAGATGAAATTGCAGCAAAAGAAATAGAAACCGGATATATCTTTATTAATGCGGTCTGTATAGAAATCATACAGGTGATACTTGCAATACTCTTAATGAGTGGAAGAATGATGGCACAGAAGCTTGGTAATCATCCGGCTTTCCTGTTACTTGGAATTGCGCTGTTAGCCGCATTTGCCGGAATTGTCTATCAGGGGATACGTCTGTTTAAATTCAGCACCCCGGCAAGACGGATGAAACAGCTTAGCGAAGCAATGCTAGATGCATTGAGGGAATGCGGGGAATTAGAGGATGGTGCCCATTGCAGGACAGAAGTAGAATCCTTTAATGGATTTGTGGTAGGTACCTGGCTTAAAGGTGGAACCACCAGAGATAAGACAACCTATTCTGCCTGCATGGAAGAATTGTGGGGTGTTATTGATAACCCAAGGTATCTTCTTATCCGGGAAAAAATCTTTGGCACATCAAGAGAGTGTTACAGTGTCCCGGAAATATTCGGAAGACAAAAGGAGCGTGCCCTGATTTTTGAAAAGCATATGAAAAGGGCTCTTGGACCATACCATGTGGTATATACAAGAACCCCGGAAGGACGAAAATTATTATTAAAAGAGCGGACACGCTCCTTTGTAAATCAAAACCAGAGCCTTTTGCAGGGAAAGAAAATTGCAAAAGGATATTAAGAATAATAAGAATTTTCAATTTTGGGATATTTTTTAGTTACTCCAAAGAAAAAGAGGAGCAGTCCTGCAACCAGTAGTCCGGCACCAACAAAGAACCACAGGAAGAAGAACGGAATGGTATCTGCTTTATACATAAACCAGTCCGGAGAGAAGGTTCCCCAGATGTTAAAGAGGATATGGAAAAGCATGGAAGGATAAATGCTGCGGCTTTTCTCGCAGATAAATCCAAGAACAATTCCTACCACAAAAGCATAAACACCCTGAATCATATTCATATGGAACACACCAAAGAGCAGTGCCTGCAAGAAGTTAGCAACCCAGAAAGGCATTGCTCTTTTTGCATATTTCAAAGTCAGTCCACGGAAAATCAGTTCTTCACAGACAGGTCCAATCAGAACGGAATAGAGAACCAGAATCAGGGAAGGCTCATCCAGTCCCACCGATTCTACCAGGTTACTGTAATATTCCAGCCAGTGCGGGTTAATGGCTGCAGTAAAAGATACAATGTAATTGGTAATATACTGTAATCCTACTGCAGTAATAAGAATGCCGAAGATAACCAGAATATTAAATGGTTTCCGTACATTTTCCGGTTCTGTCTGCCGGAACTTTTTATAATACCAGTAGGCAAATACCACAAGGGCAACAGTACCGTAGGCTGCACTGACACCGGCATTAAAATTGGCGGTGGAAATAATATTTAAAAATGCATCCATACAGTCATCGATAGAAGTTGCCCCTTTGGTATAAAAACCACCCAGCAGAGCAAGCCCTACTGCTGGAATGGAGATAAGCTGCTGCAGGCCAAATGCCAGCAGAGCCGGAAGAAAACAGAACATAATTCTGCCAAATCGCCTCATGAAAAAACCTCCTCAAGTATCATCACTTTTCTTGGCACATTATAACAATTATGAATCGAATATGCAAATTACTGAGGTACCGCCTGTTTAAAAATACATGGAAAAATGTTTTTTTAAATGTAGACAAATACTCTCCGGGTACTTGTGAAATAGGCGGAATCATGCTATACTAGGCGTTATGTTGATATATTTTATGATGTTGTATGAAATATAAATTCACATAATTATAATCAGAGGAGGAATAAATATGAAGAACATGAAGAAATTTGCAGCACTTTTATTAACTGCAGCAATGACAGTAGCAATGGTAGGATGTGGCTCATCTGTAGCTGCAAACACAGTAAATTCCAAGGATGACCTTCCGGGAAAGAAAATCGGTGTTCAGCTTGGAACAACCGGAGATGCCGATGCAACAGCATATGAGGACGAAGGAAGCACCGTAGAGCGTTACAACAAAGGTTCTGATGCAATTCAGGCATTAAAGACCGGTAAAATTGATTGTGTAATCATCGACAAGCAGCCTGCAGAGGCATTTGTTGAGAAGAATGATGACTTGAAAATTTTAGATGATACCTTTGACGCAGAGGAATATGCAATCTGTATCGCAAAAGATAACACAGATTTAACAGATGAATTCAACAAAGCAATCGAAGAGTTAAAAGCCGACGGAACAATCGATACTATCATCAGCAACTATATTGGTGATGAAGCAGGAGAGCATCCATATGAGACTCCGGAGGGAACAGAATATCCAAACGGAAAACTTACCATGGCAACCAATGCGCAGTTTGAGCCATACGAATATTATGATGGTGACAACGTAGTTGGTATCGATGCAGATATCGCAAAAGCAATCTGTGACAAGCTTGGTTATGATTTAGAGATTGAAGATATGGAATTTGATGCAATCATCGCAGCAGTATCTTCCGGTAAAGCAGATTTTGGTGCAGCAGGAATGACTGTAAAAGAAGACCGTCTTAAGAACATTGATTTTACAGATACTTATGCAACAGCAAGCCAGGTTATTGTAGTAAGAAATAAATAATCGGTATAGGAGGAAAGACCTTGAGCGATTTTTTAAGCAGCTTTCAACAGGATTTTATAGAGAAAGACAGATATCTTTATCTGTTACGTGGCCTTGGCAATACACTGCTTATTGCAGTGCTTGCAGTACTTCTGGGTATTGTGGTTGGATTTTTAGTCGCAATTATCCGTTCCACCCATGATAAACATGGTGGATTAAATGTTTTGAATTTTATATGTAAAATGTATCTTACCATATGGCGTGGAACCCCTACGATGGTACAGCTTTTGATTATGTACTATATTATTCTGGTTGCACTCGATAATAAGATTGCAGTGGCTGTAATCGCTTTTGGTTTGAATTCGGCTGCCTATGTAGCAGAGATTGTACGCTCCGGAATCATGTCTGTAGACGAAGGACAGTTTGAAGCTGGACGAAGCCTCGGACTGAATTATTCGCAGACCATGCGTCTGATTATTCTGCCACAGGCATTTAAGAATGTACTTCCGGCACTGGCAAATGAGTTTATTACCTTACTGAAAGAGACTTCCATCAGTGGATATATTGCAATCCCGGATCTGACAAAGGGTGGCGATATCATCCGTAGCCAGACCTATGACCCGTTCTTACCATTGTTCGGGGTTGCAATTATCTACCTGATAATCGTTATGATTTTAACGGCTGGTGTACATAAACTGGAAACGAGGTTGAGAACAAATGAGCGATAAGAAGGTATTGATTGAAGTAAAGGATTTGTGTAAATCCTTTGGAAATGTAAATGTATTAAATGGTATCTCCACAGAAATCGCCCAGGGAGAGGTAGTAGCCATCATCGGACCATCCGGTTGTGGTAAATCCACATTCTTACGTTCCTTAAATCTTTTAGAGGAGCCGACTTCCGGTGTGATTACTTTTGAAGGAACAGATATCACGGATAAATCCGTAGACATCAACAAAATGCGTCAGAAGATTGGAATGGTATTCCAGCAGTTCAATCTGTTCCCAAATTATACCGTAAAAGGAAATATCATGCTGGCACCGGTTCAGACCGGACTTATGAATAAGGAAGAGGCATCTAAGCGTGCGGACGAGCTTTTGATGAGAGTCGGACTGTCTGATAAAGCAGATACCTATCCCGCAATGCTTTCCGGTGGACAGAAACAGCGTATTGCAATTGCAAGAGCACTGGCAATGAATCCGGATGTCATGTTATTTGACGAGCCGACTTCCGCACTGGATCCGGAAATGGTAGGAGAAGTTCTTGAAATTATGAAAGAACTGGCACAGGACGGAATGACTATGGTAGTGGTAACGCACGAAATGGGATTTGCAAGAGAAGTGGCAAGCCGTGTCATGTTTATCAATGAAGGACAGATTCAGGAAGAGAATACACCGGCAGAATTCTTCGCCAATCCACAGAATCCGCGTCTATGCGACTTCCTTTCCAAAGTATTGTAGCGAAAGAACAGATAAAACGGAAAAAATAGTTGATAAAAAGTTTTCATAAGCTATTGCAATCAGAAAAGAAATAGTCTATGATAAAACCGTTATATGACTGACGGATAAGTGGAAAAACCACATGAAGTATAACGAAAACGAGCCGACCGTCTGGGCGATGAACCTGGAGGACTGGCTCGTTTTCTTTTGTGTATGTTATTTTGAACATCAAAAGATATTGACAAAAAAATAACGGTCAGTATATACTAACTACAGTTAAACAAGACTAATTCAAGCCGATGAATAAAAAGTCTGTTGACAGTAAATTTAGTAACCATTCAGTGTTCATACTGAATACATTTTTTAGGAGGATATCGTAATGATTGAAATGAAAGAGTGGGATGGATTCGAAGGACGTCTCTGGAAAGAAGAAATCAATGTTCGTCAGTTTATTCAGGACAACTACACTCCATATGATGGAGATGAGAGCTTTTTAGCTGAGCCGACAGATGCAACCAACAAGCTATGGGGGGCACTTCAGAAATTACAGAAAGAAGAGCGTGCCAAGGGCGGCGTTCTTGATATGGAGACAGAGGTTGTAACCGGAATTACAGCTTATGGTCCGGGATATATTGATGAAAGCTTAAAAGATTTAGAGCAGGTAGTTGGTCTTCAGACTGATAAACCATTAAAGAGAGCTTTCATGCCATATGGTGGAATCAAGATGGCTGTTCAGGCATGTGAGACCTACGGTTATGAAGTAAATGATAAATTAAAAGAAATTTTCACCAAGTATCATAAGACACACAATACAGCAGTATTTGATGCTTATACACCGGAAATGATGAAGGTTCGACATGCTAAGATTTTAACAGGTCTTCCGGATACCTACGGTCGTGGACGTATTGTAGGTGATTACCGCCGTGTAGCATTATACGGACTGGATTACTTAATCGCTGAGAAGAAGAAAGACAAAGCCAACTGCGGATGCGGACAGATGACAGATGATGTCATCCGTTTAAGAGAAGAAATTGCAGAGCAGATTAAATGTCTGGAAGACATGAAGAAACTGGCTGAGATTTACGGATATGATATTTCAAGACCTGCAACCAATGCAAAAGAGGCTGTTCAGTGGTTATACTTCGGATACCTTGCAGCAATCAAGACACAGAACGGTGCAGCAATGTCAGTAGGACGTGTTTCTACTTTCCTTGATATTTATATTAAGAGAGATATGGATAAGGGAATTCTTACCGAGCAGCAGGCTCAGGAGCTGATTGACCATTTCACAATGAAACTTCGTATGGTTAAATTCGCACGTATTCCTTCTTATAACCAGTTATTCTCCGGAGACCCTGTATGGGCAACCCTTGATGTAGCAGGAACAGGTGTAGACGGACGTTCCATGGTAACCAAAACAGACTTCCGTTTCCTTCATACCTTAGAGAATATGGGACCGGCACCGGAACCAAACCTTACTGTATTCTATTCATCCAGACTGCCACAGACCTTCCGTGATTATGCAGCACGTATCTCGATTGAAACAAGTTCTATCCAGTATGAGAACGATGATGCAATGAAACCGGTATGGGGCGATGATTACGCAATCTGCTGCTGTGTATCTGCTACACAGACAGGTAAAGAGATGCAGTTCTTCGGCGCTCGTGCAAACCTTGCAAAATGTCTGCTTTACGCAATCAACGGTGGTGTTGATGAGAAATCAGGCGAGCAGGTAGGACCAAACTACGCACCAATTACAGCGGAATATCTTGACTATGATGAAGTAATGGCAAAATATGACAAGATGATGGACTGGTTAGTAGACATCTATGTAAATACACTGAACCTGATTCAGTATATGCATGATAAATATTACTATGAAGCAGCAGAGCTTTCCCTGATGGATACCGACTTAAAGAGAACCTTTGCAACCGGTATTGCAGGATTTTCACATGTTATCGATTCTCTTTCTGCAATCAAATATGCAAAAGTAAAAGTCGTACGTGATGAGAACGGACTTGCAAAAGACTTCGAAATCGAAGGAGACTTCCCGAAGTACGGAAATGATGATGACCGTGCAGATGAAATCGGAGTATGGCTGCTTAAGACTTTCATGGATAAATTAAAGAAACATCATACTTATCGTGATTCTGAGCCTACAACTTCTATCCTTACCATTACTTCTAACGTAGTATATGGTAAAGCAACCGGAGCTATGCCGGATGGACGTAAAGCCGGCGAACCACTTTCACCGGGAGCTAACCCATCTTACGGTGCAGAGCAGAACGGACTTTTAGCTTCCTTAAACTCTCTGACCAAGCTTCCGTATGAGTGGGCATTAGATGGTATTTCCAATACACAGACCATCAATCCTGGCGCACTTGGAAACAACGAGCAGGAAAGAATTGATAACCTTGTAAATGTAATGGACGGATACTTTGATCAGGGTGCACATCATCTGAATGTTAATGTATTTGGCAAAGAAAAGCTTATTGATGCAATGGAGCATCCGGAGAAAGAAGAGTATGCAAACTTCACAATCCGTGTATCCGGCTATGCAGTTAAGTTCATCGACCTGACAAAAGAGCAGCAGCTTGATGTTATTGCCCGTACCTGTCATGAGCGTATGTAATTTAAGACAGTAACCGAACTGCGGGGAGTATACGATTTTCCGCGATTCAGGTAAAGCAGAATGTGCAGGCTTAATGAAAAAAAGCCTGCACATTTTTATCATAGGTTGTTAAACATCCGTAAGTATTTTGGTGTATAGGAGGCAATATGAGTGAAATAAAAGGACGCATCCATTCCGTAGAAAGCTTTGGCTCGGCAGACGGGCCGGGTGTAAGATATATTGTATTTTTAAAAGGCTGTAATATGAGATGTCAGTACTGCCATAACCCGGATACCTGGGCGAAAGATGGCGGAGAGCTGATGACACCGGAAGAAGTGTTAAAAAAGGCACTTCGCTATAAAACATATTGGAAAGAAAAGGGTGGAATCACCGTAAGCGGTGGAGAGGCTCTTTTACAGATAGATTTCGTAACAGAACTGTTCCGGCTGGCAAAAGAAAAAGGGGTAAATACCTGTCTCGATACCTCCGGCAATCCATTTTCCATGGAAGAACCATTTAAAAGTAAATTTGATGAGCTGATGAAATATACAGACCTCTTTATGTTAGACATTAAGCATATGGATGATGCAGCACACCGGAAACTCACCGGACAGACGAATCAGAATATTTTGGAAATGGCAGCTTATTTATCAGACCATGGCAAAGCAATGTGGATCCGCCATGTGCTGGTGCCGGGTATTACAACAGAAGAGGATGAGCTTCACCGCTTAAGAAGTTTTCTTGATACCCTTAAGACAGTAGAGCGGGTGGAAGTGCTGCCATATCATACCTTAGGCGTCTTTAAATGGAAGGAACTTGGAATTCCATACCAGTTAGAAGGCGTAGACCCGCCTACAAAGGAGCAGATAGACCGGGCAAAAGAGATTCTTGGGGCACTGTAAAATAGATAAGCAGCATTACAGGAAAATAAAAAAGTAATGCTGCTTTTTAGATTCTGACGATAATGCGGGTAAGATATTCACTTCGTTTATCCGTCATGGTAGCGTTAATCAATTCTTCTTCATAGAATCTGCCATCGGATGAAGTAATCTGGTGCTGCTTCATGTAGCTGCGCAGCCTGTCATAAGCGAGTGAAATATCATCCCAGTCTCCCAGGTGATAGGCGGCGAGACATTTAGAAGCCGGAAGAATCCGGTAAGGCATTTTCTTGGGAGGGGTCTGCATGGCAAGGCATACCTCGTGATAAAGATTATGGGCACCCCGGGCAAGGTCATGCTCCATCTGGATATAAAGCACTGTAAAACCGGTAGTTTCCTTGCTTTCATAATAGGAGTTCAGAAGCTCACTGACTTTTACGGAGATGGTCTTATCATCGGAAGAACTGATAGGGTGTGCTGCAATATAAAATCCTGGCAGAGAGACTTCTTCAATGATATCCGGATTTATAGTCAGGCTGGTTTTAATTCGTTTCTGCTGTCTTTGAATCCACTTCTGTTTTTCTTTTAATGCACGAATCTGCTGTTCGATGACAGCGTTTTCTTTCGTAAGAAGTGTGGCATAATTTTCCGGGCTTCGGTGTTCCATGTATTCTTTAATTTCCGGCAGAGGCATGCCAAGTTCCCGCAGCGTGATAATGGCATCTAACACATCCATCTGGCGGACGGTGTAGTAGCGGTAGTCATTGTCCCCTCTTGCTTCGGGTGAAAAAATACCAAGCTGGTCGTAGTGAAACAGTGTATTTTTTGTAGTGCCCATCATCCGGGCAACTTCTCCTGTGGTCAGATATTCATTTCTACTCATTAAAAAAATCTCCTTGACTATATGGTTACCATATAGTTTATGATAGCAAATAGTGATTCATAAGACAAGGAGGTTATCATGTCGAATTCGTTAAATCAGAACTTTAAAACATTATCCTTATTGAAATTTGCATTGCCATCTATGATTATGATGGTATTTATGTCATTGTATACAATCATAGATGGAATCTTTGTGTCAAGACTGGTAGGAGAAAGCGCTCTTTCCGCAGTCAATATTGTATGGCCGGTTATTTGTATTCTCATTGCAATCGGCGTTATGCTGGCAACCGGTGGAAGTGCAGTGGTAGCGAGAAAAATGGGTGAGGGAGATGAAAAGGGAGCATGTGAGAACTTTACTTTTCTTGCAGTGGCAGGAGTTGCTGTAAGCCTGGTGCTGCTGGTTATTGTATTACTTTTTCATAAACCGATTGTATATGCATTAGGAGCAGACGACTCTTTATTCGAAAATGGGAAAACATATCTTATTTATATGATGTATTTTGGACCGTGCTGTATTTTGCAGAGTTTATTTCAGTGCTTCTTTGTGACTGCAGGAAAACCTGCATATGGACTCGGACTGATTACTGCCGGAGGTGTAGCCAATGCAATCTTAGATTATGTCTTTATGGGACCAATGCAGCTTGGCATTGCCGGAGCAGCTATTGCAACAGGCATCGGACAGATGATTCCTGCGGTAGTGGGAGTCATCTATTTCCTTGTGAAAAGAAAAGGACTTCATTTTACCCGCTTCCATTGGGATGGAAAAGCATTGTGGCAGTCCTGCACCAACGGTTCTTCCGAGATGGTAACGAACCTTTCCAATGCAGTAATTACATACCTTTTTAATATTATTCTGATGCGTATGGTTGGAGCAGACGGGGTAGCTGCAATTACCATTATTTTATACGGACAGTTTTTATTCAATGCGCTGTATCTTGGATTTTCCATGGGTGTGGCACCGGTTATCAGCTTCCAGTACGGAGCAAAGAACAGTGAAAAATTAAGTAACGTTTACCATATCAGTAACCGGTTTGTAAAAATATCTTCCGGTTTTATGGCGGTGGCATCCATCCTTCTGGCGAAGCCGATTACATCAGTATTTGTCTCAGAAAGCAGTCATACCTTTGCAATGACAGTTACGGGATTTGCATTGTTTGGCATCAACTATCTTTTCAGCGGCTATAACGTATTTACCTCTTCGCTGTTCACGGCACTTTCTGATGGAAAAACATCTGCACTGGTATCCTTCAGCAGAACCTTTGTCTGTATTCTGGCCTCTTTACTGATTCTGCCGCAAATTATCGGATTAAAGGGAGTCTGGCTGGCAGTTCCGGTAGCAGAATTTGTGACATCAGGACTTTCTTTTTACTGTCAGAGAAGAAATTTATCGAAATACGGAATTTAAGAAACTTTTTTTTAATCTGGAACGTCTAATCTATAAAGAGTATAATGAATGGTAAAGAATGAATGGATAATACCATTTTAAGATAGTAAAGAGAGGATACGAAAGATGGTTTTTAGCAGCATAGCATTTATCATGTATTTTATGCCGGTATTTTTTCTGGTTTATTATATCCTGCCGGCTTCTTATAAGAATGCCTGGCTTTTCCTTGCCAGCCTTGGTTTTTATTACTATGGTGTCAGGGGAAATCCGGGTTATCTTTTACTTATGATTATGTCTGTGGTGGTCAATTTCGTGGCTGGAAAACTGATTGAAGCACAGAAGACGAAGCGGGCGAGGAAAGCCTGGCTTTTGGTTGGAATCGTCTATGATTTAGGATGGCTCATTCTGTTTAAATATCTGGGCTTTCTTATAGAGAATCTGAATGCCCTTTTTGGTGCAATGCACGTTAAGGTACAGCTGGAAACATGGAATCTGATTCTGCCGATTGGAATCAGCTTTTATACGTTCCAGATTATTTCCTATCTGGTGGACGTGTACCGGAGGGAAACGAAAGCGGAAAAATCGTTGATTTCACTGGGAACGTATCTTTGCATGTTCCCGCAGTTAATTGCAGGACCGATTGTCAATTACCATCTGATTCAGGAACAGCTTCATAAGAGAAAACATTCCATGGTAAAGGTGGAATCCGGACTTAAGGTATTTGCACTGGGACTTGCTTATAAAGTATTGCTGGCAAACCGGGTGGGACATCTTTGGACAGAGGTGACAGCAATCGGTTATGAGAGCATTTCCACACCGCTGGCATGGATGAGCATTGTGGCATACAGCCTGCAGTTATATTTTGACTTCTATGGGTATTCCCTGATGGCAATCGGACTGGGGCGGATGATGGGCTTTGACTTCCCACAGAACTTTAACAATCCGTATATGGCAGTGTCTATGACGGATTTCTGGCGCCGCTGGCATATGACACTGGGTGGCTGGTTCCGGGAATATGTATACATTCCGCTGGGGGGCAACCGCGGTGGTTTTGCAAAGACCGTCCGCAATATGTTTGTGGTATGGCTTCTGACAGGGCTCTGGCATGGCGCAAGCTGGAACTTTGTACTGTGGGGACTTTTGCTTTTTGTCTTATTATTCGTGGAAAAAGCCGGACTTGGAAAAGTGCTGGAGCGGCATAAGGCGCTTGGTCATATTTATATGATACTCTGGATACCGCTTTCCTGGCTGGTCTTTGTGATTACGGATTTAAGCCAGCTTGGCATTTATTTACAGAAATTATTCCCATTCTTTGGCAGTACCGGAACGGTATTGTTTCAGGGAGATTATCTGAAATATGGTAAGACCTATGGCATTTATCTGGTGCTTGGTATCCTGTTTGCAACAGGTGTTCAGGAGAAGCTCCTTAAGAAGAATAAGAACCGCCTCTGGGTGATCTTACTGCTGCTGGCATTATTCTGGGCGAGTGTATATTGTATGTATCTTGGAATGGATGATCCATTCTTATACTTCAGATTCTAGTGAGGAAATACGATGAAAAAATATAAATTTACTATACTTTTACTGCTGACATTTGTGATTGCATTCCCAGTGATTACCGTAAAGCTTGTAACTGCGGAGCAGGAGAAGAAGGCAAGGCAGGAAGAACTGGCACAGGTGACAGACACAGAAAAAGAGCCGGCGGAAGCAGTTGCCGGAACGGAAGAAAACAGCACAGATAAAGCCGGTACAGGACAGGCAGATATTGATAGTACAGAAAATACAGAAGATAAAACAGGTATCAAGGATAATGAAACGGTGGCAGATACGGAGCAGGAGGGAACCTTTACAACAGAGGATATCAGCTATTTTTCCGATGCCTTATTTATTGGAGATTCCAGAACAGTAGGATTATCGGAGTATGCAGACCTTGGGGATGCGGATGTATTTGCAACGATTGGCTTAAGTTCCTTTAAGCTGTTTGAAACAGAGGTGGATATGCCGGGCTATGGAAAAGAAACTTTGGATGAAGTGTTAAGCCGGAAGAATTACGGAAAGATTTATCTGATGCTAGGTATCAATGAACTGGGATATCCACATGCGAGCATAGAAAAGCAATATCGTGAAGTGGTAGAGAAAATACGGGAAATGCAGCCGGATGCCATTTTATTCTTAGAGGCGAGTCTTCATGTTTCCAAGGCAAAATCCGATTCGGACAGCCTTTATAACAATGCCAATATTGACTGGTTCAATGGTGTGGTGGAGTCCTTATGTGACCAGAAGCAGACCTATTATATTGATGTGAATGAAATCTTTGATGATGGGGCAGGAAACCTCGATGCCCAGTATACCAGTGATGATGCCCATCCTCTAGGAAAATATTATGCCCAGTGGGCAGAATGGATTCTGACGAAAGCTATTGTAAAGGAAAAATAAGACCAAAACCCTTAGGAAAACGCAGTGGAAAACCGATATATTATTTATAAAAGTGTATACAACAGCGAAAGAAATATCCGATAACCGGATAAGCGTTGCAGAAAGGCAAGGGAAGCGTATATGAATGGAATCAATACCAGCTTTGGGACACAGAGCTTATATCAGAATGACGGGACACAGGGAAGTGCAAAGTCAGATGATAAGAAACAGGATAATAAGAATGACAGCAATGTAATAAAAGGTGCCGGTCTTAACCTGAATCAGACAGATCTGATTGGACAGAAGATGGCAAATGCCCAGAAAGAAGCATTAAAGAAGATTATGGATACATTTTCCGGTGAGCATGCAGTGGATGAAGAGATGGACGAGCGGCGTGCCCACATTAAGGAAATTGACAGCGAGATAAAAGATTATCAGAGTGAAATCCGCGACTTACAGGATAAGGAAGCTGAATTAAAGGAACGTTACCAGGTAGCGGATGGCAGCCAGGAAAAGGCAGACCTTGACCTTTTAAAGAAAGCCAGTACAGCAGAAGGAAGAAGCATGCTTTCCGAAGAAGAATTAGAGCATGTCTCAGAATTAAAGAAAGGCGGAATGACAGACTATCAGAAAGAGTCCATGGACTACTATAAAATGGAGTCAGAATACAGAAGCAAGATAAAAGACCTTGGAAAGGAAAGAGCCGAGGATAACGGATACCTCCGGGCAGTACATACGGAACGGTTAAAGCATCATGATATGATAGACAGCCAGAAGGAAGCGGAAGAAATATTAGACAATGCATCCGATGAAGCAACATTAGGACTGATTGGGGAAGCAGTAGACCACATCGATGAGACCATCAAAGAAAATGAGAAAGATACGGATAAGAAGGATGCAGACAAGAAAGAGGATAAGAAGACTGATACAAAATTAGACAAGGAGACCCAGAGCAGCCTTTTAAAGAGTGAAGCAGAGAAAAAGGTTGCGGAGCATAAACTTGCCGAGGACGATATCAAAGGACTTGTCTATGATGAGCAGTTATAAACAAAATGGACAATTTGTGCTGTCAGATATACAAATTATCGAAAAAGTATAACTTGACCATACAAAAAAAATTTATTGTATATGTCAAAAAAACGCATTGTTTCTTATACTAATAAATGATAAAATACATAGAAGAAAAAAGAGGGAGGAAGTTAGCATGGCTTCATTCGTTGAAAACACACAGCACAAAGTAGAAAGAAAAGCTTTTGAGATAATGACCAATAGCATCGTAGGTAAGTTGACTAAGACAGATGATATCGCGAAAAGACAGGAAACATTCCTTGAACTTATTGACAAGGCAGAGACTTTCTGGGGAAATGGCGCAGACAAGGCAACATTGGATAAGGTCAGAGAGTATGTAAAGAATCCGGAGAACAGATGGGTGAAGTTTGTAAACCGTGTTCTGGATGAGACAAATCCAAATTATGCTAAGAAATTCCTTCTGAATTTAGGATATGAAGCATTTTTCCGTGGAACAAAGACAATCAGGGCAAACCGTGAGAAGTACAACTGTAATATTCCATGGCTGATTCTTTTTGACCCGACAGACGCATGTAATATGCATTGTGTAGGATGCTGGTCTGGCACATATGGCCACAAGAATAACATGTCCTATGAGGATATGGATAAGATTGTTACACAGGGTAAGGAACTTGGAACTTATCTTTACTTTATGACAGGTGGAGAACCGACTGTTCGTAAGAATGATATTTTAAAACTTGCTGAGAAGCATAATGATTGTATGTTCGGTCTTTTCTCCAACTCTACTCTGATTGATGAGGAGTTATGTAAGAAGATTGTAGAACTTGGAAATATTACATTCCTTCTTTCCATTGAGGGAACACCTGAGACAAATGACGGACGTCGTGGTGACGGACATTATGCAGCCGTTATGAAGGCAATGGATTTGCTGAAACAATATGGTATCATATTCGGAACTTCTATCTGCTATACCAGAGCCAATGTTGAGGCTGTTACCGATGAGAAATTCTTACGTTTCATTGCTGATAAGGGCGCACGTTTCGGTTTCTACTTCCATTATATGCCGGTAGGACAGAACGCAGCTCCGGAGCTGATGCCGACATTGGAACAGCGGGAAGAAATTATTAAGAAGATTCGCTGGGTTCGTACCGGAGACAATGATATCGGATTTTTCCCAATGGACTTCCAGAATGACGGAGAATTTGTTGGCGGATGTATTGCCGGTGGACGTAACTACTTCCATATTAATGCACAGGGAGACGCAGAACCGTGCGTATTTATCCATTTCTCGGATTCGAATATCCATGATAAGTCAATCCTTGAGATGCTGCAGAGTCCATTGTTTAAGGCATATCATGAAGGACAGCCATTTAACAGAAACCACCTGCGTCCATGTCCGATGCTTGAGAATCCAAAGCTCTTAAGGGAAATGGTAAACAAGACTGGTGCGAAGGGAACAAACGCTGAGGCAGAAGAGACTGTTGAGCATCTTTGCTCTAAGTGTGACCACTATGCAGAAGAGTGGGGACCGGTTGCAGACCGTATCTGGGCAGAACAGAAACATAAGAAAGCACCTTATGAGAATTATACGGAAGAAAAGAGAGAACATCCGGAACTTGCAGCATTTGAGCATGCGGATGGTTCCGATGGATTAAGAGATGAGGATCTTCAGTAATTAAATCAGACGTTAAAATAGGACTAAATCAGCACTTGTGATGGAATATTCCATCAGCTGGTTTGGTCCTTTTTTTATTTCAAAAGAATGGTCGAATGGACTTGCAGCAGTTTTTAACAAGAAGACATTTTTTGATACAATTACAGATAATGTTGGTGTATTGAGCAAAAGTACTTTGGAAAAATATTTGAAAAAGTATTTGGAATCTGGTGAAATAGTGCGTATTGGAAGAAATGCGTATTGTGCCAGAGGAAAACTAAAAGATTATGAATATGATTATTCTGATATAGCAGTTCATATAGCGAAAATATTGAAGGAGGATTTTTACGATTTAGATTTCAGAATTTCAGAGCTGTATCAAATGAATCGTTTTTTGAATCATCAAATTGCACATAATGTTATTTTTGTCTTCGTAGAGAAAGAATTGTGTATTTCTGCCTTTGAAAGATTGAAAAAAGAGTATGAAGGCAACATACTTATAAATCCAACGGAAGAAGATTTTTTTAATTATAGACGAGAAGATATGATTGTTGTAAGAAATCTTTTGACGGAATCACCAAAAGGGAAAAAGGAGGTCTGGCATACAGGTTTAGAAAAATTGCTGGTAGACATTTTTTCGGAGAAGCTGATAAAAGCAATGTTTAGTGAATCAGAGTATCCAGCAATATATGAAACAGCATTTAATTCTTATGTTGTGGATGAGAGTCAGATGTTCAGGTATGCTAAAAGACGAAAAAGTGCAGATAAGATAAAGAAATTTATACAGGAAGAAACGGATGCAAAATTACGATTGGAGTAGAGTAGTTATCAATGATTACTAGAGAGAATTATAGCATGGCGTATTGTAAGAGCAGTCCCGGAACAGAGCTATCATCTGCATTGGAAGCAGGGACGGTATAAGCAATGATATAATCGTTGGCAATGCAGCCAAAGGAAAGGGCTGCGGTGGCACATAAATATAAATACCAGAGCTTTAGATTGCTCAGGCGGACCGTAATAAAATATGCAATAAGGCATACAGACAGGAGTGGGAAAAAGAACATCTCTGGTGGACTTAAAAACCGCCGGGGTGATAACTTTAGATGCAGACGATGTTACTGGTGATGCATTTATCTCTGCCGGTTCAGTTAAGCTTGAGGCGGATCAGTTGCACATCTATTTATCAGGTGGAACGGTGAAGTATCTGATAGAGGCAACGGATGGGCAGAACGGAGAAATCAGCCTGAAAAAGACTGGTTCCCTGAATTCGTTTGATCTGGATAATGGAAATAATATAAATGTAACAGATGCATTTTTTAAAGCAAAAGATACATTTCTGTCATCCAATGGAAACAGTAATTCGAACAGTTCGAGTGGCAGGATAGTTCTTGTGGGTGAAACAATAGCAGAAGGCAATCTTGAATTAGAAACAGTAAAAGATGTAACAATCCGCGCAAAGAAGACTGCGGTAAAAGGAAATCTCGCTGTCAATGCAGAAAATGGATATGGTGTTGAGATAACCAGTGAAGGGGGAGCAGTATCAACCGGAAGTACAGAGATTACGGCACCTTCATTATTTGTTACGCTGCAGGCACAAAATGACATTGCACTTCTGGGAGGAACATTGCAGACGCAGAATGATATCGTAAAATATAGCGATGGCGGGGAAAACTGGGTACAGATAATGGCAACCGGCGAGACATATGATGCAGATAACTGTGAACATCCGATTTTAGCAGGATATTCCGGCAGATGTATGGTCTGTGGAGCAAGTGACATAGAATATGCAGAGCTGATTGGAACGGATGGAACGACTAAGAGAATGCTGAATGGAGACTTCGGTGGAACCGGAGCACATAATGATTTCAGATACCTGGAAGATGGAGATACCATCAAATTTGTGAAGGATATTTATGGAAATGGAAGAACCGCAGCAATCGGAGACAGTAAAGCCGTAACCCTTGACCTGAACGGACATACATTGATTCTGGATACGATTTCATCAGGGAACAATCTTACCATTGCAAATGGTAACTATAAGGGAAAGATTACCAATGGCGGTGTCGGACTTACAAAGGAACTGACCTTTAAAAATGCAAAAGCAGCACTGAATGATTTACAGTGGATGACGAACAATGGATGAAGATTCAAAGCTGGTATTAAAGAATGTAAGCCAGGGTATTTCGAATTATGCTAATGTTGCACTGGAAGAAAGCCTGGGAACAATCCGGGGATTCCTGCCAAAAGATTATTCTATCGCAAATAGGAAGAGAAATCCTGCAGATGCTGATTACAGAAATACCATTGTGGATGCAGATGGTCAGATTGCCCAGAATGTGGAGCTTCGTTATCGTAAGATGACAGATGCAGATTTATCGGCAACACTGAATCCAACGACCTATACTTATGATGGAACAGCAAAGGAACCGGAAGTACTTGTGGTATATGACGGACAGACGCTGACAAAGGATACGGATTACACCGTTGCTTATTCGGATAACAAAAATGCAGAAAATGCAGAGGTAACAATAACAGGTATTGGAGTGTATCATGAAGCAGCACATCTGCAATTTACGATAGGGAAGGCAGGTCAGGCGGCACCGACAGGACTGAAGGCTGTAAATACCAGTAAAACAGGTGCAAGTGATGGAGCCATTGAAAACCTGACTACTGCAATGGAATACAGCACAGATGAAATTCATTGGACCAAGGTTACAGATGGTACAAAGATAAACCAGCTTACAGCAGGTGACTATTTCGTACGGTATGCAGAGACAGGGAACTATCTGGCTTCTGCATCTACAAAGGTGACAGTTGCCGTAAAGGAAGACCCTTCCACTGGAAACGGTTCCAATACGGTAGCCCTGACGGGAACAACACAGAAGACGGCAACCATAAAAACTGGTGATGAAACACCGGTTGGAAGAATACTGCTTCTGATGTTTTCCGCAGCTGGATTACTGGTTGTGGCAGCTGCTGGCAGAAAGAAATATTGTTAATTGTTTAAGAAGGCACGCAGCGCATCCTTTTGTGCTTTATAATCACTGATTCCTAAATCATAAAGCTCCTGCATGATTTTCGGGTCAGTGGTAAAAGTGCCAATCTTAACCTGATGGGACGGTGCAAAGAGAAATGCCCGTCCTTCTTTTTGTAATTTTGCAGCAACTTCTACCGAGTGCCGGTAATTTAAGTGTCTGTTATCAATTGCAGTAATCGTATTTGGAAATTTCCGTAACATCTTTTTGTAAAGAAAACGGTAACTCTCCGGCTGCTTGACATAGCCAAGTGGACGGCAGTAGATAATTACTACCTTGTCGCAGCCATCTGCAATGGCACGTTCAACCGGAATGGAATCTGCAACACCGCCATCATAGTAATAATTGCCGTGAAAAGAAATCGGTTTGCAGAAGCCCGGAAGGGCACAGGTTGCCATAATGCCGCGGTAATCATCACGGCCTAAATCTTCTTTGGAAAAATATTCTGCCTTTCCGGTGGCAGCATTGGTTGCCGGAAAATGAAATTCACTTGGATTTGCTGCTAAGGCATCATAATCCAGCGGGTCGTTTCCTGTGGAATTGGTTAAGGTTCCGTAAATATATTGAAGTCCGAAGAGAGAACCGGTTTTAATCAGATTTTTGATACTGATGTAGCGGGGGTCCTTTACATGCTCTATATAGAAACGCAGATTACGGCCACGCTGCCCGGCAAGGTAAGAAGCAGTATTTGCCGCACCGGCAGATACCCCCATACAATAATCAAATGTAACATTGTCGTCTAAGAAGGCATCCAGAATTCCGGCACTGTAAGCACATTTCATACCGCCGCCTTCTACAATCAATCCAGACTTTTCCATGATATTCACCTCTTGAGATATACTTCGTTAATTTTTTCACATATAGTTTAGCACATTGAAGAAGAAAGTCAAAATACATTTTTTATTGTATGTATATTCCGGGAAAATATAAGAGTTTGCGGCATTCGGGCTGCTACCCATATGTCACTGCATTGTTAAGAGTCTCTAAGAATTTCATGAAATATAAAAAAAGTTCCGGCAACCGGCACAAATTCACATCCATGTTCATCTGTGCCTTGCTGGCACGTCCATGTGCCAGCATTGCCAGTTTTGGTGAGAAATTCTAAGAGTCTCTAAACAATTTCGTTAATATATGGGGAGCAGCCCGAATGCCGCAAATTGATATAATTTCCCCGGAATAATCCACACAGAATCTCCTTCCAGTCGTTGAAACCTTCTGCAAAAAACGCTATAATATGAGACAGTGATAAAAGGCGAAGAATAGAAACAGTGGAAGAGAGGAAGCGGGAATGGCATTTGCCCATTTACATGTACATACAGAATACAGTCTGTTAGACGGTTCAAATAAAATAAAAGAATATGTGGAGAAAATCAAGGCACTTGGCATGACAGCAGGGGCGATTACCGACCATGGTGTTATGTATGGTGTCATTGATTTCTATAAGGCAGCCAGGGAGGCGGGAATTAACCCGGTTCTTGGCTGTGAAGTCTATGTGGCTCCCGGCTCCAGATTAGACCGCGAGATGGTACATGGAGAGGACAGATACTATCATCTTGTGCTTCTGGCAGAGAATAACACAGGCTATAGCAATCTGATGAAAATTGTATCCAAAGGCTTTGTGGAGGGATACTATTATAAGCCGCGTGTGGACATGGAAGTGTTAGAAAAATACCATGAGGGAATCATTGCCCTAAGTGCCTGTCTGGCAGGTGAAGTACAGCGTAATCTGGTACGTGGAATGTATGAAGAAGCAAAAGAAGTAGCTTACCGCTATGAACGCTGTTTTGGAAAAGGCAATTTCTTTTTAGAGCTGCAGGATCATGGAATTCCGGAGCAGAAGCTGGTAAACCAGCAGCTTCTCCGCATGAGTCAGGAGACCGGAATTGAGCTGGTAGCAACCAATGACGTGCATTACACCAATGCAGAGGATGCAGAGCCTCATGACATCCTGCTCTGCCTTCAGACCGGAAAAAAATTAGCGGACGAAGACAGAATGCGTTATGAAGGCGGACAGTATTATGTCAAATCCGAAGAGGAAATGAAATCACTTTTTCCATATGCACTGCAGGCACTGGAAAATACCCAGAAGATTGCAGACCGCTGTCATGTGGAAATTGAATTCGGACATACCAAGGTACCGCATTTTGAGGTGCCGGAAGGCTATGATTCCTGGACTTATTTAAATAAATTGTGTCATGAAGGACTGGATAAGCGGTATGGAGCCGATGCACCAAAATACTTACAGAAATTAGATGACGAGCTTGCCGTTATTAAAAATATGGGATATGTGGACTATTTCCTGATTGTGTGGGACTTTATCCATTATGCGAGAGAGCATGATATTATGGTGGGACCGGGACGAGGCAGTGCCGCAGGAAGCCTTGTTTCTTACACCACCGGAATTACAGATATTGACCCGGTTCGTTACAATCTGATTTTTGAGCGTTTCTTAAATCCGGAACGTGTATCTATGCCCGATATTGATGTGGACTTCTGCTTTGAACGAAGACAGGAAGTTATTGATTATGTGGTAGAAAAATATGGCAAGGACTGTGTGACACAGATTGTAACCTTTGGTACGCTGGCAGCCCGTGGAGTAATCCGTGATGTGGGGCGTGTCATGGATTTGCCTTATAATTTTGTGGATACGATTGCCAAGGCAATTCCAAATGAACTGGGAATTACCATTGATAAGGCACTGATGATGAACCCGGAGCTTCGTGGCATGTATGAATCCGATGAGTCGGTAAAGAAACTTATCGATATGTCAAGAAGATTAGAAGGTCTGCCGAGGCATACGTCCATGCATGCAGCAGGCGTGGTAATCAGCCAGAAACCAATGGATGAATATGTTCCGTTGTCAAGAGCATCCGATGGCACCATAACCACACAGTTTACCATGACTACCATTGAAGAATTAGGACTTCTGAAAATGGATTTCTTAGGACTCAGGACACTGACTGTAATCCAGAATGCAGTCCGTCTTGCAGAAAAGAGCAGCGGTAAAAAAATTGATATGAATGCCATCGACTATAACGATAAGAAAGTGCTAGACTCTCTTGGAACCGGCAAAACCGATGGTGTCTTCCAGTTGGAAAGTGCCGGAATGAAGAACTTCATGAAGGAGTTAAAGCCACAGAGCTTAGAGGATGTTATCGCAGGCATTTCTCTTTACCGTCCGGGTCCAATGGACTTTATTCCGGCTTATATCAAGGGAAAAGACCACCCGGAAAGCATTACCTATGACTGCCCGGAATTGGAGCCGATTCTGGCGCCGACCTATGGCTGTATCGTATATCAGGAACAGGTTATGCAGATTGTACGTGACCTCGCCGGTTATACATGGGGCAGATCTGACCTGGTGCGCCGTGCCATGTCTAAGAAAAAGGGCAAGGTAATGGAGCAGGAGCGGAAGAACTTTGTCTATGGTAATCCGGAAGAAAATGTTCCAGGCTGTATTGCAAGAGGAATCGATGAGAAAGTGGCAAACAAGATTTATGATAACATGATTGACTTTGCCAAATACGCATTTAATAAATCCCATGCGGCAGCTTATGCAGTGGTTGCATATCAGACCGCATATTTGAAATACTATTATCCGGTAGAGTTTATGGCAGCGTTAATGACATCAGTCTTAGACAATACTTCCAAAGTCTCAGAATATATCTACACCTGCCGCCAGATGGGAATCGCAATTCTGCCGCCGGATATCAATGAAGGCGAGGGTGGTTTCTCCGTATCCGGTCAGGCAATCCGCTATGGACTTTCTGCCATTAAGAGTATCGGAAGACCGGTGATTGATGCCATTGTGGAGGAGCGTAAAATCCGTGGGCCGTTTACCACGTTAAAGGATTTTATTACAAGACTTTCCGGAAGAGAAGTGAATAAACGGACCATAGAAAACTTTATCAAAGCGGGAGCCTTAGACGGACTGGAAGGAAACCGCCGTCAGAAGATGATGATATACGGTTCTCTTTTGGATGCACTGAATCAGGAAAAGAAGACCACAATGGCTGGTCAGATGACACTTTTTGATATTGCACCGGAAGAGGACAAGGCAGAGTACGAAATCAAGCTTCCGAATGTAGAAGAGTATGACAAAGAAGTGCTTCTTGGCTTTGAAAAGGAAGTCCTGGGTATATATATCAGCGGACATCCGTTGGAAGAATATATGGAGCGTTTAAAGAAGAATACCAATGCCGTTACCACAGACTTTGTACTGGATGAAGAGACCGGAACCCTTAAGGTATCGGATGGCGCAAGGGTGCGTATCGGTGGAATGATTACCGATAAAGTCATCAAGTATACCAAGAATAATAAGGCAATGGCATTTATTACGTTAGAAGATCTGGTGGGAACAGTGGAAATCATCATTTTCCCGAAGGATTATGAGCGTTACGCAAAATATCTTGAAAATGATGCCAAAGTATTTGTGGAAGGCCGTGTAACTGCAGAAGAAGACCGCAACGGCAAGCTTATTTGTGAGAAAATCATTTCCTTTGATGAAGTGAAACGGGAGCTGTGGCTGCAGTTCCCGAGTAAGGGCGATTTCGAAGAAAAAGAAGGTGCTCTTTATGGAAAAATGATGGATGCCGATGGCTCAGAGCATGTCGTTATTTATCTTGCAGCAGAAAAACAGATGAAGCGTCTGCCGGAAAACAGAAATGTTGCAATTACAAAAGAACTTTTAGAAGAACTTGGGAATTTCTTAGGTAAAGACAATGTAAAAGTTGTAGAAAAGTCATTGTAGCCATTGCAAAACCACAGTTTAAGGATTAGAATAAAAATGATTGGATAAAGAACAAAGAGAAGTGTTTACATATAGGAGGTAACAGGGAATGTCAAAAGAAATTCAGACAATTGGTGTTTTAACCAGTGGCGGGGATGCTCCGGGCATGAACGCTGCTATCCGTGCGGTAGTAAGGGAAGCTATTGCAAAGGGAAAGAAAGTAAAAGGAATTAAGAGAGGTTATGCAGGTCTTTTGCAGGAAGAGATTATTGATATGGAAGCAAAAGATGTAGCAGACATTATCCAGAGAGGTGGAACAATTTTACAGACTGCACGTTGTCAGGAATTCGTAACACCGGAAGGACAGCAGAAGGGTGCTGAAATCTGCAGAAAACATGGCATTGATGGAATTATCGTAATCGGTGGAGACGGTTCCTTTAAGGGCGCACAGAAGCTGGCAGCACTTGGAATCAACACCATCGGATTACCGGGAACCATTGACCTTGATATTTCCTGTACCGATTATACCATCGGTTTTGATACCGCAGTAAATACTGCCATGGAAGCCATTGATAAGGTACGTGATACCTCAACCTCCCATGAGCGCTGCTCCATCATTGAAGTAATGGGCAGAGGTGCAGGCTACATTGCACTGTGGTGTGGTATTGCCAATGGAGCAGAGGATATCCTGCTTCCGGAGAAATATGATTATGACGAGCAGAAGCTTGTAAATAATATTATAGAGAACAGAAAACGTGGAAAGCAGCATCATATTATTGTAAATGCAGAAGGTATCGGTCATTCCGCAAGCATGGCAAAGAGAATTGAAGCAGCAACCGGAGTTGAAACCAGAGCGACCATCTTAGGACACATGCAGCGTGGTGGAAGCCCGACCTGTAAAGACCGTGTTTATGCATCTACCATGGGATGCATTGCCGTAGATTTGCTGTGCGAAGGCAAATCCAACCGTCTTGTAGCATATAAAAATGGTGAATTCGTAGATTATGATATTGACGAGGCACTGGCAATGACCAAATCCATTCCGGAATATCAGTATGAAATCTGTAGAAATCTTTCCAGATAGGATGTTATTATGATTACCAGTACAGCAAATCCGCAGGTAAAAAATTTAATTCAGTTAGTAAAAAAAGCCAAAGTTCGTAATGAACAGAGGCTTTTTGTTGTGGAAGGAATCCGTATGTTCCGGGAAATCCCGGAAGGCTGGCTTGATAGAATTTATGTTTCCGAGCATTTCATGGAAGAGAAATCCCATGTAAAAGTTCTGCAGGGAAAAAATTATGAAGTACTTGCCAATCATGTGTTTGAAAGTGTGTCCGATACCAAGACACCGCAGGGAATCCTTTGTCTTGTGAAAATGCCGGATTATACCTTAGAAGAAGTAATACCAAAGGAAAATGCCCATCTTCTGATTCTTGAAAGTATTCAGGATCCGGGCAATTTAGGCACGATGTTCCGGACCGGAGAGGGAGCGGGAATCAGCGGAATTATCATGAACCGCACTACTGTAGATGTTTTTAATCCAAAGACCATCCGCTCCACTATGGGCAGTATCTTTCGCGTACCATTTTTCGTGACGGAAAACCTGCAGGATATACTGATGCAGTTAAAGTCCCGGAAAATAAAGCTTTACAGTGCCCATCTGCAGGGCAGTGTTTCTTATGAGGAGCCGGATTATAAAGAACCCACAGGCTTTTTAATTGGAAATGAAGGAAATGGATTATCGGATGAGATTGCCAGAATGGCAGATACCTATATCCACATTCCAATGGCAGGAAAAGTAGAATCACTGAATGCAGCAATTGCGGCAACACTGCTGATGTATGAGGCAGCACGCCAGAGGAGGTAAGGGATGTTCCGGTTATGGGCAAAAGAATTTAAAGACAATCATATGTTAAAGGATACCACCATCTGTGATGACTCCGGGGATACCAGAACCCATAAGGTGTTCCGGGCATTAGATGAGGTGTGCTATACCTTTGATTTGGGAAAACCAATCTGGTTAGACCGCAATGTGGATGAATTTAAGCGGCATGCAAAGACCAGGTTTTATCAGGATAATTTTGTGGAAGAAATTGAATTTGATTTTTTGGAAATTCATGTGATTGAAGAGGATTAAGTAACTGTGTCAGGAGGAAAGAAAATGGAAGGGCAGATGCGCCGGGATACCATCATTAAGATGCTGGGGGAGAAGGGAAAACCTTTGTCCGGAACAGAATTGGCAAAAGAATTAGGAGTCAGCCGTCAGGTGATTGTACAGGATATTGCATTGCTTCGTGCAGTAAATAAGAATATTTTAAGCACCAACAAAGGCTATGTGCTCTATGACCCTTCGGAAGAGATACAGAAAGCAAGAAGAACCATTGCAGTAAGCCACAGTGATGAACAGACACAGGATGAGCTTTATACCATCGTGGATTTCGGTGGAAAAGTCTTAGACGTCGTAATCGAGCATGATATTTACGGACAGATAACGGTGGATCTGATTTTAAAGAGCCGTCAGGATGTGGACGAATTTATTGCAAAGGTTGCAAAGAGCAAGGCAAAGCCGCTTAAGACACTGACCGGAAATAAACACTTTCATACCGTAGAAGCAGATTCAGAACAATTACTTGACATCATAGAAGAAAAATTACGGGAAAAAGGCTACGCAAGATAACAGCTTGACTTTTTTTCTCAATATGGTAAACTACTCCTTGACTGACAAGACAACTGACAAGACAGCTAAAGTCAAGGAGGAAGAAAGATGGAAAAGATAAAAGCGTTCTTAAAACGCAAAAATATTATTATCTCAGCAAAAAGATATGGCATTGATGCATTAGGTGCAATGGCACAAGGTCTTTTTGCTTCTCTTTTAATTGGAACAATTATCAGTACAATTGGTGAGCAGGCTGGCATCCAGCTTCTGGTGGACATCGGTGGATATGCCAAAGCAGCAACCGGTCCGGCAATGGCAATCTCCATTGGTTTTGCTTTGCAGTGTCCGCCACTGGTGCTTTTTTCACTGGCAGCCGTCGGTGTGGCCGCAAATACCCTGGGTGGAGCAGGCGGACCGCTGGCAGTATTGATTGTCACTATCTTTGCAGCCGAATTCGGTAAAGCAGTATCCAAAGAAACCAAAATTGATATTATCGTTACTCCGTTTGTAACCATTTTCATCGGAGCAGGCTTATCCATCTGGTGGGCACCGGCAATCGGAGCCGCAGCCAGTGCAGTAGGAAATGCCATTATGTGGGCAACCGAATTGCAGCCGTTCTTTATGGGAATTTTAGTCTCTGTAATTGTAGGTATCGCACTGACGCTGCCAATCAGCAGTGCTGCAATCTGTGCAGCTTTGGGACTGACCGGACTGGCAGGAGGAGCTGCAGTAGCAGGATGCTGTGCCAACATGGTAGGTTTTGCAGTACTGAGCTTCCGGGAAAATAAATGGGGCGGACTTTTCGCACAGGGAATCGGAACTTCCATGTTACAGATGGGAAATATCGTGCGGAATCCAAGAATCTGGCTTCCGGCAATTTTAAGCTCTGTCATAACAGGTCCAATAGCAACCTGCGTCTTCCATCTTCAGATGAACGGTGCAGCCGTAGCATCCGGAATGGGAACCTGTGGACTGGTTGGTCAGATTGGTATTTATACCGGCTGGATTAATGATATTGCATCCGGCACCAAGGCAGCCATTACACCAATGGACTGGATTGGAATGCTGTTAGTATGCTTCATTTTACCGGGTGTTTTAACCTGGGCATTCGGTCTGTTCTTCCGTAAGATTGGCTGGATCAAAGAAAATGATTTGAAGCTTGATTTATAAGAAAGATTTAAGAAAATATAGATAAAAGTTATACCATAAGAAAACAAAAGCAATACCTCTTGTGCATAATTATTAAAAATTGATAAAAATTTAACTAATAACAAGCATATTATACAAAGATGTGCTATACTAAAGTTAGATTGTTCTTGCATATATTATAACTTACGAGGAAAATTCCGGAAATATAAAAAGGTTATTTTCCGCAGTAGATGCATGGAGGAGTAGAAAATGGAATCACCAATTGAAGTGACAGAAGGTGTAGATGGTTGGAATACCATAATCTTTCTTTATAATTCTGCATTAAAAGAAGTTGGAACCAAGCTTGAAATATTGAATGATGAATTTCAGCATGTACATCAGTACAATCCGATAGAATATATAAAGCGGCGGATTAAGACGCCGGAGAGTATCGTAAAGAAGCTGAAACGATATGGTTACGAGAGTACCATTGATAATATGGTCAATTATGTAAATGACATTGCAGGAATCCGTATTGTATGTTCCTTTACCTCTGATATTTATCGTATGGCAGAGATGATTGGAAAACAGAATGACCTTACCGTGGTATCTGTAAAGGATTATATCAAGCATCCGAAGGAAAGCGGCTATAAGAGTTATCATATGTTGGTTACGGTGCCGATTTTCTTATCAGACCGCGTAGTGGATACAAAGGTTGAGATTCAGATACGGACCATTGCCATGGACTTCTGGGCGAGTCTTGAACATAAGATATATTACAAATTCGAAGGAAATGCACCGGAATATATCAGTAAAGATTTGCGGGAGTGTGCAGAAATTGTTTCTATGCTGGATGCAAAGATGTTATCCTTGAACGAAGCAATTCTAGAGGCTAAGGCAGCACAGGAAGCAGCGCTATTGCGGGAAGAAAAAGATAGAGCGGATAAAGAAAAATAAAAGAAGCTGCCGGTTTGGCAGCTTCTTTTTTACGCGAGTAGCGAGAAAAATCGCATGCTTGCGTGCAGATTTGGCGAGCACCGCGATAACTCGAGAAACTCGCAAAGCGTGTTTCTCGTAGTTGCAAGTGGCTTAAAAATGATTTAATCGTCTTCACCATTCATCCAGCTATCGAATTTTTCTAATACTTTATCATAGGTCTGCTGGGAAATATCAGGAAGCTTTCCACCCCAGGCTTTGGTAGCCTGATCGAAGCCCTTTTTAAAAGCATCTGCTAATTCCTGGGCTTTGGACTTATCATTACCGGATAATGCTTTTGCAAAATCTAAAATACGGTCAGAGGTCTGGTTTACACCCCAGTATCCGTCTTCTGCAATATCAGCCTGTGCCTGAGCCTTTACATCAGCAGAAACGGTGAAGTTACCGCCTGCAAGGAAAGACCACATATCATCGGCTTTGCCAATGGCTACGCCCTGTTTGCTCATCATCTGTTCTACAATTCCGCGAAGCTGTGAAATACGGCTGTCAGAATCAGCTTTCATCTTTGCAATGAGAGCAGAGTTCTGTGTCTTTTGGGAAGAACTGCTCTTGTCACTGGAGCCTTTTTCATAGATAACACCGGTAGAGGTGTCATTCTTCGAAGATTTGGTCTTCTTAGAAGAAACTTTGGAATCTGTGGCAACAGTGGATGCAGCAGATACATAATTGTTAATAGAATTAATTGCCATAATCTTAACCCTCCTTGGTCAAATGCTTACTAAGTATCCATTCTTAGTCTTATTCATATATTTTATCGGTAAGAATGGGACAAAATATAAGAGGAAGAATTGACCTTTTTTAGAAAAAATGATAACATAAATTTGTATCATGTATACAAAATACAGGAGAAAAACAATGGACGAACTTGCAATAAAAGCACTGGCAAAAATAAATCTTGGATTGGACGTATTACGTCGGAGAGAAGATGGGTATCATGAAGTAAAGATGGTTATGCAGACCATTCATTTATATGACCAGCTTCATCTTAAGAAAATAGAGTCTGGCATACATTTAGAGACAAATCTTGGATTTCTTCCGGTAGATGAAAGTAATCTGGCTTACCGGGCAGCGAGACTTATGAAAGAAAAATATCAGATTGAAGAAGGCATTGATATCCGGCTGAATAAGCGGATTCCTGTTGCTGCCGGGATGGCAGGTGGAAGCACGGATGCCGCAGGTGTGCTTTATGGAATCAATGAATTATTCAATCTTGGAATAAAGCGGAAAGAACTGATGGAGCTGGGCGTTCAGATTGGGGCTGACGTACCGTATTGCATCATGCGTGGTACAGCTTTGGCAGAAGGCATTGGAGAAAAATTAACTTCACTGCCACCGATGGTGAAGTGTCCGGTAGTGATTGCCAAACCGCAGGTCAGTGTATCTACTAAATATGTCTATGAGAATCTGAAGCTGGATGAGCATACACAGCATCCTGACATTGATGCCTTAATACAGAATATCCGCACAAAGGATTTGCCGGCAATTGCAGGTAGTATGGGAAATCTTTTAGAAACGGTTACTGCAAAAAAGTATCCGGAGATAGAGAAGATAAAAGAACTGATGCGGGAAAATGGTGCATTGAATGCCATGATGAGTGGAAGTGGCCCGACAGTATTTGGACTTTTTGATGAACTGGAAACGGCAAAAATGGCAGCAGCGATTGTACGTCAGAGCGGGCTCGCAAGGCAGGTCTTTGTAACAGATATTTATAATAATAGAAGATAAGAACATGCTCTTTATAAAAAAGGGTTGGAGGGTTAATATATGACAGATAATCTGGAATTAAATATGAATGCATATCTTCCTTTGCGAGATGTTGTATTTAATACACTTCGTGAGGCAATATTAAAAGGCGAATTAAAACCGGGTGAAAGACTGATGGAGCTGCAGCTGGCATCTAAGCTTGGAGTCAGCCGGACTCCGATTCGTGAGGCCATCCGGATGTTAGAGCAGGAGGGGCTTGCTGTAACCGTACCGAGAAGAGGAGCCGAGGTTGCCCGCATGACAGAAAAGGACATGGAAGATGTGTTACAGATCCGGGCAGCTTTAGATGAACTGGCAGTTCAGCTTGCAACAGAACAGATTACAGATGAACAGTTTGATGCATTAGAACAGGCAAGACAGAATTTTGAAAATTCTTTAAAAAGTGATGATGTAAAAGAAATTGCACAGGCAGATGTAGCATTTCATGATGCAATTTATAATGCTACCGGAAATGCAAAACTGGTATCCATGCTGAATAATCTGCGGGAGCAGATGTATCGTTATCGTGTAGAATATTTAAAGGACGAGACGATTTATCCGAGATTATTAAAGGAACATAAGGATATTGCAGAGAGTCTTCGCAGGAAGGACAAGTCTCGTGCTTCAGAAACCATGCGGGAGCATGTGAAGAATCAGGCAGAAGCAGTCAAAGATATGATCCGTCAGCAGGAACAAGACTAATAGCATAAAGAAACAGGAATAAAAAAGCAAAATACGGAAACACTAAGGACAGACCGCGCAGGGTCTGTCCTTTTTGCATATGCACAGGTGACTGGAAAATCGCATGCTTATATGCAGAGCTGGCGGACATCCGATACTATAAAAATTATGCCAAGGAGTTGATTTATGCAGCAGAAAGAAGAGAAAATCGCAGGGCACACTGCAAAGCATATCGCAGGACACACCGCAGAACATACAACAGAACGTAATGCAGAATACAATGATGAAATTACAACCAGTTTGCAGGAAAATGCTGCACGTTTTCAGAAGATATTTTCCGGGTGTGCGGATATTAAAATGCGAACCATGAAGATTGGACAGAAGCAGCAGATTGCGTGTATGGCAGCATACATAGAGGTAACCGGTGGTGGAGCAATTTTTGAGAAATCTCTCGTTGGCAGGCTTTTAAACGAATTGTGTCATTATAATGAAAAAGAAGTCTATGAGCGGCTGTCGCAGAATGCCCTTGGCTTATCGGATGTTACGCCCTTTGATACTTTTTCGGATGCAGCAGCAGGTCTTTTGACCGGAGATACCATTCTATTTATAGATGGCTATGATAAAGCGTTAAAGATTCCGGATAAGGGATACCCTTCTATGGGAATTTCAGAAGTAAATTCAGAAAAGGTAATCCGGGGCTCTAATGAAGGATTTACCGAGTCCGTAAAAGCGAATACGGCATTAGTACGTAAAAGGATTCGTTCTCCGAAAGTAAAGGTAAAAGAGAAAAAGATAGGGCTGCGCAGTAAGACCAATGTGGATTTGATGTATATGGAGGATTTGATTTATCCCGGAGTTTTAGAGGAGGTAGAAAAGCGGCTTGACGGATTTGAAATTGACGGAGTCTTAGACAGTGGAATCATTGAACAGCTTACAGAAGAAAAATGGTATTCTCCATTTCCGCAGTTTCAGACCACACAGCGGCCGGACCGGGCAGCTATGGCAATTTTAGAAGGAAGGGTAGTGCTGATTGCGGATAATTCACCAATTGCACTGATTCTGCCGACGGATTATAACTCCTTCATACAGACCAGTGATGACTATTACAACCGCTGGGAAATTGCATCATTGGGAAGAATTTTACGTTTTCTGGCTTCTTTTTTTGCCATGACATTACCGGGACTGTATCTTGCGGTCTGTAATTTTCATACACAGATACTGCCGACGAAATTGCTGTTATCCTTTGCTGCAGCAAGACAAGGAGTGCCGTTTCCCGGGGTGGTAGAGGTGCTTTTGATGGAGTTATCCTTTGAACTGTTGCGGGAAGCAGGCGTACGCCTTCCGGGAGCTATGGGGAATACCATAGGAATTGTCGGTGGGCTGATTATTGGACAGGCGGCAGTGGAAGCAAATCTGGTCAGTCCTATCGTGGTAATTGTGGTGGCGTTTACGGCACTTTGTTCCTTTGCGGTACCCAATGAAGAATTTGCAACAGCATTTCGCATCTTGAAATTTTTCTTTATTGCCATGTGTGCGTGGCTGGGCTTTTTCGGCTTTTTGATGGCTTTACTTGCGGTACTCATTCATCTGTCGCATCTTAAGAGTTTTGGCATTCCATATATGATGCCCTTTGTAGGCGCAGATGTAACGGATTATCAGGATGAGCGGGACAGTCTGCTGCGTCTGCCATTATATCAATTGCGGCACAGACCGGTTTTTGCGAGACGCCACAATCGTCTGCGGCTTAGGAGGAAAAAGTAATTATGTTTTCAGAAAATCAGAAAATATCAGAGAGGCAGATGGCAAGGCTCCTGATTTTTGATATGTGCGGAATCAGTACGTTGCTGCTTCCCGGACTGTTAGGAAAAATGCTTGGGACAGACGGCGTATTTGCCATATTGCTGGGAGCAGTGCCGGTGTATCTATTTACCTTTCTTCCAGAGCTGCTACAGGAAAAGCGGAAAAACAGTAATACCAGAAATGGCAGTAACACCAGCAATATCAGTAATATCGGGAAAAGTTATCCGGAGATTTTAAAGAAGCAAGGAAATGGTTTTATTCGCATTTTTGTACTGGTAGTCTATACAGTCGAGGGGATTCTGCTGGCGGGCTATGGCTTATTTCTTTTAAGTGACCTGATGGTGAGTGAATTGTTAAAGGATAGTTCATTTGTGCTGGCAGCAGTTTTACTAATGCTTTTATGTGGCTATGGAATCTGGCAGGGCATCGAAGGGCGTGCCCGGGTGTATGAAATCCTGTTCTGGTTTGTATTTCTTCCACTTATTTTAATGCTGCTTCTGGCAACAAAGGATGTCAATACGATTTACTGGACTCCGGTAATGGTACATTCCTGGGGAAACTTTGTTAAAGGGACAGCGGCAGTTGTGCTTCTGTATGGCACAATGGCATTTGTTTTGTTTTTACAGCCCTATCTTGCAGAAAATGTCCGTGTAGGACGAACATGCCGGAAAAGCCTTTGTGTTACAGTGATTTTTAATGCTGCAATCTATCTGATTACGCTTGGCATCTTTGGCAGTGGCATGCTGCCGAAAATGAAATATCCGGCAATTACATTAATGAGCATGATAAAACTGCCAGGCGGTTTCTTCGAACGGCAGGATGCCTTTATGGTAGCAATCTGGTTCTTTACAATTTACGCATTTATCAATACCGGAATGTTTTATGCCTCGGATTTGCTGAAAGCTGTATGGCAAAAGGAAGGGCACCAAAAAGCGGATGGGAAAAATGAAGCGATTCAGGGAAAAGCCGATGCGAAAAGTATAGAAAAATTGATAATACCAATTGTAATGGTTCTTACATTTGCAGTCACATTACTTTTTTACCGGCTACCGGAGTGGAAAATAATGTTTATATGGATTCAGGCAATTGCATTTCTTCCGTTGACGGTAATTCTTCCGCTGTGCATTGGAGAGATAAGGAAATGCCGGGAAAAGGGATAGTGAAAAGGGATAGTGAAAAAGGATAGCGGAAAAAATGGTGGAAAGGAGCAGCAGTATGAAAAATAGAATCGTGACAATTGTTTCCATGATATTTTTGGCAGTCTTATGCCTTGGCGGCTGTGGAAATACAGAGTTGGAAGAACGGAATTTTCCATTGGCAGCAGCGGTGACTTTGACAAAGGAGAACTATCAGATGGCATTTGGCTTTGAGCAGCTTAAGGATGTGGCAGATGAGAAAAGCGAAAAAGAGAATACATCGGTACTTCTGGCGGAAGGAAAAGACTGCATGGAGCTGTTTTTACATGCAGATGGGGAAAATCCTGGAGAGATGGATTATAACCATTTAAAGGCATTGATTCTAAACCGGTCGCTTTTAGAGGATGAAAAGCGGCTGGGGGCATTTCTTGGGTATCTGGAAGAAGAAAATCTTTTTTCGAGGAATACGCTACTTTTTGTTACGGAGGATGAACCGGATCAGGTGATGGAGATGGATACAGTTTTAAAAGAGCCGGTAGGAACTTATCTGAATGAAAGAATTGCCTCGGATGAACGTTTTAAGGACAGTGAGGCAGTTACCCTGGGCAGCCTGTTCCGGATATGGGAAAATGAGAACGAAAATCTGTGGATTCCCTATATTAACTGTGCAGAAGATAAAATGATACTGGAAAAATATTATCTGATGCAGGGCAGGATGGCAGCAGGCAAAGTGGACCGGGAAACGGGAGAACTGGCTTTGCTCTCAGAGCAGAAGATGAAAAGCTACAGCATTTCACTTGAAGATGCAGAAAGTGTAACACTTAGTAATTTATGCTGCAGCTATGCTTTTACGGAGCAGAATGGCCAGGTGACGGAAACCGTTACAATAAAGGCGGATGGAAAGTATCAGGGCAACAGGGAACTGCTGCAGAAAACAAAGCACAGGGATGAAAAATTGGAAGACCTTCATACAGACAGTCAGGATGAAAATGCACTGCTGGAAGTGGAAGCAGAAATAGAGCAGACTTTGGAAGAAAAGATGGATGCCATGACAGAAAAATTGCAACAGAATCAGAATGCAGATGGAACAAACAGTTATTATAAATTAGGGGCATATGCAAGGGATATTTATTTGCAGTTTCAGAAGGATTGGAGCGGTTACCGGAAAAACCTGACAGTGGAATATCATTGGGATGTCACGCTGGTGACATCTCCGTAGGATGCTGGACACCCGGTTACACTGGTAACATTGGAAACATCTTTGTAAGATGTCTGGTTCTGGTGATGCGGATGGCAGCCGATTATTTCTTAAGTTAATTTATTAATTTGACTTAGATTGGGCAAAAACAGAAAGATTACATTACTTTTTGCCCAAAATGAGTTGCAGAAGGAAGCATAGTCTTTGTTATTTACTTCTGATTGGGTAAAAAGACTTCATTTTTCTAGAATCTTACCCAAACCGAGAGAACTTCGGAGATAACAGCAGAGGAGATTGGGCAAAAAAGAGTCATTTTTCTTAAATTATACCCAAATCAACTTCACCAGCGACTTTTGAGAGAAAAGTCGCAAACTCAACCGTGTCCCTAAAAAGAAAAGTTACAAGCTCAGCCGCATCCCACCAAGAAAAATTTACAACCCCACCACATTTCTACATAAAATTTTCTCCCCCAAAAAGTTATCAAAATGTATAGAAAAAATTTTTTCGGTTATATTCCAGATAGAAAGTCAGAATGGTATGGCTAAAGAAAGCGTAGCAAGGAAAAGAAGAAACAAGAAATCAGAAACATGAAAAGGAGTTTTAAGATGAAAGAATATAACCGAAAAAAATTGTATTTAAAAAGAGCGTTGTTCTATGGCATGCTGTTATTACTGTTGGTATTTACGGTGGACAGTGCGAAAAAGGCTTATGAGGGGCGAAGAATGCAGGAGGACATTGCAGAAAAGATTCTGCGTTTCCATGTCAGGGCAAACAGTGATGGGGAAGCAGATCAGGCACTGAAGCTTAAGGTGCGGGATGCTGTTGGAAAAGAAATGGGAGAACTTTTGCAGGATGCTAAGACAGCCGAAGAAAGCAGCCGGATTGCAAGAGAACACTTCCCGGAAATTATACATATTGCAAAAGAAGTCATCCGGCAGGAGGGCTATGATTATCCGGTAGAGGTGAAATTATCTTCCGTGGAGTTCCCGGTAAAGACCTATGGCAGTTATACGTTCCCGGCGGGAACTTATCAGGCACTGGAAGTGATTATCGGAGCAGGCATGGGACATAACTGGTGGTGTGTCATGTATCCGAATATGTGCTTTGAAGGAAGTGTCTATGAGGTTGTGGATGGTAAATCAGAAAAGGTATTGAAGGATACCTTGAGTGAGACGGAATATCAGTCTCTGATGGAAGAGAAGAATTATAAGATTTCATGGAAATGGCTGGATTTCTGGGATAAATAGTGCTATACTGACCTGGATTTCTATAGAAGGAGCGGATTAGATGACAAAAGATGTAATTGTATCAATCAGCGGATTACAGATGCCGGCAGAAGGAGAAGCAGAGCCGGTTGAAGTGATTACAGTAGGGGATTATTACCAGAAAAACGGAAAACATTATGTGCTGTATGAAGAAGTAAATGAAGGTTTTGAAGGAAGCACAAAGAATATAATCAAGATGCAGGAAAACTGTATTGATATTACAAAAAAAGGAGTTTCCAATGTACACATGGTCTTTGAAAAGAACCGGAAAAATATGTCTTATTATGGAACGCCATTTGGAAATCTTCTGGTTGGAATTGATGCAAAGGATATTAAAGTGGAAGAGACAGAACATTGTATTGATGTGCAGATAGATTATGCATTGGAGGTAAACTATGAGCATCTGGCAGACTGTACCATTAAGATGAAGATTGCATCAAAAGAAAAAGGCGGATTCAGTCTTGCGTAGCTGGATGTATAAAAATAGAGCTGGGTGAAAACCCAGCTCTATTTTTATTTTATTTACCAGCTTTTTCTTTTAATTTTGCCATAAAGCCTTTTTTCTTTTTGGCAGGCACTTCGATAGGACCACGCATTCCTTTTACTGCGGTAATGTAAAGCCCGCTGACAGTAGCTTTTACTTCCTTCTTAACCGGAACGGAATCAAAAATCTGTCCGTCACAGATTAAAGTCATAACCTTTGGACCAACCTTTGCTTTGACGATTGGAAGTTTGGAACGGCGGAGCATTTTCGGAGTCTGGGCAATGACATTTGCCGGAAGACCGGAATCTTTAAGCCGCATCTTCTTCTTATCGATAATCAGCATGGAAATGGTCTGTGCTGCTGCTGCAATCTGGGCATCCTGTTCTTCTTTCTTTTTCTGAGCTCGTTTGCCCACAAAATAAAGAACAATCAGGGCAATAATCATAATAATCAGTATTGTTAATAATACAATCGCAAATTTTGGCACGATGAAAACCTCCTTAAGTAAAATCCAAATATGATTGTATCATTGATTGGCAGGATTGACAACCTGCAAATGCGAAAAATTCTATGAAATGCTTTTATTTTCGGTGAAAATGTGGTATCTTTAGAAAGTATGACTGACTGGAAAAATCCAGCCTTTGAATGAAAGACAGAAGGGAAATAAATATGAAGAAGAAAATAGTAGCAGTATTGTTATGCCTGACACTGGCATTTTCAGTAACTGGCTGTGGAAAAGACAAGAAAAGTGAATCGGTAGAGAATACAGAGAGCACAGAAGTGGTATCCAGTGCGGCAATTGATTTTGACCCGCTTGCTTATGTGGAACTGGGCGATTATATGGGATTGTCAGTAGCTTTGACAGACGATTATTCCGTAAGTGATGATGATGTGAAGACTTTTATTGAGAATAGCGTAATTACCAACTATCCATACTATGTAGATACGGATAAAACAGTGGTAGAGGATGGAGATGCTGTCAATATCGATTATGAAGGATTAAAAGATGGTGTGGCATTCAGCGGTGGAACTGCAACAGATACGGTCTTAGAGATTGGAAGCAATACGTTTATTGACGGCTTCGAAGAAGGACTGATTGGTGCAAAAGTAGGGGATAAAGTAACCTTGAATCTTACATTCCCGGAAAGCTATAAAAATACAGACCTGGCAGGACAGGCAGTTGTGTTTAATGTAACCATCAATAAAATTGTTGAGAAACAGGATATTACTTATGACAATATGACAGATGAATATGTGGCATATGTCAATGCTAAGGCCAGCCTTGGCTATGATACGGTAGATGAGATGAAGGCAGATGCACGCAATTATCTGGAATCTTCTAAGGAATCCTCCAAGAAATCAGCAATCCGTTCTGCAGTAATGGACAAGTTAGGAGAGGTATGTACCGTAAAGGAAATTCCGGATGGACTTCTGGATGCCCGTATGGAAGAGGTAATGGCACAGTATGAATCCTATTACTGCAGCGATGGAAGCAGCCTTAAGGATTATGTGGAAAATACAGCAAATCAGGATTATGATGAATTTGTAAGCAATGTAACTGACGAAGTGACATCAGATCTTAAGACACAGATGATTTTAGAGGCAATTGCAGAAAAGGAAGGCATTGAGTTTGACCAGGATGGCTTTGACAGCTACGTTGGAAATCTTATGAGCAATTACAGCTACAGCGATGAATCCACATTATACAAATCATATGGATTAAGCGCAGACAGTGGAAAAGAATATTTAAAGAAAGTATATGTATGCAATCTGGCACTGCAGAAAGTAGTTGACAGTGCAACTGTTGAAGATGAGGCAGGAACAGAAAATGTTACAGATACTGAATTAAATACAGAAAACTAAAAAGGATTAGAAAATTTTTTATCTAAGGGGGATAGAAAAATGGAACTTGTTGACATCAGAGATTTATTTCACCATCAGGAAGATTATGTAGGTAAGAAAATTACCGTCGGAGGCTGGGTAAGAAGTAACCGTAATTCTAAAAACTTCGGATTTATCGTAGTAAATGACGGAACTTTTTTTGAACCACTGCAGGTAGTATATGCAGACGGACTGGAGAATTTTCAGGAGCTTACCAAAATTAATGTGGGCGCAGCTATTGTTGTTACCGGAGTGCTGGAAGCTACACCGGAAGCAAAGCAGCCATTTGAAATTCAGGCAGAGGAAATCATAATTGAAGGCGCATCTGCACCGGATTATCCGTTACAGAAGAAACGCCACAGCTTCGAATATTTAAGAACCATTTCACATTTAAGACCACGTACCAATACCTTTGAGGCAGTATTCCGTGTGCGTTCCCTGATTGCATATGCAATTCATAAGTTCTTCCAGGAGAGGGACTTTGTCTATGTACACACTCCGCTGATTACCGGAAGTGACTGTGAGGGTGCCGGGGAAATGTTCCAGGTTACTACCATGGACTTAAATAACATTCCACACAAGGAAGACGGAAGCATTGATTATACACAGGATTTCTTTGGAAAACCAACCAATCTTACCGTAAGTGGACAGTTAAACGGAGAGACCTTTGCACTGGCGTTCAAAAATATTTATACCTTTGGACCAACCTTCAGGGCGGAAAATTCCAATACTACAAGACATGCTGCAGAGTTCTGGATGATTGAGCCGGAAATCGCATTTGCAGATCTGGAAGATGACATGGTACTGGCGGAGAGTATGCTGAAATATATTATTTCCTATGTTATGGAACATGCACCGGAAGAAATGCAGTTCTTTAATTCCTTCGTAGACAAGGGACTGATTGAGCGGCTGAATAATGTATTACATTCCGATTTCGCAAGAGTGACTTATACAGAAGCCATTGAACTTTTGGAGAAGAATAATGATAAATTTGATTACAAGGTATCCTGGGGCTGCGACCTTCAGACCGAGCATGAGCGTTTCTTAACCGAGCAGGTTTTCAAGAGACCGGTATTCGTAACAGATTATCCAAAGGAAATCAAAGCCTTCTATATGAAACTCAATGAAGATGGCAAGACAGTTGCAGCCGTTGACTGTCTGGTGCCAGGAATCGGAGAAATTATCGGAGGAAGCCAGAGAGAGGATGACTACGATAAATTATTAGAAAGAATCCATGAACTTGGATTAAAAGAGGAAGATTACAGCTTCTATCTTGATTTACGTAAATATGGTTCTGCAAGACATGCAGGCTTCGGACTTGGATTTGAAAGATGCGTTATGTATCTTACCGGTATGGCAAACATCCGTGATGTCATTCCGTTCCCAAGAACCGTTAATACCTGTGAATTGTAAGAGCAGCAGGTTATAAAAGAAGTATATAGAAGAAGGGCGTATGAAAAAACTTTCGTTTTTTCATACGCCCTTCTTTTGAATCATGGATTGATTTTATATAAGATAAATAAAGGGAGGTATTTTGCTTAACCCATAATTACTTCAACAGTAACTTCTTTCTTAGACGGATCAAATGGAATCATATTGCCATCAGCAATAGCACCATCTACTGTAAGAACCTTGACACCTTTCTGTACACCATTTGGATTCTTTACCTGGATGTGATAAGTTACACCACGGAAATCACGTTTTGCGGTAAAACCGGATAAAGTAGATGGAATACATGGCTCAATTACAAGACCATCATAATCCGGACGGATACCTAAGATATACTGGGATACATCAAGGAAAGTCCATGCAGCAGTACCGGTAAGCCAGCTGTTCTTTGCTTCACCGAAGTTTGGCGCATCTTTTCCGGCAATCATCTGAGAGTACACATATGGCTCAGTGCGGTGGATTTCGCTGATATCTTCGATATAAGCAGGACAGGTTCTGGTGTATACCTGCCATGCACGGTCGCCACGTCCAACGACTGTTTCCGCAATGGAAATCCATGGATTGTTGTGACAGAAGATACCTGCATTTTCTTTGTATCCAGGTGGATAGGAAGAAATTTCACCGAGCTCTACATGGTATTTGTGATAAGGTGGCTGCAGCAGTACAATACCGTATTTGGTATCTAAGTATTTTTCAACAGACTGCATTGCCTGAAGACAATTGCCTTCTTTCAGTCCGATTTCTGCCATAACACAGAATCCCTGCGGCTCGATAAAGATTTTACCGTCTTCACATTCTTTGGAACCGATTTTCTGTTTGTAGTGGTCGTAAGCTCTTAAGAACCATTCGCCATCCCAGCCGGCATCGAGAACGGTTTTTTCCATGGAAGCAATTGCTTCTTCCGCTTCTTTGGCTTCTTCATTTAATCCTCTGTGTTTGCAGATTTCTACATAATCTTTACCATATTTTACAAACATGCCTGCGATAAATACAGACTCTGCATTTGGTCCCTCAGATGGTCCGAAGGTCTGGAAGGATTCACCCGGCTCTTCTGAGAAGCAGTTTAAGTTCAGACAGTCATTCCAGTCAGCACGTCCAATCAGAGGGAGCCCATGTGGTCCTAAGTGTGTTCTGGTATAGTTGAAGGAACGTCTTAAATGTTCCATAAAATCGGTTGCTTTGCTTTCGTCATTATCATAAGGAGTGATTTCATCTAAAATGGAGTAATCTCCGGTCTCCTTGATATAAGCAGCAGTACCGGCAATGAGCCATAACGGGTCATCATTGAATCCGCTTCCGATATCAGCATTTCCCTTTTTGGTAAGTGGCTGATACTGATGGTAAGCACTTCCATCCTCAAACTGGGTGGATGCGATATCTAAAATACGCTGTCTTGCACGGTCCGGAATCAGATGAACAAATCCTAAAAGATCCTGACAGGAATCACGGAAGCCCATGCCTCGTCCAATTCCGGATTCGAAATAGGAAGCGGAACGTGACATATTAAAGGTAACCATACACTGATATTGATGCCAGATGTTTACCATACGGTCTAACTTCTCTTCGGAAGAAGATACGGTAAAGTGGTTTAAAAGGTTATTCCAGTATTCTTTTAATTCTGCTAAAGCAGCGTCAGCTTTTTCTGTGGTATCAAAACGTTTTAATAATTCTTCTGCCGGTTTTCTGTTGATGCATCCGTTTTCAGCAGGACCATCCCATTTCTCGGCAACCGGATTCTCTACATAACCCAGTACAAAAACAAAGGATTTTGATTCGCCCGGTGCAAGAGAAACCTTGATATGGTGGGAACCAATCGGAGACCAGCCGCTTGCTACAGAGTTCTTAGAGGTTCCGTTTATAACAACTTCCGGCGCGGAATTTTCGCCATAAGCACCAAGGAAAGATTCACGGTCGGTATCGAATCCGGCAAGCTGGGTATTTACAGCATATACCGCATAATGATTACGGCGTTCGCGGTATTCTGTCTTATGATAAAGGGCAGAGCCGTGAATTTCCACTTCACCGGTACTGAAGTTACGCTGGAAGTTTGTCATATCATCCATGGCATTCCACAGACAGAATTCTACATAAGAGAATACGGAAATTTCTTTGTGTTCGCTGCCGTGGTTGGTTAGTGTCAGTTTGTTAATCTCACAGGTATTTCCCATAGGAACAAACATGGTCAGCTCTGCGGATAACTGATTTTTGCTTCCCTCAAAAACAGAGTAGCCTAATCCATGCCGGCACTGATAGGAATCTAATTCAGTCTTGGCTGGCATCCATCCCGGATTCCAGATGTTGTCACCGTCTTTAATATAGTAATAATGTCCATTGCTGTCATAAGGAATATTGTTGTAACGATATCTTGTAAGACGAAGGAGCTTGGCGTCTTTATAGAAACTGTATCCTCCGCAGGTGTTAGAAACCAGTGAAAAGAAATCTTCACATCCTAAATAGTTGATCCATGGAAGTGGAGTCTTTGGGGAAGTGATGACATATTCTTTCGCTGCATCATCGAAATGTCCAAATTTCATAATTAAATAACCTCCTTAAATACGATGTGTTCGAAAACGATTAAGAGAGGTATTTCTTTAGGTTGAGTATAATATAAGAATCAGGAAAAAGCAACAGAAATATTGAAGAAAGTATGCATTTTAGGAGAAAAGAGCGAAAATGACAGCTTTTTGTCATATGAATCGAAAACACAGAGTGATAACGATTAAGTAAAGAGAAAGAAAAAATTCGACTTAATATAGACGAAAGAAAGCAGGATTAGTAAAAAATGCACAAAACTGACGGATTAAAACTGGATAACTGTTACAAATATACAAAAAATGGTTGCATTTCACACTGAATATGTTATGATAAAGCTACGAAAACGATTAAGAAAAGCAACTCAAAACAGTGAGGTGCAAAAGATGGTATCTTTAAAAGACATTGCGAAAGAATGTGGTGTATCAACTGCAACAGTTAGCAAAGCACTGAATGGACAACATGATATTGGAGAAGAAACAAAAGCAAGAGTAAGAGAGACAGCAGAGCGGATGGGGTATTTTCCAAATGCAGCTGCCAGAGCATTAAAGACCAACCGTTCCTACAACGTAGGAGTCCTGTTTCAGGAAGAAGCAGGAAGTGGTCTGACACATGAATATTTTTCAGGTGTGCTAAATGGAATTAAGGTGCAGGTTGAGAAGATGGGATATGATGTAACATTTATCAACAACAGTTACGGAGTAAAGAAAACCTCATTTTTTGAACATTGCAGATACCGGAACTTTGAAGGAATCGTTATCGTGTGTGCTGATTTTGCCAGCCAGGGAGTGCTTGAATTAATGAACAGTGCATTCCCGGTGGTGACCATTGATTATACACATTACAATTGCACAGCAGTTTGTTCCAATAATGTAAAAGGAATGGAGGATCTGCTGAAGTATATATATAAGAAGGGTCACCGAAAAATTGCTTATATACACGGACAGAAAAACTCGAATGTAACACGAGAAAGACTTACAAGCTTTTACCGGACGATGGAAGAACTTCATATTAAGGTAAATGAAGATTACATTCGGGAAGCTGCTTATCTGGAAACAAAGGGAGCGGCGGAGCAGACAGAAATCTTACTTGATATGGATGACCCGCCAACCTGTATTCTTTATCCGGATGACACCTCTTTAATCGGAGGAAAAAACGTGATTATGGAACGTGGGATGCATATCCCGGAAGATGTTTCCATTGCAGGATATGACGGAACGAGAATTTCCCAGTTATCCCATCCGAGAATCACAACGATTCATCAGGATACCGAAGAGATAGGAAGAGAAGCAGCACGGCGTCTTATTGATGCCATCGAGAAACCGAGAACTACTCTCATAGAGAGAGTCGTTATAGAGGGCACATTGATTACCGGCCAGTCGGTAGGAGAGCTGCCTGAAACAACATCCGAAGAGGATGAAAAATGAGAAGGAGGAGAACTCAATGAAAAAGAAACTTATCAGTACTTTATTATGCGTATCCATGGTAGCAGCTATGGTAGCTGGATGTGGATCAAAAGATGACACAAAGGATGCGAACAATGATGCATCCACCACAGAGAAAACAGCAGATGCAGATACGGACACAGACAGTGGTTCTGATTCTACAGAAGTAGAGAACACCATCACCGGTGATCCAAGTGCAGATGATGCATTCGTAGTATGGGGCTGGAACGACGATATCAAGAATATCTTAGATGGACCGTTTGCAGAGCAGTACCCAGACCTTGCAAAACGTATCGTATTCGTAAATGCAGGTGGATCTGATTATTATCAGACAAAGATTGATGAAATCTTAGATGATCCTGATAATGAATTGTATCCAGACCTGATGGGACTTGAGGTTGACTACGTTTTGAAATATGTAAACAGTGACTGGCTGACCTCAGTTGGTGACTGTGGAATTACAGCAGATGATTATGCAAATCAGTATCAGTACAATCTGGATCTTGGAACTGTATCCGGCGAAGATTCTTCTGATGCAAACAATGTAAAAGCATTATTCTGGCAGGCTACTCCTGGATGCTTCCAGTTAAGAGCAGACCTTTGTGAGAAATATCTTGGAACAACAGATCCTGCTGAATTAAGCACAATGTTCTCTACATGGGATGGCGTTCTTGATGCAGCAAGAAAAGTAAATGATGCATCCAATGGAAAATGTAAACTGTTCTCCGGTTATGATGAGTGCTTCCGTGTACTTTCTAACTCAAGAGCAACTGGCTGGTATGGCGATGACGATGTGATTTCTGTTGATGATAACATGACACAGTACATGGACCTTGCTAAGACAATGGTAGACGAAGGCTTAACCTATGAAACAGACCAGTGGTCAACTGACTGGTATGCAAACATGGAAGGTGACGGCGAAACATCTAATGCAGCACTTGCTTACTGCGGATGCCCATGGTTCACATACTGGAGCTTAAAAGATACCTGGAAAGGCAACACAATCCTTGTAAACGCACCGGAGCAGTTCTATTGGGGTGGTACAGGACTTGCAGCAACAGCTAACTGTGCAGATAAAGAACTTGCTGGAACAATCATTAAAGCATTTACCTGTGATACAGACTTCATGGTATCTATCAATGCAAAGAACAGTGATTTCGTAAACAACAAAGAAGCTGTTAAGAAGATTTCAGAAGCTGGCGCAACCTGTGACTTCTTATATGCAGATGCTGGTCAGGACATCATGGCATTCTACTTACCAATGGCTGATTCTATCAGTGCTAAGAATGCAACAGCAGAAGATCAGAACATCAATGCTTCCTGGGCTACTCAGGTAAAAGAATATGCAGCAGGAAACAAGGATAAGGATACTGCAATCGCAGATTTCAAATCCGCAGTACATGACTCCTATTCATACTTAAAAGCTGAATAATCAGTAAAAGAACAATAACTATGCTGCCCTTTCCGGCATGGGAAGGGCAGCATTTATAAACAAAACTATTGGAGAGTTATTTTAAAATATAGGGAAATGGAAGATGGATTGAGAGGAGTTGGCAAAGATGGACAAAAAGAAAAAACGTAAACATATTGAATATGGCAGATATGGATACTTCTTTATCGCCCCATTCTTCATTGCATATTGTCTGTTTCAGTTATGGCCGTTATTTAATACATTTTACTATAGTACATTAAGCTACTATAAGAGAAACGGTAGAGAATTTATTGAATTTTGTGGATTAGACAATTTCAAAAATATTCTTGGACTGACAGCAGGTGAAAAAGGATATGCATTGATTTATTTGAAAAATACACTGGCAATGTGGGTATGCAACTTTATTCCACAGATTTTAGTTTCATTGTTACTGGCAGTATGGCTGACTGATAACATTGTAAAATTAAAAGCTCAGGGCGCATACAAAATTATTATTTACTTACCGAGTATTATCACAGCAGCGTCTGTATCTGTTTTATTCAATGCAATGTTCTCCCAGTACGGACCAATTACACAGTCCTTACGTAACATGGGAATCATTTCACAGAAATTTAACTTTATGACAAGCATCGGCGGAACGCGGGGGTTAATATCATTTATCCTCTTCTGGATGTGGTATGGAAATACAACCCTGTTGCTGATATCAGGAGTTTTGGGAATTGACCCAAGTCTTTATGAAGCAGCAGACATCGATGGAGCAACCGGATGGAAGAAATTCCGTTACTTAACACTTCCATTATTAAAACCGATTATGTTATACGTATTGATTACTTCCGCAATCGGTGGTTTACAGATGTACGATATCCCGGCATTATTCAATGTCAGCAAGTCAGGACTTATCGGACAGCCGGATGATTCATCCACAACAATGGCAATGTACATCATGAGATTATATCAGAGTGATGTAGGTAAGGCGGCAGCAGTATCTGTATTCCTGTTTATTCTGACCTTGATTATCAGTCTTATCTTCTTCGGAACGATGACGGATCGGAGCGAGAAGAAACATAAGAAAGGAGGGAATCGATAATGGCAAGTTTTGATATGGCAATGAGCGGACAGACATCCCAGCCAAAACAGAAAAGTTATTCGAAAGTATTACATACGAAAAGAGCAATCCGAGGTTTGATTTGTATCCTCTTCTGTCTCCTTAGTTTACTGCCATTCCTTCTGATGATTATGAATGCAACCAGAACCTCTGGAGATATACAGGCAGGTGTAACATTGATTCCTTCTTCACACCTGATGGAGAACTGGAATATGCTTATTCAGAAGCAGAATGGTATGAGATTAACATTAGGAAGAGCAATGTTGAACTCCTTATGTATCACAGTACCAGGTACCTTCCTTGCAGTATATTGTTCCTGTATGACAGCTTATGGAATTCATGTATATAACTTCAAAGCAAAGAAGTTTGCATGGGCGTTCATCATGGCAATCATGATGGTGCCGAACCAGATTACAATCATTGGTTTCTACCGCTTTATGTTAAAACTGAATCTGGTAGATACTTATATCCCATTGATTATTCCTTGTATCGCAGCACCGGCAGTTGTATTCTTCATGAAACAGTATATGGAAAGTACCTTATCCATTGAAATGATTGAAGCTGCACGAATTGACGGAGCAAGAGAATTCCGGATTTTCAATACCATTATCATGCCGATTATGAAACCGGCAGTAGCAACACAGGCAATCTTCCAGTTTATTGCACAGTGGAATAACCTCTTTACCCCAACCATCATGTTAACAACTGATGAGAAGAAAACACTTCCATTGTTCGTACAGATGCTGACAGCAGATCAGTTCCGTGTAGATTACGGTGTTGTATATGTAGGCCTTACCGTAACGGTACTTCCATTAATTATTGCTTACCTTATCCTTTCAAAATACATTGTAGCAGGTGTAGCACTTGGTGGTGTAAAGGGCTAAAACAAAAAGAATTCTTTTTTCCATTTCCTCATACAAAATATAATTAAGCGCGAAGAGAGGTTGCCGAAAGGCAGCCTCTCTTTGTGTGTATATAATCGCTTGCAATTAGACAAGTTCTGTGATACACTTTCAAACGTTGCAAGTACCCCGTAAAACCAAGGTCTTTGGGGAAGAAGAAACCGAGTGTTCGAGACCTTCCACTCGTAAAACAAAACTAGAGGAGACAAAAGAATATGAGAAACAAAAAAGTATTATTTATTGTGCAGGCTGCGTTAATTGCAGCAATCTATGTGGCACTGACTTATCTTAGCAGTATTGCAGGACTGGCATCCGGTACGATTCAGGTGCGTATTTCAGAAGCATTATGTATTCTGCCAGTATTTACAACTGCAGCAATTCCGGGATTATGGCTGGGATGTTTTCTGGCAAATATGCTGACAGGCGGTATTCCGGTGGATGTTGTGTGCGGAAGCATTGCAACTTTGATTGGAGCGTTTGGAACTTATGCATTAAGAAAGCATAAATTCGCATGTACATGGCCGCCGGTTATTGCAAATATGGTGATTGTACCTTTTGTATTACGCTATGGTTATGGCTTTATTACAGAATATAAAGGCGTTGACTGGTCGATTCCATTTAATGCACTTACTGTTGGAATCGGAGAAGTTATCACCTGTGTGATTTTAGGCAGTGTATTACTCCGGGTACTGAATAAGTACCGCAATGTAATCTTTCATGAATAATAATAAAATAATACTTGCAATTTAAAATGCCATAAAATATAATGGTTTTAGACCAAAGAGGGTATATTCGAAAGAATATGCCCTCTTTTTGCATCTGAAAAATACTTAAAGAGGGTGATTGATTGAAAACATTAGAGACAAATGACTGGATGATTTTAAACAGTATTATATACAAAATTTATACGACGGAAGATGCAGATATTATGCGGGAGCAGTTCTTAGAGCAGATGAAGATGGTGCTGGATTTTGACAGTGCAGATTTTTTCCTGGCAGACAGAAAAGAAAGCAAGCATCTGATAAAACCGGTCACTTATAATTGCGATGATGAATCCTCGATGTATGATGAAATGAATTCGAACCGCGGAATTGTATATAGCGGAAAGAGCCTGGTGTACCGGGAAACTGATATGATATCGGATGAAAAAAGGGTACAGACAGAATATTATCAGAAGGTGTACCGGCCAAATAACTGGCATTATGCAATCCAGATGATATTGGGAAGAAATAAAGAATTTTTAGGCGTTGTCACTTTTTACCGGACAATCGGAAAAGATAATTTCCAGTATGATGACATTTTTATTCTGGACATGTTAAAAGACCATCTGGCATTCCGGTTATATAAGGACGGACAGCAAAAGGATGAAAGGGCAGAGAAACTTACGATAACAGAAGTAACAGAGAAATATGAACTGACAAAGCGGGAGCATACGATACTGCAGCTTTTGATGAAGGGAAAGGATAATCATACCATCTGTGAAGAATTGTCCATAAGCGTAAATACATTAAAGAAGCATATCTTAAATATCTATCGGAAGCTGGGTATCAGAAATCGTGTTCAGATGTTTAAAATGATTAAAGAAAAAGAGTGATTTTTCTATATCGAAAAGATGATGGAAAAGGAGATTTTTCTGTGAATGCGGCAGAGAAATCTTCTTTTTGTTTACGCGAGTAGCGAGAAAAATCTGAGAGAAAAGAAGGAGCCAAGCTTGCTTGAGAGAACTTCTTTTCTACTCAGATTTGGCGAGCACCGCGATAACTCGAGAAACTCGCAAAGCGTGTTTCTCGTAGTTTATGTTGTCAGACATCCGTTAGAAGATGCCAGTGGCAGGTTTTGCAGTTATAAAATTTTTCTGAAATAACAGAAGGGCATATTGACTTATTAAGAAGTGGCAGGTATGATGGCAGTATCGAAAGCAAATCATTTGCTTTGATTTCGTAGAGCGGGAATATTTCCCGGATTCATTGGCATTTTCGCCAAAATTTCCAAGAAACAGGATGAAAAGTAAAAAAGAGACGGTAAAAGAGTTGGAACAAACGAACTGGTTTGGGTTGTCAAGTCGGGACTCTTTTACTATAATGAAAGGAGAACTATTGTGTATGGCAAGAAAATGTAAAAGCTATGAGGAACTGGAACTTTCCGATGATTTCATGTTTGCAAAGGTGATGCAGAACAAGGCTCTTTGCAAGGAATTGCTGGAACTGATTATGGGCTTTCCGATTGCGGATATAGTATATCTGGAGGAGCAGAAAACTCTGGATGTGGCAGCAAATGCCAAAAGTGTGCGTATGGATGTGTATGCTGCGGATGAGAATCAGACGATTTATGATATTGAGATGCAGACAGGAAAGAAAAAGCATCTTCCGAAACGAAGCCGTTATTATCAGGGAATCATAGATATTGACGAGACAGATAAGGGAATCGAATATCAGAGCTTAAATAAAAGTTATGTAATATTTATCTGCACCTTTGATCCATTTGATGAGGGCAGACATATTTATTCCTTTGAGAACCGGTGCATACAGGATTTGAATCTGGAACTGGGGGACGGAACAGGGAAAATCTTTTTGAGCGCAGTGGGGCGGCAGAACGATGTCAGCGCAGAGATGAAAGCATTTTTGGAATACTTGTCTAAGAAAACAATAGAAACAGACTTTGTGCATCGACTGGACCGGGAAGTTCAGCGGGTCCGTGATAACCAGAAATGGAGGAAAGAGTATATGCAAAGACAGTCGGATTGGATTGAAGATAGAGAAGAGGCAAAAGAAGAAGGAAAATTAGAACTGCTGAATCAGTATGTAAGCGGAATGAAAGCTAAGAACATATCAGAAACTGAAATAAAAAATAATCTGATGGATATTTTTGCATTGCCGGAAGAGGAAGCAGAAAATTTATTGCAGGGTGGTAAAGAACAGTAAAATATATATTGGAATAGCATGATTTAAGGAGAAGGTTCGCTATTGTCATAACCGATAGAAAGGGGCAATAGGGAATCTTTTTTACTTTACAGGGAATTGTTTTCCTGTAAAGTAAAAAACGCTCCGCGCGAATGCACACTGCGGCGTATAAGGTAAATGTCACAAGCGACCGCTGCTGTCGCGAGAATGTGCCAAGGCACATTCTATGTTCCGATAAACATGGGAAACATATTTCTAGCAGTTTATGGCAGGAGCAGAATTTGACAATCTGGGGTATAATATTGAGGAAGAAAAGAGAATGAGGAAGATGATATGATAGCATTTAGACCAATAACCATAGATGACAGAGACTGGATGAGCGAAAAACTCAGGGAAGATGACCGACAGGGCTGTGAATACAGCTTTGCAAATAACTTTATCTGGTCTGTGATATATAAAGTGGAAGTGGCAGAAGTCTGCGGCTGCTGCGTGATAAAATTCGATGCAGAAGGGGAAGACTGTTATGCATTCCCAATTGGAGCCGGAGACAAGAAAGCAGCAATTATGCAGCTCCTTACACATGCAAAAGAAGATAACAGCAAGCTCTATATTGAAAGTATTGAGGAGGCAGACCGGGAGTTTTTAGAAAAGTATTTTTCCGGTATTTTTCAGATTGAAGAAAACAGGGACAGCTTTGATTATATTTATACAGTGGATAAGCTGACCAGTCTGGCAGGAAAGAAGCTTCATGGCAAACGAAATCACATTGCGAGATTTAAAGACAACGAGGATTGGAGTTATGAGCCAATGACAGCGGAAAATAAGCAGGAATGCTATGATATGAATCTTAAGTGGTGCGACCGGAGAGCCTGCAAGTGGAATGAGGATATGAGTGATGAGCAGTGTGCCCTGAATCAGGCAATGAAATATTTTGATGCGCTGCATTTAGAGGGCGGCATATTGCGCAAGGCTGGAGAAATCGTAGCATTTACCATAGGAGAACGATTAAATTCCGATACTTATGTAGTGCATTTTGAAAAAGCATTTCCGGAAATACAGGGTGCTTATCCGATGATTAACCAGCAGTTCGTAATGCATAATTGTCAGGAGTATAGTTATGTAAACCGAGAAGATGATGCCGGGGATGAGGGACTGCGAAAGGCAAAATTATCCTATTATCCTGATATTTTGCTGAAAAATTATACTGCACGGGAGATTTAACATGGAAATAAGGTTTGCAACAAAAGAGATGATTCCTCAGATAAAAGAAATCTGGCATCAGTGCTTTGGGGATGAAGAGGATTATATGGAATTCTATTTTACCCACCGGTTTACGGAAGAAAATATGCTGGTGTGTATGGAAGATAAGAAACCTGTGGCAATGACAACATTTCTTAAGGCGTATCTTGTGACCGGGGAAGGTGAGATACCGGTACATTATGCTTATGCAGTAGCAACCCTGCCGGAATACCGGGGCAGAGGCTATGCAAAAATGCTGTTAGAAAAAGGAAAACAGCATTTTCAGACACCGATTGTCTTAGAACCAGCCAGCGAAAGCCTCATATACTATTACGAGAAGCTGGGCTTTTGTATGGCATTTTGCGTAGCAGAGCGAACTATTCTTCCGGACGAAATTGCAGAAGCAAAAGGGGAAGAAAAAGGGCAGCAGGAATACTGGCTGCTTACAGTGACACCGGATGAGTATGTGCAGCTTCGGGATGCTTATTTTATGGGAAATGGTTATATCCGCTGGGATAGGGATGCAATCGCCTATGTACTGCTGGAAAATGACTATGCAGATGGCTATGCCTATAAAGTGCAGCACCATGGCAGAGAGGAGCTTTTATTATTCAGGGAAGAGGAAAATGCAATCGAAGTATTGGAGACAACTTTATCAGAGCAGGATTTGCTGGCGGTATTAAAGCGTCTTCGGATAAAAGTTCTGGTCAGAGTCAGAAAATCTTTGGCGGCAGTTGAAAGAGAAGAACGAGTCGGAAATGATAAAAAAGAATCGGGCTATCAGAAAAAAGATTTTGGCATGATAACCGGCTGTGATGAGGCGGAGAATGGGTACTTGAATCTTACGCTGGAGTAGAAACTTTATGAGATAAATTCCATATGAGAGAAGAATTTTATAAGAAGATAATGAAATGCAGCTTTAGAATAGCAAGTGTGAAAGGAGGTTTTATATGATTGGAGTATATATCTGGATTCCGTTTGTAGGAACATTTTTAGGGGCGGCCTGTGTGCTGTTTATGACTGGGGAGTTGAAGCCGCTGGTGCAGAAATCCCTGCTGGGATTTGCATCCGGAGTCATGGTGGCAGCGTCGGTATGGTCGCTATTGATTCCGTCTTTGGAATTGTCAGAAGAAATGGGAAGGTTGTCATTTATTCCGGCAGCAGTTGGATTTGCCCTTGGAATTGCATTTTTGCTGATTTTGGATAGGATTATTCCGCATTTACATTTAAACAGTGATGAGCCGGAGGGAATTAAAGCACACCTAAAAAAAACAACCATGCTGGTACTGGCAGTTACCTTACATAATATTCCGGAAGGAATGGCAGTGGGAGTGGTATTCGCAGGATTTCTGATGGGCAGCGGAAATATTACTTTGACAGGAGCACTTGCCCTGGCAATCGGTATTGCCATTCAGAATTTCCCGGAGGGTGCAATTATATCATTGCCGCTTCGCAGTGAAGGAACCGGAAAAGGAAAAGCATTTCTTTACGGTGCACTGTCTGGCATTGTAGAGCCGATAGCTGCAATTATAACCATTGCAGCAGCATCTGTAGTGATTCCGATTCTGCCGTATCTGTTATCGTTTGCAGCAGGCGCCATGATTTATGTGGTAATAGAAGAACTGCTGCCAGAGGCATCCACAGGTAGCCATTCGAATATTGCAACCATATGGTTTTCAGTAGGATTTCTGCTGATGATGATACTGGATGTGGCACTGGGATAGAAAATCCCGGATAGCTGATAATTTGAGGAACATCTCATTTTTATCAGGTATCCGGGATTTTTTGTTAAAAATGTCCGGTTTCAACGATGATAGATCAAGTTGTAAGTTTATATGAATACTTTAAATTCATAGTTTACAAATGAATCGAAAAATCATATAATATCAATATGTATGTAAACAAAAGGAGGTGCGGCTATGAATATGAATCCGGAAATATATAGTGCAATTAGAGCGAACAACAATATGATTACAACATCGGATGTTTTGTCGATGGGATTTTCTAGAATGTTATTATCAAAGTACGTAAAAGAAGGATTACTAGAGCGTTGCAGACAAGGTGTTTATATGCTTCCAGAAGAAACACAGGATGATATGTACATATTAATGCTTAGTTCAAAAAAGATTATTTTTTCTCATGATACAGCATTATTTTTGAATGGGTTATCAGATCGAACTCCGTTTACTCATTCAGTTACGATTCCGAGTAATGCCTGTTTGCCAAAAGCAATTATAGGAGAATGTAATTGTTATTATGTGAAACCAGAGTTACATCAGCTTGGCGCTATTGATATGAAAACCACTTTTGGAAATGTAGTTCGATGTTATGATGCGGAAAGAACAGTATGTGATTTGTTAAGAAGTCGCACTCGTATAGATGAAGAAACTGTAATTGCTGCAATAAAAAATCATGCAGAATCGAGAAATAAAGATTTAAATAAATTATCAGAGTACGCAAAACAATTTAAGGTGGAAAAGACTTTGAAGAGGTATCTGGAGGTTTTATTATGAGTTCAAAAGCAATGAGTTTAAAGGGCAAAATAAAAAATTATGCAAAATCAAAAAGTATAGCAGCACAGGTTGTTTTGCAGAATTATATGTTCGAACGATTTCTTGCAAGACTGTCAATGTCAGACTATCGTGAGAAATTTGTTGTAAAGGGCGGAATGCTTATTGCAGCAATAGTCGGATTGGATACCAGATCCACTATGGACCTTGATACAACACTCAGAAATCTGCCACTAACGGAAGAAAAGGTTATGGAAGCAGTGGAAAATATATGCAAGATTACGTTAGGTGATGATGTAATATTTGAAGTGAAATCGATTGCACCTATTAGGAAAGATGACCGTTATGGTGGATTCTGTGTAAGGCTAGATGCAATATATGACACAATTGTTACCCCGTTATCAATAGATGTTTCTACAGGTGATGTGATAACACTGGAAGCTGTTGAATATGAGTTTAGTGGAATATTTGATGAAGAAATCAGAATTAAGATGTGGGGATATAACATCGAAAGCGTTATGGCTGAAAAGGTTGAAACAATTCTAAGTAGAGGAGAATATTTAATACAAGACCAAGAGATTTTTATGATGTTTATATTCTTGGAACAACACAGAGATATGATAAGAAAATATTCCTGAAGGCATTAGAGGCGACTGCAATTCATAGAGGAAGTAGGGAGCAAATAATAGATAAGACTGGAATTATTGAAAAATTGTCTGCAAGTGAGGAATTGATTCAAATGTGGGAGAAATATCGGAAGAAGTTTTCTTATGCAAGCGAAATTCAGTATGCAGATGTTATGGATGTGCTTATAAAAATGTTCCAATAGTTCTGTTCAGGAATGAAGGAACTTCTCTTATATGGTTATTTATGGTATCATATAAGAGAAGTTTTTAGTTTTATCGGGGAGTTTGGAGGTGCTATAAGCCTAAATCATCAAATCAGAAATTGAAACTGATATATCTTATGAAAATTCTTCTGGAGCGGACTGATGAAACGCACAGTATTACTATGCCGGAGATTATAGATGCACTCGCTGCGTATGATATAAGTGCGGAGTGCAAAACTGGCAAAAATCGGGAGCCGTCGATGCTCTCGACGGTTCCCGATGTATTGCCCACTAACTTTGAAATTTGTTCCCTTTTGGGATTGATATATTGCTTGCGACTAATGCGAGTGTAATGGCTTTTGGAAGGCAGAGATAAACATGAAAAAGATTATTATGAAAGTTGGGTTAATAATTATGGCACTTACAACAATGGTTACTATGAGTGCTTGCTCTAAAATTAATAATGATACGGCAAACGATGTGTGCTCGGCGTTGTCTGAGAAGTATGGAGAATCTTTTGTTGCTGTAAAAATTGGTGATCGCTTCAATACTGATAGTGCAAAACTTTATGTTCATCCTGCAGATAATGAAGACATTTTATTCACAGCTAGAATTAACAAGGACACCGGTGCAGTAGAGGACAATTACATCGAGGAAAAGGTAAACTACCAGGTTGAAGATACTTTGAAGAATGCATTTGAGCTGAATGGTATATCTGCTGCATCAAGATGTATGGTTGTTACCAGAGATACGTTGAGTGTTGAAACAGAGGAATATACACCTCAAACCTTTAGTGAAAAATATGGGTTTACCCATTACACTGTTTATCTTGTCCTTAAAGATGGCACCTACACTGCGCACGATGTTCTGAATGCAGTCAAGTTTGCTAATGACACAATCGGTGTAAAACTTGTTATTGCGGGATATGTTTTTGAAGACGATGGATATTCGAAATGTGTTTCTGAGATTCAGTCAACCCCGGATATCAGTATTACTATGATTGAAGCAATTTCTCCGATTTCCTCCTTTGATGTGAATGTTGAACAGGGTATGTGTTCAATTACTGAGGATGAGTTATCAGAGAAACTCGGGAGGTCTTGATTATGGCTTATTCAGATCTCCAATTATAGGACAACATAAGTAGTACTATATAATCAGAAAGAAACAAATAACCTTGATAATTCTTGATTACAGGAGGTATGGCAATGAGAAATTGGATGGATTTAAATGGCGATGGAGAAATAGATAGCTCAGAAATGATGTTTGCAGGAGAAATGCTTTGCACCAGCAGGGAAGAACATGAAGCATTATTTGGAGATGCCGGAGACTTCGAGGATGACGCAAAGGATGATTTTGAGATTGATGCAATGGCAGCAGGACTTGATGTTGATGAATTAGAACGTATGAATCCAGATGACAGGACAGAGGCATTGGAAGAAGCAGGGTTAGACCCGGATGATTATGATTTTGACTGAGTTTTTTGCAAGGGAGGCTGATTTGTATGAGAAAGAATTCATTTGGACAGGGACTGGCAATATTCCTTGTAATAATAGGCGTTCTGTTTGTAATAGGTTCCATAGGTGAAGCAAGTGAGCCTAAGTGCATTAAGGCAGGATGTGATAATAAGCAGGCAAGTGGAAGCAGCTATTGTTATTTGCATAAACCATATACGGGAAGCAGTACATCCCATAGCAGTTCATCATATAGCAATAAATCGTCTGGCAGTACTTCTAAGAGCAGTACAAGTAACTCTGGTTCAAGTAGCAGTTACAATAATAAATCAAATTCTACAAACAAGTCATCATATAGCAGTGGTACAAAGAAAAGTACAACGACAAAGAAGAGTACATATGACTCTTATGATGATGGCTATGATGATATCTATATGGATGACGATTATGACTATGACAGATATGACAGAGACAGCGATTATGCAGATGGTGTAGATGATGCAATGGATGAGTATGGAGAAGATTGGTAATGCTGACAAAGTTTTACGGAAAGGAGACCACTATGGAAGAACTTTATTTTACCATCAGGAGTTTTCAGTTAAGAACCAATACTTGAATCACCACACCATACTTCATTTATGTGAGGTCTTTCATAGCGGCGCATATCCTGATTGCTGGTTGTTTTGAGCTTAAGAGCCAGGAGATTAATATATCTGTTAACCGTGGATTCAGATACATCCCCTTTTTTGATGCTTCCGTTTTCATGAAGCTGTCTGTAGATAGCAGAAAGTCTGATGATGTTATCGTTCCAAGCGTACCTAAAACCGGAAAGGCAAGGTAAGTGCTTATGACAGATAAAGAGAAAAGGTACTGGGCATATTTTCTGAATGGAAAGTAGTAGCTGAAGGGAGGGCGATTCATCTTATGGTGGATTGCTCTTTTTGTCGTTTTGCTTGAAAAAGTAAAAAAATTCCAGGTATATTTTTTTGAGAAAAGCAAAATATATTAATGGCACTAAAATAATAATAGTGCCGAAAAAATATTGACAAATATGAAAAGAGATATTACGCTATTCATATATTTCCGGCACTTGGCTGGGTGAAGTGCCGGAAAAATAATTGGAGGTGATATCACGATGACTGAAGAAATTTATTTCAGGGGTGTTCATAATGTGACGGAATTTACGCGCAATGAATTATTCGTCTCTTTTCGTCAGGGAGGATATCAATTAAGTGAAGCTTCGTTCTACAAAAAGGTTGAAGATATGGTCAATGATGGTGAGATAGTAAGGGTGGGACGTAATCATTATTGTTTGCCGAATGATAAGCGGCAGGTGTACCGTCATGACTATTCGGAATTGGCGGAAGAAGTGGCATTGCAACTAGAGGAACAATATCCATATTTGAATTTTACAATATTTGAATTTGTTCAAATGAATGATTTCGTAAATCATTTAGTGGCTCATAATGTTATATTCCTATCGGTAGAATCAGATACTATGGAATTTGTTTTTGATACATTAAAGGAGAAATATCCTGGAAAAGTGCTTATCAATCCAACGGCAGATATCTACCATCAGTATTGGTCGGATAACATGATTGTAATTGTAAAGCTTATAACAGAAGCACCAAAAGGACAGGAAAAATCGTGGCATACAAGATTGGAGAAGCTATTAGTAGACATTATGTCAGAACCGTTACTTCTGGCATCTATAAGTGAGTCAGAATATCCGGGTGTATATATGGATGCTTTTACAAGATACTATATTGATGAAAACTGTTTGTTTCGATATGCAAATCGAAGAAAGAGCGCAAAGAAAATAAAGAAACTGCTACATGATAAAACGGATATTATATTAAAAACAAAGGAGTAGGTGCAAATGCTTTTGGACTTCTTGAAGCTTTGGCAAGGGTGAGGATGCCATTTATTTTTAAAGGTGGTACCTGCCTTATGATGCTAATGGATAAGCCACGTCGATTATCTACAGATATTGATATTATTGTGGAACCAGGGACTGATTTGGATGATTACTTAGAAAAAGCATCTGCTATATTTCCATTTCAGATGGTGGAAGAACAGAAGAGAGTCGGAAAAAACAATATAGAAAAGCGGCATTTTAAATTTACTTATGATTCACCAATTAACAATAAACAATTTTATATATTATTGGATGTGCTATTTGAAAATAATCATTATGCAGAAGTTGAGACAAAGGAAATAAGAAATGATTTACTACTGACAGAAGAAGAGTATCTAACAGTTAAAATTCCGAGTGCAGATTGTATTCTTGCAGATAAACTGACTGCATTTGCTCCTCATACGACAGGTGTCGAACTTAATAAAGGTAAGGATATGGAAGTAATGAAGCAGCTTTATGACGTGTGTTCTTTAATAGAGGTTTTTAAAGAATGCGATGTTGTAAAGCGTACATATGAACCGATTGCGTTGGCGGAGATTGCATACCGTGGAATAAATGCAACACCAACGGACTGCTTATGGGACAGCTTTGAGTCAGCTTTATGTATTGCGTCACGAGGCAAGGTCGGAGCAGAGGAGTATCCGATATATGTTAAAGGTATACGTGACTTACGTGGACATATTTATGCAGAAAACTATAGTCCGGAAATTGCAGCAGGGAGAGCAACCATGGTTATGTACATGGTAATGTGTTTGTTGACAGATACAGAGTTTGAAAAGGTGAAGGACTTCCGGGAATATGCCAATCATAAATTAGTGCATGAAAAGTTATTGACTCTTCGTTACTTGAAAAAGGCAAATCCAGAGGCCTATGCTTATGTGGTGAAGACTGATGAGATAATGAAATAAAATGATACTTGAAGAATTAATATCAAAAGCTAATCTTTGAATAAATATTTTTTGAATTTAAGTGACTCTTGACACATTTTCCCCGTCTATTAGGGTGAAAGGCCTTAATACAAAGGAGGAGAAGCCTATGGATGATAAACAGATATTAGATTTATATTGGGAGCGCTCCGAAGCTGCTATATCCGAAACTTCAA
>ERZ1673743.474-NODE-474-length-61186-cov-5.040961_pt1 | contig 61186 bp, 49 predicted proteins | sample MGYA00580197_ERZ1673743 | MGnify/ENA primary metagenome ERZ1673743 (study PRJEB41218, sample SAMN15661795) | gut metagenome | host: Homo sapiens | place: Canada: London | collected 2015-08-20/2019-03-30 | study: EMG produced TPA metagenomics assembly of...
GTATGGATGAAAACGCCGTTTGCATCACCTTTCTTCGTGCAATACACCGTGACCGGACAATAATATCTATTCATTACCGGCGTCAGTGACATGCCCACTGTGAGCATACCACTGGCGCCGGAAATATACTCTTCCATATCAGCTTTTTTGCGTAAATTTGTCGATTATTGGATCAGAGAAATCAATCGGAATATGAAACAAATATCCCATTTCATCTGCGTTGCGGCATGTATGCTTGCCTCCATCCTGCTGCACAGTTGTGAGAACGACACAACAGATGGGCCGTACCGCGAATACTGCCCCTGGTTTCCTGACTACGAGATCACAAATGGTCTGAAGAGTGTCACAGTACCGCCCGAAGGTGGCGAGATTACTGTCACGACAAACATCGACGGAGCCGTGCCGCTATCGTTCATGGCCTCGAATGTCACCGTTATCGGAACCAATGCAACGCAATTCGGTTTCAAGTGGGATGAACACAGCAAAGTCACAAAGTGCGACCGGACTAATCTTGAGGCCGATGACAGCGCTTTCGACTGGTGCAATCCCCGCCGTCACATGCTCTACACCCATGAGTGGCTGGGGATATGGCAAGAGCCATACGTGTTGCATCTTTATGTGCAGCCGAACAAATCAACTGCAGACCGCACTATTTATGTGGCCCCGCAAATAGAACCCATTTTATACGGGTTCCTCACCGTGGTGCAGGAGGGCGCTGCCGAGGAAAACAGCTGAGCATCAGCGCAAAGAGGCGTTTCGCGTTTTTTTGAACAGACGGCTTAGGTCGTTTTGCCCAAATACTTGATTGTGAGGCTGATGGTGCACTCCGTGACAGTGTTTAATTTTCAAAAATTGAACGCACTGAGAATCAGCATATTAAATACCGTTTTGTTCAATAATTCGATAACCCGGCGTAATGAATTTCTGGCGGAAACGTCCTAAATTTGCGGCTGTGACCCGAAGATGATGCCCGCAAATCGTAGGGACATCGCTTTGCGATGTTTGGCTGGCCAACAGTGATCCATTTCAACATGCCAAAAGCATCTCCCTACAATTTATCGGCCATCACAACATCTGCACAAATGGAGCTTACAGCAGCGGGGAACATCCGGCAACGATTCCCTCGTGCGAGATATTAAACAAATCAATGACTACACTATTGTTATTTAAAATATAATCCTTAACTTTGTGAGAGCATATAACAACATCGCCCGATATATCTAAAATATCGAACATTATCCTTTTTTGTATATGGTAAACATCAGTTTCAACACCATCAGGACTAAATACAACGCATTGCCGCTGGCCATGAAGTATGTGGTGGTATGTGGTCCCGGGCTTGCTGTGCTCCTTGGGCTCATGTTGATTGACCACACATTCTACCCCAAGACTCACACTGTCATGAGAGTCTCAGGCTGCATCTTCGCCGCATGCTTTGCTGTCTACTTCATAGCACAGTCCGTCAAATCATTCCGCCAGGCCGCCGGACACCGCACACTGAAGTGGTTCATCTTCTATATCGTCACCAGCGGTATCGCCGCGTTTCTGTTGTGGTGCCTGTTCTCCAGCTATTATATCGAGACCTACCATTTCATAATAAATATATTCACATAATTAAAAGAGGGTAATACCAATCACATCAACTATTCATGAGAGTCAAATCAATCGCGCGCGTGACGGCGGCAATCATACCGCTGGGGCTGCTGATGGCGGCATGCCTTGAAACCGAACAATACGGCTTGCCCCAGAGCGTATACTTCGGGGAAGAGGGCGGAACCCAGATATATCACAGCGACCGCCTCCCTTCCTCATTAACAATCTCCATCGAGGACGGCAAAAAATACGCAGAAATAAATCCCCATTATCCGTCGGCAGAAAGCACGCCCGACGAGGAGGCATCGTTCTCACTCGACTGGCTCACGGTAACATACCGCCATGCCGACCAAGAAATCGAATTCACCGCCTTACCGATGACAGAAGGCAAACACCGCAAATTCAAGGTGGAATACTTTTACGGCAACGGAAGTGCCGTAACCAAAGTAAACCAGACACGATAAGCCGATGATCATGAAACGTATCACCCTCTATGCAATCCTGGCTATCCTGACGGCGCTCACCACAACTGCCGCACAGCCGGCGCGCGGTTATCGCGGCTTTATCGACTGGAACAACTCGGTCACGCACATCAACCGCTCGGCCACCGGGCCCCTTTGGCACGACGCCTACTATATCGGCGGCTCAACAGCTCACGGGTATCAGATCAACCCGATGTGGTTCGTCGGCGCCGGTATCGGGCTGGAATTCAACCTCTCTGAGCCGACATTCATCTTCCCGCTTTACGCCGAGGGACGCGCCGATCTGACATTCGGCCGTTTCACGCCGTTTGTCGACGCGCGCCTCGGTTACCAGTTCTCAGAGATTGGCAACGGAGTATACTTCTCTCCCACAGTCGGCTACCGTCTTGGCATATCGCGCAAATGCGGCCTCAACCTCGGACTCGGCCTGACACTTCGCGACTGCGTTGACGAAACCTACCGCTCCCGGCACACCTCGGCCGCCACCATATACGACTTCATAGGCAAGAGACATAACACCAAACTGTTTTTCTCGTTCCGCCTCGGCATAGACTTCTGACAGACCACCTGACTTACCGTCATAACAACAGCACAATACCATCCCAAATGCAGATAAAACAATCACTTCTCGCGCTTGTGGCAGCCATTGCATACGCCACTGCACCCATGAATGGCGCAGAGCCGGGTTACCGCGGTGTCTTTGAATACGGCTATGGTTTCGATACCGGCAGCGACCATGAGTTCAAATATTACAATGAACTCCACACCACTCACGGCTATCAGGTCATTCCGCAATTCTTCGTCGGCGCCGGTATCGGAGTCGACCTCTACAAAGGCAATTACAATTACAGCAAATTGTATTACAGCATTCCGCTGTATCTTGACCTGAGGTATGACGTGCTCACGACACGGTTCTCACCCTTCATCGACATGAAAGCCGGATATGCGGTGGCCGGAGACCAGACCGGCTGGTATCTGAGTCCGACCGCAGGATGCCGTATGGCACTCGACGGGCACCTTGGCCTGAACCTCGGAGTGGGATACCTCTACCGCAAGAATACAGAGATGTGGGACGGAGGCGTCGCTTACCCCTCCATATCGGGCGTCTGCATACGCCTCGGCTTAGATTTCTGATCACCTTCCACGAACGAGTTTCCCTCCGACATAATGTACCGGCAACTTAAAATACGGTGGCGACGTCTGCCGGCGTGGATGCGCGGATTACTGTTGATACTGTTTCCCGGCATACCGCTGCTGATGTTGAGCGAAAGGTTCCCCGTTATCGAGACAATCATAAACATCGCTTGCGCGATTGGGTTATTCGCCCTGTTTACCGTAGGAATGGTCACGCTGTCGCTGAGCATATATACAGCAATCAGGAAGCATAATTACCGGCAACTTATTGTCACTCTCATCCTGGGAGCGGCCGCACTTTATTATCTCTTCGACCGGCTGCATCTCTCATCATTGATCCGCAAGGTTGCAGATGCGTTTTAGCTGACTTGACACCTGATTGTCAAAAATATGTACGATTTTACAAAAACGGGGCGCCGCGATTGTCGGATTTACAAAAAAGGGGCGGATAGTTTGACGGCGCTGACAGATTGTATTCGTAACTTTGCAGACAAACCAGCAAGCAAGTCACGGAAATGCTATCTGCCCTGTACGCTTACACCATTTTCGCCGGAGCGGTCTGCACTGCCCTGCTGGCGGTATGTCTGCTGCTAAGCCGCGCCCCGAAAACCGAAATTTACAGGCCCTACGACCGCGCGCGCAAACTGCTCGGCGCGTCGCTCTGTTTTTTCGCCGCGGGAATCGGCGTGTTCGCGGTGTTCCCGCTCAGAAGCATGAAACCGGACTTCGCTCCGGCTCTCAACCTCACGTATTTTTATCCGGCGGCACTGCTGTTCGGCTACGCTTTCATACAGTTGCTCGACCGCGACTACTACTGTCCGCGCCGGTCGAGACGGTTCCTGTGGTCGGGCATAGCATACGTCGCGCTGTTATGGACACTCACACTCGCCACAGCGGGCACCGCCCGACGCGTGATACTTATTCTCTTCGCCGCATGTTTCCTCACGGAGGCATTCGTGCTCGTGATACGGTTCTTCAAGACATTCCGGCGCGTGCGCGACAACATCGGCAATTATTACTCAGACCGTGTCGACCTTTTCGTCAGATGGCTGTGGGTAAGCTCGCTGCTCATCATCACATGCGGCGTGGCAGGGGGCGTAATGGCATTCCTGCCGGGGTGGTGCAACACCATATACATGGCAGTCGGCATCGGCACGTTCACCTATATCTACATCTCCCTGCAGAATTATGTGCTGAATTACGAGCGTGTGGAGATGTCGGCCATGCCCGACACCCCGGAAACGGGTACTTCCACCGATAGCGGCGCCACTGCACGCGACGACGCCCCGGCGTTTCTCGACAGCCTCGAGAGGTGGCGCGCCGAAAACGGATTCTGCCGCCGGGGAATCACAATCGTCAGTCTCGCCGAAACCCTGGGCACAAACCGCACATACCTCTCGGGCTACATCAACAGCACCCTGGGCAAAAGTTTCGGCGAATGGATCAACGGCATGCGTCTCGAACACGCCCGGCAACTCCTCACGGATGACCCCGCGAAATCAATGGAAGAGATCGCCGACCTCTGCGGCTTTTCATCGCAGGGCTATTTCAGCCGTCTCTTCAAGGGCGCCTACGGCATGCCGCCGCTCGCCTACCGCAAACAGACCGCAAACAGATAAACCTCACATAACAGACCTGCAATGAAGAATAATTTTTGCATCATGCCCCTTGCGGCAGTGCGGGCGGCGACCGCGCGTGCATTCCGGCTGACCGGCATGCCTGCAGTCGTGCTGCTTACAATGCTTACACTGCTGCTGTGCGGATGCTCCGACGACCGCGATGTCGATCAGCCGCAACCCGACAGCGGATTCGTGGGCGAACACAAGACATTTGAACTGGGACAGGAGTCTGAAGGACTGCCATCCGCACCGGTCACGATCACCCTCCAGGCCGCCGACGGCACAGTATTCAGCCGCGAAGGCTGGCACGTACGCGACGGTGGAACCTCGACGTTCAGCCTCAGCGCGGGTCTGTGCGAGGGTGTATTCCGCCTGCTCTACCTCAACTATACACCTGCCGACCAGACATCGGGCCAGACACCCGGCGAGGCATTCGACGACAGCGGACGCCGGGAATTCGGTCTCGGGAGCCGCATCGAGGTGAGGAGCGACGGCATCCGCATCATCGACTCATACGACCGGCGGTTCGGCATGGCCGGCAAAGGATCGGCCGAAGACCCCTTCATGATCACATCCTCTACCCACCTGTTCAAGCTCATGATGCTCGTCAACGACTATGACGGCAACAGGCTGATAACCGGCATGACCTGTTTCAGACAGGTATGCGACATCGACATGAAATCAATGTCGCGCAGCTGCGACGCCCAGTTCGGCTGGATGCCGATAGGCGCCGACACCAACACGCCTTTCAGAGGGATGTACCAGGGCGACGGCCACGCCATCACCAACCTGATATGCAAGAGGCCCAGATCGGCCGGGGTGGGTCTTTTCGGATTCATCCACGACGGTGCTGTCGACGGCCTCACGGTCAGGAACAGCACCATCGAGGGGCAGTTTGCCGCGGGAGCCATAGCCGGAGCGGTCATAGCGGGGGGCGGTGGCGAAGGCCATACCGGCGAAGGCATATTCAGCAACTGCAACGTCGAGGAAAGCACGGTCACGGGCGACGCCACGAGCGTCAATATAGGCGGCATCCTCGGCGGGGTCGACATGCACACCAAGGTTCTGGTGGCCAACTGCGAGACCCGTGGCGGCAGCGTCAGCGGCGGCATGTCGGTCGGCGGCGTGATCGGCGGCTCGGGCATCTACTCGTCGCTTTCAGTCACCGGATGCGACAACTCGTCGGCAGTCACAAGCGTCCGCTCGGGTGCCGGAGGAATCGTCGGCACAGCCGACACCCTGCAGGTCACCGCCTCGCGCAACGCCGGGCGGATCACCGGGCCGGCCGCGGCGTCGCGCGATTTCGCCAACATCGGCACCGGGGGCATCGCCGGTGGCACCGGCATGTCGTGGATCAGCAGTTCCAGCAACTCAGGCCAGGTGAGCGGATACGAGGGGGTCGGCGGCATCATAGGCTCCACACGCGTCAGCGGCAACTCCTCTGAAGGCTACACCTATAACCAGACCCTTCTGCGCTACTGCGACAATACCGGGCAGGTAAGCGGCACGAGGTTTGTCGGGGGCGCCGTCGGCGAGGCCCAGGCCGGAGGCTTTTCAGTATGCAACGACGGCGATGTCCAGGCCCGCGAATATGCCGGCGGCATCTGCGGCACATCGTCGGTGGCAGTGTTCCACAACTGCATAAACGGCGGCCGCATCAGCGGCGACAGCCACATAGCAGGCATAACCGGCAAAACATGCTGGGGGTCGCTCGCACTGTGCCAGAACGTTGGCAGTATAGAGTCGACCGGCGGCTGGACCGGCGGCATCGCCGGACTGGTCGGCAACAACACGGTGATCCACTACTGCTCGAATTTCGGCAACGTTACGGGCGGCGGCTGGACCGGCGGCATCGTCGGCGACGTGGGCGAGCCCCGCAAATGGACCGGGATGGACATAGCCGAATGCGTGATCGGCTCGCTGGAATGTGTCATGGCCTTCGCCGGGCCCGCGCTTGCCGTATTCGAGGGCGTGGCGGAAGTGGCCCACGGCGTGGAGATAATGATAAAGATCACCGACATCACCGCCGAAGTGATACTGCAGGCAATCGACTACGCCCTGGTCGGATATTCCTCATACGAGCTCGCCACGCCCGAGATGGAGGAAAAGCTTGAGCAGCTGGTGGTCGGGAAGAACGGCGAAATCACCGACGGCAACCGCAGCCTCATGGCGTCGCTGCGCTCGCGCTGCGTATCTGGCGACTGTCCGCTCTTCCCCGCCAACGACCTCGGGACGAGGATGATGGCATGCACAGACCGGCTCGTCGACTGGTACAATCTGGAGGGCAACGACGAGAAGTTCAACGAGCGCATCAACGAGCGCCGCGAAGAGCGCGCCGAGTCGCTCGAAAAGGCCGAGCGCGCAAAAGAGATATTCCATACCGTGGTAGCCGGCGTGGCTGTCGTGACCAGCACCGTAGCTCTGATCGGGGCCGAGGTGGCCTCAGGCGGCGCGGCCACGGCGTTTGTGGCCGTCGGAGCCACGGCGGCACTGGTCGGAGGCGTGAATGCCATCGTGAAGAGCTGCACCAAGTTCGAGACCAACGCCGTGATCATCTCGCAGTGTGTCAATGGCAGCTCCGTCAGCGGCAGCGACCGCTCGAAAGCAGGCTCCATCGCCGGACGCATGTGCGACGGCAGCGTGATGAACGACTGCCTGAACGCCGTCGCCGACAGCTATGGCCAGTTCGCGGCCGACTTCGGCTCGCACTGCGAGGCCAACCGCTGCATATCGTTGCTCGCCAACTCTGACATAACACCAGACAAGGCCCTCAACCGGTGCGTTTACCCCGACCCGGCGATGTCGGGCAACACACCGCAGGCCCACGGCGACTGCTACTGGATGTCAGTCGACGCGTTCAGGAACGCGGCCTCATTCTCAGGCATAGGTTTCTCGACCGGAGGCGACGGTCTGTGGGACATTCCCGCCGGAGCCGCCTTCCCTGTTCCCAACTATTCAGAAATGCAAAAATGAAGACAAGATACCTTTCACTCATGGCCGCCCTGCTGCTGACGCTCGCGGCCGGATGCTCAGACGACCGTGCCCTGCTGCCCGACACCGGCGGTTCAATCGAAAACGAAGAGGGCATGCGCGTGACCGTGCTACATCTTTCAGGCCGCGACATCGACGCGGCGGCCTGGCAGTCGGCCCGTGACGTCAGTTTCATTCTCGAAGACCCGGCGCGCCGCGTGTCGCTGACACTCGAGGGCACCGCCCAGCACGACGGCAAAGCCGTGGCGATGCACGAGCCGGGCACCATGAAATGCCGCATGAGAATCGGCGAGACCGACATCCCCGACGGCAACTACTACCTCAGCCTGCTGCATGACGGGAACACTGTGGGAAGGATGCGCCGGGTGGCCTTCAGCGGCAATGTCGGCACCGAGATAGCCTCGGAGCAGATGGATTACCCTGACCTGGAGGGCGACGGCACACAGCAGAACCCGTACCTGATCAACGATGACGGCGATTTCCTCACTCTGATATACTATCTGCAGGAGGATCCCGACCACGCTTACGGCAGATATTTCCGCCAGACAGCCTCGTTCGACGTGCCGCGCCGCAGCATGATAATCGACGGCCATATATATGCGCCGGTGACGTTTGCCGGAATATACGACGGCGGCGGCCATGAACTGCGCGGCCTCACATACCAGGGGGCGTCGAGTGCCGAAAGCGACAACGACATAGGTCTCTTCAAAGATCTCTATTCGGCCACTGTAAGGAACATCACCTTCTCCGGCGCGCTCATCATAAACGGCGGCAGCCGTGTAGGCATCATTGCCGGGAAGGCCGAAGGCAACTGCACCTTCGAGAACATAACCGCCAGCGGCACAGTCACCGCCGACGGCGACGACATAGGGGGTCTGACCGGACGCACTACAGGCAACGTGGTTTTCCGCGACATCACCTTCAATTCGGTTGTGGTGGCCAGCGGCAGCACTGCCAGCCACGGCACGGGCGCCGGTCTGCTGGTAGGCCGACATGAGGGAGATTCTTTCACGGCAGAGAATATCACCGTTGCCGACCATATCTTTTCGGTTACCGGCTACCGCAGTGTCGGAGGCGTGGCCGGACATGTCAAATGCAAGTCGGTGCATGTTAAGAACGTGTCTCTCGAACACAGCGTCGACCAGGAGACGCAGGACATCAGGGTGATATACGGCGCCGAGAATTATGTGGGCGGCCTGTTCGGGTGGCTTGAGCATACCGGCGACGCCGGGTTCTCGGGCTGCAGCGTCAAGGCGCCGGTGAGCGGCGGCCGCGACACAGGCGCCCTGGTCGGACATGCCTATGTCCACAACCTCACGCTCACGCGGATCATGCTCACGTCAGTGGTACACGGCGGCACTACGGTGGGCGGGATGTTCGGTTACGCCGGTTTCTGCCAGCCGTCGTCCAGAATCACCTTCGCCGGGCCCGACAACAGCAGCCGCATCGTGGTCAAGTCATCAACAAGCGCCGAAGTGTCGGGCGACGATTATGTGGGTGGCCTTGCCGGCATGTTCGACTCACACAACGGCTCGATGGTGTTCGAGGGGAAAGTCGAGATCGGCGTCAACGTCTCGGGCAAAAACAACGTCGGCGGGGCTTTCGGCTCGATAATGAACGCCGACGGATTCTCGCCCTACGACATCAATTTCTCCTCGCCCACGATGCGCGTCGAAGCCAGCAACGGCAATGCCGGAGGCTTTGCCGGCGAGGCCCGGGATTCACGTATCGACGGCGGCCTGGATCTGTCGCCACTCACGTCGCCCCCCTCTGCAAGCTCGATGAAGCCCTGTTTCGGCGGTGTGGTCACGGCAGGCGGCAATGCAGGCGGTGTCGTGGGGTATTCCACTGGTAACCGCACATCCATCGTATCGGGTGTCTACAGCGACGCCACCGTCACCTCTCACAATCTCGATGCCGGGGGGATAGTGGGCCGTTTCGACGGCGCCCCCACCCATAAGGCCGCCGAGTGCATGTTCGGGGGCGTTGTCGACGCGAAAGTCAGCTCGGGGGGCATCGCCGGTGTCTGCACCGGCAACCTCGAGATCACCGAGTGCATCAACGCCGGCACAATCCGGGGCGAATCGAATGTCGGGGGCGTGAACGGTTACGTGAAAGCCGCGGACAACGCTTACCTCTACATCACGCACTGCCTCAACACCGGCAACGTTACCGGCAACTGCTCAGGCGGTGTGATGGGCTATGTGACCAGCAACGACACCGACCGCAAGGACGGCAGGTTCGACGTTACCTACTGCGTGAACAAGGGCCGCATCGGGAGCCATGGCAATGAAGGTTGCCCCGTAGGCGGCGTGGTGGCGCAGATGAACCACCGTCACGCCTACATAATGAGCTGCACGAACCTCGGCGAGGTGTCATGTCCGCGCAACTATGCCGTGGCCGGGGTAATCGGCGACATGGGCGACCGCGGCAGCTCGCATCACAACCACGGCCAGATCACCCAGTGCGCCAACTACGGTAAAATATCGTCAGGCGATTCGCAGACGATTGTGGGCGGGGTGGTCGGCCGCCTTCACGGATGCAGCCTCGAGAAATACGACCACAAAATAACCGACTGCGCCAACTATGGCGAGCTCCCCACCGACCAGAAGGAGGACAACGGCGGCATCCTCGGATGGGCGGATTCATATACCAACATCTACCGCACATTCAACCGCGGCAAGGTATGGCACGGCAACGCCATAATCGGCACCCATCTGGGCGGTTCAATTTTCCACCACGACCACAACTACTATCTGGATGGCACAGGAGGCGGCTGGCCGTCGTCAACAAAAGTCAGCGCCGGTAACATTGCGGATAAGAACGTCTACAAGGATTTCGACTTCTTCAACGTATGGCAGATGACCGCCGACGGGCCGCGCCTGCGCTACGCGCCCTGCCAGCCCTGACCCTTCCGGGTTGCCGGTCATACATTCTACCTCACTCCGCGCCTTCGCTTACCGGGGGCGCGGAGGCGCGCGATGACGGTGTCGGTGTAGAGGCGGGCGCCGTTGATGTTGAGGTGGCCGGCGTCGTAATAGAGGGTGCTGTCGGTGTCAAAGGGGGGCAGGTATGTGTCGTCCCAGACGGTGAACCCGAGGCGGTGCCCCATGGCGCGGACGGTGTCGGTCACCGCATCAATGCGGCGTTCGGCCAGCGAGGGTGCCAGGAATACGATGAGCCTGATGCCGTTGTCGCGGCAGATGGCGGCGAACTCGGCAAGCTGTGCGCGCCGTTCGGGCTTGAACTCGCACAGCGCCTCGAAACTCTGCCGCGAGGGGAAAACCGCGGGAACCGGCATCCCCAGGAAACCGTTAGCCCCCTCTACCGCGCGGTTCGAGAACTGCGTCATGAGTATGCGCACCCAGTTGATATTGTAGGCGTATGCGTTTGAGTACATGCACAGGCGGCGCCACTGCTTGTCGCCGGTGAACACGCTGTCTATGTCGGCCATGTGGCGACCGTAATACCGGGCCAGAATGTTGTAGCGCGTGCCGGCACCGCGGTCGCCGAGATTGGTGGGCGATATGCCCAGCAGCACCGTATGCGGTTTCACAGGGCGTGCGACAACGGCCTTGAGCATCGTCAGGTAAAACGGGAAATTCTGCCCGATGGCGCCCCCGTTGTAGGCCGTGGTGCCAAGCGAGTCGGCCAGCGCATGGGTGTCGACACTATACAGCGCCACCGACGACCCGAGCACCAGCACCGAGTCGTCACTGCGGGTGAGCACATAGTCAATCGAGCGGTAGTCGGCCGGCAGATTGCCGCGCGAGAACGCGCGCTCCATGGCCACCCCCAGCAACAGGTCGCCAGCCACAGCCACCGCCATAATCCCTGCAATCCATATCAACAGCCTTTTCATCGCGCGTCAGAACTGGAAATAAATGAACTGGGCCGAATTGAAATTAGCCATGGCCATTATCATCAACAGCAACACACCGTAGGCGAACACATCGGTCACGAACGCCCTTGACAGCATTTTACCGCCCGCAACCTGCTGGGCAACCGGTGCAGGCATACGGTCGCGGCGTTCGGCCATCAGCTCATGCACCACAACCACGGCGATTACAACAGCTATGAGGAACATCTGCGGCACCCCGGCACCCATATACACCGGGCCGGGCGCGGTGAAAATCTTGCGGATGGCCAGGAAAGCGTCAGAGAGCGTGTCGGCGCGGAAAAACACCCACCCTATCACCACGAAGAAGAAGGTAATCACCACCGAGGCCACTGTACCGGCACGGTTCTGCGGCAGATTCAGCCACCTGACCTTGCTCTTTATGTTGTGCAGAACCACGAGCACGCCATGATAGGCGCCCCACACCACGTATGTCAGCGCGGCGCCGTGCCACAGGCCGCTCACAAGGAAAGTGACGAACAGGTTTGCCCGATGACGCCACGGACGGCAGCGGTTGCCACCCATCGGGATGTAGAGATAGTCGGCAAACCACGACGACAGCGAGATGTGCCAACGGCGCCAGAAATCGCGCACATTGCCCGACAGATAGGGCTGACGGAAATTCTGCATCAGAGTGAAACCCATGCACCGCGCCGCCCCTATGGCTATGAGCGAGTAGCCGCAGAAATCGCCGAAAATCTGGAATGTGAACAGCACCGCGCCCACAAGGATCGTGGTGCCGCTGTGATGGTTCAGGTTGGTGAACACGGCATAAACATAGTCGGCCACATTGTCGGCCAGACAGAGTTTCAGGAAATATCCCCAGATCATCAACCTCAGTCCGGCCACAAGCATGTCGCCGTCGAACCGATGCACCGTGTGGAACTGCGGCAGCAGGTTCCGGGCCCTCTCGATAGGGCCGGCCACAAGCTGCGGGAAGAATGACACGAACAGCGCGTAGTCAAACAGATTGCGCTCGGCGGGGATGGTGCGCCGGTACACGTCGATCGTGTAGCCCACGGCCTGGAATGTATAGAACGAGATTCCCACCGGCAACAGCAGTTCAAACCGCGGCACGTGCATGGCCACGCCCAGAGCCTGCATGCTCTGCTCTATGATGTCACCGAAGAAACCGAGATACTTGTAAAGCACAAGAATAGCCAGGTTTATGGCCAGACACGTCACGAGTATGGCGCGCCGGGCACTGAAACGCTCCATTGCCACACCGCAGAGCCAGGTGGTGACCGACGAGAATGCAATCAGCAGGGCATACGCCGGCTCCCAGTTCATGTAGAAATAGTAGCTCGCTACGAGCAGGAAGGTGTTGCGCCACCTCCCCTTGCCGGGCAGCAGCCAGTAAACCAGCACCACCGCCGGAAAAAATATCAGAAAATCAAACGTATTGAACCCCATGACTCTCTCAGGCTACTGTTTGTCGCAAATTTTGCGGTAAAGGAGGTCGTATGCGTCGGCCATCGTGTCGAGCGAGTAAAGCCGGGCGGCCTCGTCATACGCTCGGGCGGCACGGTCGAGGGCGGCATCGTAGTCATCAATGTCGGCTCTGACAGCCTCGGCGAGCGCCTCGGCGTCGCCGTAGGCGAAAACCCGACCCAGGCGGCCGTGAGCCGCAACCTCGGCAGGCGCGCCGCTGTCGGTGGTGATTACCGGCACCCCGGCGGCCATACCTTCGATGATTGCAAGCCCGAACCCCTCGATGCGCGAGGGATGCACCATAAGGTCATATTCAGGCAGGATGCCGTATGTCTCGGCACGCGAAAGCTCGCCGAGGAACCTCACGCGGTCGTCCACGCCGAGGCGCGCGGCCAGTGCCGAAAGTCTGTCGATATCCGGCCCGGGGCCGATGAAATCCACCGTAACATCGGCCGTTCCGGCCTTTACAAGCCGCGCAACCGCCTCGATGGCAAGATCCTGCCCCTTCACATCGGCGAACACGCGCCCGAGCTGCACCAGTCGCACGGGGCGCCACGGCGCACGCTTTCCACGGCGCGGCACGGCATCGAAGTCAATGGCATTGTAGATGGTGGTCACCGGCATACCGGGATGGTCGTGGCGCACTTCGTCGGCCACGCGGTCGCTGATGGCCACAAGCGCGGCACCGCGCGCCTTTTCGACCGGGAGCGACGTGGTATGCAGTGTCATTACGGCATGGCGCCTGAGCGGCGGCATGACTGCCGCGGGCAGACCGATGTTGTGGAAATGCATGATATCGGGGCGCGACCGCCATATCAGCCGGTTCAGGCGCAGAAGAGGACGCGGGTCACGCGAGCCAGGGCGCCGCCCGAGCAGACACACCGCCACACGCGGGTCAAGACGCGCCACAAGCGCCGGGTCGGCCTCGTCGTTAAGCACGACCAGCGATACGTCATGGCCGCGGGCGACCTGACGCCCGGCCAGGTCGATGACCATTGACTCGGCGCCCCCCATTCTGAATCCGAAAAAGAGATGAAATATCTTCATGGCCCCAGGGTGTTGTCTGAACTGAATATGCGAGGCTGTTGCGTCAGCGGTAGTCGGGTGGCAGAAGTGACGGATTCTCACGGTAGACCGGACGCCGCGGGTCTGACAGTATGACCCCGGCGAAAGCCGTGGCGGCGATAATCTGGCCGTGAGCCATGATCATGCCCGAGTAACCTGACACACCCAGCCACAGGAAGAAGATCATGATCACCAGGAAATACTTGCCCATGGGCCGACGGCGCACTATGAGCCATAGCCCCGTGAGCCACAGCGCCTGCACCACAATGCCGTACCACCCCATGTGCAGAAACACCTGCACGGGGGTTATCTCCACCTCCGATGCAAGCTCATCGGCCTTGGTGATGTCGCTGTAGAACGGATTGTAGACATAAAATATCTGGTTTGTGGTGAGCTCGGGGTGGAGGAAACCGAATCCCATGCCGGTCATGTCGAGTTCCTCAATAAGGGCAATCTTGGGGAGGGTCTGACCCATGCGCCCGGTACCGAGCTTTGCAAGATCCTCCTCGTCGTTGATTTCCTGTATGCCCACGAGCTGTTTCAGCGATGATTCGACGCGCAGCACGCTCTCCTGCCCCTCGCCGGTGTCGCGGTAATTGCCGTTGGTGATCATGATGTCGGCGGTATAAGCCAGCACAAGCGCCAGCACGCCCCCCACAAGGTATTTCGCATACTTGCGGAACGAGCCCTGCGAGATTATGAACGCCACCAGGAAACCGGTCAGCACCGTGAATGTCTGCGTCACGACAACGCCGAGCAGAACCAGCGCCCATGACCACCAGGGCATCTTCCAGCCGCGGGCAAGCGGATAGACCAGAAACACCAGCAGATAAAAGGAAGGGGGACGCTGGCGGATGAAATCGAACGACAGCGGATCCCAGTCGAGGTCATAGAACGTATTTACGCTACGGGCCGGGAACGGATGCAGTATGAAACCGCAGAACACGAAATAGTCTATCGCGTAGAAGATGCATATCAGCATCGCGTAGGGGAACATGGTGTGCCAGAACTTCCCGAAATCAAACGGCTTGCCGTTGAAATACAGCAGCGGCACCACAAAAAACAGAAAATTCAGGTATTTGCTAAGAATCGGCATCTGGTGGCTCAGCGGCTCGATGCTGTGCAGTGCCGCGACCATGAGCGCCACGAAATAGAGCCCCATCAGGGCGAAAGTGCGCTTGACAAGCGGCGATTTTCTGAGTACGAAAAGCGCCATGAGTGCCACAGCGAAGAGTATGACCATTCGCGAGATGGGGGGCATCTTGTAGAAGTTGTATCCCCCGTACAGAAAGATGGTCATGATCACGGCGTCATACTGCCGGTCGTTTTTCAGACAGTATATCACCAGTCCGAGAGCGATCAGCAATGCCGGATAGAACTCAAGTCCGATCAGCGACATCGATAGCATGAACATCAGCGGCATGCGCACGGTGCGCCACGACATCGTGAACCGTTTGTTCACGACGTCGCGGGGTGTCTCTGCCTCGGCGGCAGATGATATTGTTGCTGTAGCGGCTGTAGTGCTCAACAGAAGTCGGGTCTTTTGGTTAGGTTACCGGCACCGTGGGGAGATGCCCCCACGGGTACGGTTGTCACTTTTTACGGAAAAGGCGCCCGAAGAAACCGGGTTTCTTCTCCTCGCGGTCAAACGCCTCACCCTCGCCGTAGCCGTAGCGGGCATAGTTGTGGGTGCCGTTGACCACGATGCCGATGCGCGGCAGACGTTTCTCTTCGGCGGCATGGTTGATCAGGCGCATGTTGGCGCGAGTCGTCACGTTGAGGCGCGTCACGAAGATGGTGGCATCGGCCACACGACCCAGCGAGAAGGTATCGCTGACCATGCCGAGGGGTGCCGAATCGACAATCACATAGTCGTAGCGCTCGCGCAGTGTAGCGAAGAGCTCGTCGACACGCTTTGTCAGCAGAAGTTCAGAGGGGTTGGGGGGAACCACACCTGCGGTAATGACATCCAGATCCTTCACCGGCAGGGGCGAACGCATCGTGATGTCGTCGACGGTAACGTTGTCGTCAGAGAGGTAAGCCGTGACACCTGTATGCGGGGGCAGGCCCAGATATTCGGCCAGACGAGGCTTGCGGATGTCCATGCCTACGAGAGCCACACGCTTGCCTGTCATGGCAAGGGCGGCAGCGGTGTTGATAGAGATGAACGACTTGCCCTCGCCAGGCTGCGATGAGGTGACGATCACCACCTTCTGGTCCGAACCGGTGAGCACGAACTGCAGGTTGGTGCGCACAAGCTTGAACAGCTCGACTGTCGATGACTTCGAGCCGGGAGTGACCACAAGCGACTTGCCGGCACGCGAGTTGCAGATTTCGCCGAGCGACGGCACTGTGGTGGCACCCTCGATCTCCTCACGGCTTACGAGTCTGGTGCGGAATATGCTCAGCAGGTATATGCCGATGAAGGGAATCATGCCGCCGAAGAGCAGGCAGATGGCCAGAATCATCTTCTTCGACATTGACACAGGCTCGCTGTTGCGGTATGCCTCGTCGACAATGCGCCCCTTGGGCATTGTGTTGGCAAGCAGGATGGCGGTCTCCTCGCGTTTCTGGGTCAGGAACGAATAAAGCGACTGCAACAGCACCGCGTTGCGGTTTATGTTGCGCATTTCAAGCTCCTGTCGGGGGAACTGCACCAGGTCGCCCTGGGCGCGGTTGAGCTGCATGTGCAGTTCGTCGACTGCTACCTGTGCGCTCTCGGCCACCTTCGACATGGTAAGTATGATATTGGCGCGCAGGGCGTCGAGCTGTTCCGAGATCTTGCGCAGGGCCACGTTGTCATGCTTGGCGTTCGAGGCCATCTTCATGCGCTCGAGCACCAGCTTGTTGTAGGTGGTCACAAGCTCGTTGATACCGTCGTTGGCCTGAGGATTGTCGGCGGTCGACACGTTCTGATACGGTACAAGGGCATACTCGTTGCCGGGAGTTGTAAGGAACTCCCACGCCATCTTCATGATCTCGAGCTTGGTCTCGGCCTCGAAAAGACGGCTGGCCACCTCACCTTTCAGAGAGAGATTGTAAGCGGCCTCCGACGCCAGGTCTACTAGTCCTTCGCTCTCCTTGTAATTTCTTACTTTCGACTCGTTGGTGTGGATCTGGCCCAGAAGAATGTTGATACGGTCGTCAAGGAACTCGAGAGTCTTGAGACTCTGCTGGTTCTTGTGGTCCACACCGTTGTCGTTGTAATGACGCATGATGGTGTTGAGCAGCAGCATGCCGAACTTGGGGTCCGGCGTCTCGTAATTTAGACGTATCACGTTGGCCTTTTTCGAGGCAAGCGATACCGATACATCGTCCTGCAGACCCTCGGCGGCGCGGTCATAGCTCCCGACGGTCATGAACATCTTGATTTCCGGCTCGGCGCGGTTGAAATACTTCGTGGTGTCGATCAGGAACAGGCCGAGTTCGGTCTTAATCTGCACCGGGAAATGCGCATGCTTGATCTTTGCCACCGTCTTCTTGAGGGTGGGTATCCTGGCGGTGACATCGGCGGTGAGATCTTTGTGTACCTTTACCTTGAACGACACGCCGAGCTGGGTGGTGTCGGCGAACATAGGTGGCACGATGACATCAAGCGGATACTCTTCGCGCATCAGCGCCGCCTGCATGAACCCTTCGCGCAGGAAACGGATGCGGTCAAGACCAAGATCCTTGGCCACGTCACGGTAAAGCGAATGCGACGACACCAGGAATACCTCGTCATCGACCGGACTCGAGCCCGTCATGAGCGTCGACATGTCGAACGAGAAATTGTCCATCGTCGATGCCGGCCCCTTGTCCTCGTCCTCGATCAGCACGGTGGCCGTCACGGCATACTCCGTCTTCTGGCGAGTGATGATGAAGTAACCGACCAGGCCGGCGATAAAGATGGATATGACAAACCAGTACCAGCGCGAGGTATAGTCGCGCCAGAGGGCTTTCAGGTCAATGAAGTCTGAGGCTGTTTTCTTTTCCAAAGCCGGAATGAATTTTATTAAGTGACTGGTCGAAATTATTTAATTACAAGCGCTATCACAAGCGACGAAATCACCGACGCCACTGACACAATTGTGGTGATCATCTGCAGGCGGTAGCCGTTCTCCGAGTTGTAACGTGCGTTTGCGGCACGGATCTCGTTGGGGCGGATATAAACGTAGTCGTTCGGCTGAAGGTAGAAGTAGGGCGACGTGAGCAGGTCAGACGAGTTCAGGTCGAGCAGAACGCGCTCCTGGGTGCCGTTGTTGTCGCGCACCAGCAGCACCTGGTCGCGGCGTCCGTAGGGGGTCATATCGCCGGCGTCGGCCAGTGCGTCAAGTATCGAGTAGCGGTTGCGTGTCACCTTCACCGGGCCCGGGCGCAGAACCTCGCCAAGCACGTTCACGCGGAAGTTCACAAGCTGCACCACCACGATGGGGTCAGCCACCACCTCCGAGATGCGGCGCGTCAGGTACTGCTGCAGCTCCTCGACGGTCATGCCGGCCACGTGGATCACACCGAGCTGGGGGAAATTGATGTTGCCCGCCGTGTCAACGACGTATGTCTGCGACTTGGGGGTAACGTTCTGCTGCACGATATCCTCGCGGACACCCACGGCGGTCGACACCATATTATACGGAGCGGTGGCCACCGGTTCCTCCGAAGTCACATATATGTAAAGCTCGTCATCGGGCCCGAGTTTCAGGGGCACCGACTTGGGCATGGCCGTGGTCGATGTCTCGGTCAGATCCTCGAAATACGTAAGAGAGCCCTGGTTCGACTTACACGACGACATCGCCAGAACGATGACCGACAGCAGAGTAACTAAAAGTTTCCCTTTGATGTTTTTGAATAGAAGCATGCTGATGTCTTGTGCTGTACGGCCCGGCGCATTGCTCCACCGGCCCGTTATACGATATTGATTCACTAAAACTAACGTACCCCGTGCCGGTTTATTGTGGTGAGTCATTCAAAATGTAATCCCGGAGACGATACAGAACACCGTCGCCGGGATAGCATTGTCACAGGGGACAGGAAAGCTGTTCGTGGCCAATTGTCAGCCGCAGTGGTCGACTATGAGGTCATTGGCGCGCTCTTTCAGGGAGGTAGTGGAACGGGCCGATGAGCCGTAGACAGCCCTGACGTTGTCGTATTCGCGGAAAGCGCTTTCCACGCGGCTCACCAGAGCGCTGTAGGCGGCATCAGACATGTGCGGGGCATACAGCCGGTTCACCAGATCGCTCAGATAGTTCCAGTGGCCGTCGGCGATGCGTCCGGGCACTTCGGCCAGGGCAGCGACAAGCGAGGTGTTGTTGCTCAGCGGCGCGGTCTTGCGCAGTTGAGCGGCGCGCGCTATGGTACTGCGCGCGGCATCGGCGCTGCTGAAACGCGCTCCTGAGAGCCTGCGCGCCTCGGCATACATCGCCAGCGTCGACTCAATGGACTTCAGGACATCCCCTGTTCCCGAGGCCGTCACGACCGATGTGCCGCCGGCGGTTTTCAGAGAGCGGAGATAAGCGGCGCGCGCCCCCATGAATGCGATGTCGTGGTCAAGCCACACGGCACGACTGAAACGCGTATCGCTCCAGGTTTTCAGTTTCGGCACATAAACGGTCACAAGCTCTGTCATCTTCGTGTCGGCGGCAGCGGCGTCAATCAGTTTTTCGGCACGCGCGGCCGCCATGAGGTCGTTCACCTCGAAAAACAGACGGTGCACCGAATCGAGGCCATGACCGTCGGTATTGTCGATGCGGGCAATCCCCTGCTCGACCGTTGCCTTATACGGATCAGTGAGCGCGAGCCGTGCCGGGGGCGCCATGACCGTGCGGTAATATATCGCCACCGCCGCAACCACAGCCACCGCCGCAAGCACCAGCAGAATGATTTTTATCGGGGTCTTCATAAGTTATCTGAAGGGATGGTCATTTCTTTTTGCCGTCGGCAACATCGAAGGGCGAGGCGGTTCCGCCGTTCTTGCCGGTATCCTTGGCGGGTGCGGCTGTGCCAGACTTGGCCGTCTTGCCAGACTTGCCGGTGGCACCGGCCTTTGCGCCGGTACGGGCAGTCCTGGCCTTTTCAGCCTCGGCAGCGCGCGCTTTCTCAGCCTCTTCGGCCCGGCGCAGTTCCTCGGCCCGACGGGCGTTGTCTTTCTCAAGCGAATCGAGACGGTCTGCCGCGGCGGCATCCTCGGGTGAAAGCTGACCCGGCGTGACGGGATTCTCGGCCCCGAATTCATCAGAAACCATATCGAGGCTCCCGGCACCGGTCTGTACCTGCTCATATTCCGTTTCCGAAGGCCATATCCATCGGTAAACCGCCATGGCGCCCCATGCAAGCAGTGCCACGGCACATGCCACACCGAAACCAATCAGCCAGTCGGTCACGCGGTTATGCTCTTTCTGCACAAGATGGTTGTGCTGCATGGTATATCCCGGCAGCAGCTCGGGGTCATACGGATCAAAGCCTTTGCCTGAAATGACCACGCGGGCCTGTGTGCCGTCGCGCAGGGTCACGGTGCGTTCCACCGAGGTCTCCTTGCGTTCAAGATAGAATGTCAGCGGCAACGACACGAGGTCGACCGTCTTTGACAGGCGCGGGTAGTCGGGGGTAGCGGGCACGGCCTCAAGCTGAACGCCCCTGAGCCTGTCGTCAGGGAAACAGAGCTGAGACGTGAGCGGCTGACCGTTGAGCATGACACTGCGCAGGGGGATTTCCGTACCCTTGTCACGGTCAAGCACCCGTATATCTTTAAGGTCCACGATCTTCATCCAGGGGGTACTGTCGGCGGGGATGGCCAGCGGCATCCCGTCGGCCTCGGCGGTCGCCGTCACGGCAAACGGTTTCGGTCTGTAACCCTCGCGCACGGCACGGAACCGCATCTGCGTGCCCGAAACCTCCATCTTAGGCACGGTGAACGGACTCCCCTGCGCGTCGCATATCTTCACGCCGGGGCCGAACGCGGCCACCACGGCCTCGGGTGTGGGGGGCATCACCGCCACCTGCTCCACAAGTCTGAGCGTGTCGTTGAGGTTCACCACACCGGCACGCAGAGGCAACGGCCTGTCCATGATGAACACCGACCGGTAGCGTGAATATTCCGGCTGATAGCGCCCCGGGCCGAGGATTTCCTCCACTGTGAAACGGGGGGCGCCCACAGCGGCATACCCATGCTGGGCCGACGGCCGATAGGTAGGCGTGTAGGTCTTCGAGGTATAGTCTTCGCGCGACATCTTCAGCAAGGTCTCGCGTGCCTGATCATCGAACTCGCCGCGGCTCACGATCTTCTTCACGCTGTCAAGCACGCGCACAAGTTCAAGGCCGCCGATCTCCGAGCACGAGGGCACATGTATCCAGACACACATGTTGTCTTCCGAACGGCCGGGCACCGGTCTTACCACCGAAAGCAGTATGGCCTTCGGCAGCACCTCAAGCTGTGTGACTATATTTCCGGCCTGCACGTATGCAGGGTCAAGCGCCGCGAACGACGCGCGCACGTCATGTATGGCCGATTTCCAGTCTGTCTGCGCGCCGATGACGGTCGGTTCCTGGACACCGCCGTAGGTGACCTGCGTGGCGAAACTGAGCGACGATATGTTGTGTTCCATTGATTTCAATTGTTAGAGAGAGTTATGATTATTTTGTCAGACTGCCGAACAATGTGCTCAGGCGCGAGCGGCTCTCGCCTGCCGAGCGTTCGAGGAATATGCTCACCACGGCGCGGGCTGCCGCGGGGTTGAAACGGCAGTAATCCTGCATGTTCACCTCCCCGAGCGAGAATGGCAGCCTCTGCACCTGGCCTCCGTTGATGTTGTAACGCCCGCAGAGAGTAGCGAGGTTTGAGTAAAAGCCGGGGTAGTAGGTGTTTATATACTGCACAAGGTGCTGGCGCAGGGCCTCGCCGCTGTAAGGGGCGTTGTCTACTTTTGTTATCAGCAGGAATATCGCGTCGGTGTCGCGCACGAAAATACCGGTGCGGTTTATGTAGTTGAACGCGCCGTCGAGATACTCGGCCTGTGTCAGACCGTTGTAGAGGCGTTTCTCGCCCCCGTATTCAAGCACGAAGAAGTGTATCTTGCGGTTGTGCGAACGCGACTGCGGACTCACAAGCAGTGATGTGGCCACCTGGAGCGAGCGCATCTGGTCGTCGGTCAGCGGCTCGTGGGCGTCGACCTTGTACATGGCGGTCATAACCTCGCCCGAGAGGTCGATGCAGGTCAGCGGATGATAGCGGCCGTTGCGGTCCATCAGGTCGAAGGCCATGACGTAGGTCGACGTCACCGGCGTGCCCGGGGGGAGCGACATCACGCCGTTGGTGGTCTTGAATATGGAGCCGAGGCGCATCATATAGCCGTAACCCTGGCAGTTGTTGTCCTTTATCATCGCCGAGGCCACCGACCCGTCGGCGGCGGCGCTGAGTATGGCGCCCATGGCGCAGGTCTTGCCCGACGAGGGGATGCCCCAGAAGTAGACCTCAGTGCAGTCGCGTGTGATGGGGCCCACAGGCTCGGCCTCGTCGAAACGCGGGCGCACGCTGTCGAACTCGTAAAGCTTGTCGATGAATTCCGGGCCGATACCGGCGCCCACCACCTCGTCGCTGGTGACATAACCTTCGTCAAGAAGACGGCGCATGGCGGCGGTGTTGATGATATTCGGGTCGTCGCGCAACATCTCCTGGAGGTCGCCCACAGTGAACCGTCCCGATGACTGATCGAGCCCCTGCGCGATAATCTCGACATACTTGGCGGCCTTGTCACCGACATTCTTGTCGGTCTGGACGGCACGTATGCGCCGCTCGACTACCGTGCGGTCGATTCCCGATGACGAGATCCTCCCGCCGGGGAGTGTCAGGGCGTTCAAAAGCCTGCGCGCCTCGCGCACATGCGGGGAATCGGGATATTCCTCGATGAACCGGCGCAGAGCATCCACGCTGTTCCTGTCCACGCTCTCCCAGGGGTCGGTGTATTCGGGTTTCCCGTGGTGTTCCTCGGTCTCGGTTTTTATCTCCGGACCGGGAGCCTGCCGCGGCCCTCCGGCCGCATCGACCAGAGCCTTTACCTCACGGCGTTTCCTGGGGGCGAAATTCGGGCCTGCGTTCTCCACAAGCTCATCGTATGTGACATAGCCCTGCACGATGAGCGCGGCGATCTGCTTCGCGTCATAAACAGGCAGGTTGTCGTATATATCAATCTTTGTAGGCACTTTTATATACAGTTTGATCGAATGTCGTTAGAAAGCACTGAAATCAGAGTCGTTTTTAGAGCGGCCGGTTCTCGGGGCAACAGGGGACGCCGGATTGCCCGGCTGCTGCCAGCCCTGCTCTTGCGGCGGATACTGCTGTTGCGGCGGATTCTGCCACTGAGGCTCCCCGGGATTCTGCCACTGAGGCTGTTGCCACCCCTGCGGTGACTGCGGGTTCTGCCACGGCTGTTGTGGCGCCTGCTGCCACTGCGGCTGGCCCTGGCGCCCTGCAAGCACCGGGTCGGGAACACCGGCATTGCGCGCCCAGGGCTGACGTCCGAACAGCGTGTAGGGACTCTTTGAGTCGCGCCTCTGCAACAAGTAGGGCAACACAAGCATGGCATACATCAACAGGGCGAACAGCACGGCGTTCAGGCTCAGACTGCCGCCCGACACCATCATCTCCTCCACACGCGCCAGGCCGCCGAGAGCCTCGGCCTTCGACGGGCTTGCCTCGCCGAAAGGCACGGCGCCGGTCTCGCCCCGGAACACATGCTCCGAGAACCCGTTGAGGCGGCTGTTCCAGTCGGTGATGGCCGAGGCAATCTCGCGCGTATTGCCGAGCAGGAACACATTCCAGGCGCTGACACCGTTATCGGCCATGTCAATCCATTTATAGGCCTGGGCCTTGAGTTTCCTGTAGTTGTCTGACATCAGGGCAAGTTTCATGAGTTTCAGCCGGTTGGAGATCTGGGCACCCTCATACCCCTTGACAAATCCGAGCGAGCGGTAAAGCGGGGTTCCATCGCCCTGCACGGCCACGCGACGCAAAAGCATGTCGTAGCGATCGATGCGGCACCCGGCATATTCCTCGTAATCGGTGAACATGGCGCGCGACGAGTTCACGGCATCGCCGAAAGCGCGGGCCAGCTCGTCATTGGCGGCCTGGACTGTCCAGAAATGCCCCATAGGGTACATGCAGGCTATCAGCACCACCGGCGACGCGAAAATCAGCACTCTTTCCAGACGCACGTTCCGGCCGAACTTCGGGCCGTTGTCAGAGCCTTTCAGCACCTGCGGCACGATGAAGAAGATGACCAGCAGCGCGGTCACCCCTACGGCGGCAAGCACACCGGCGGTCATGTTTCCGCCGGTAAGGTATGTGGTTCCCATGAAAGTGACATACATGCAGAATATCATGGCGATGAACGCAATGATATGTCCCCACGAGAACCTGAGTTTTCTGTTCATTTACGTTTCTCCTATTTGTGGGGGAGCTGTCTCTCAAGCTCCGCTATGCGTTTCTTGTAATATTCGATCTGGCGGCGTATCTCATCGTAATCGGTACCGTTTCCGGGGGTAACCGTCCCCCCTGCGGGAGCCGCGCCACCGTTTCCGGGGCCCGAAACAGAACCGTTGCCCGGAGTGGCCACACCACCGTTGCCGGGCGTCACAGTGCCCGCGGCGGCCGAACCGCCCACGGGCGCAACAGAGCCGTTGCCCGGCAACACCGCCACATCACCCCCGCCGGGGGCAACGTTTCCCGCCCCCGCAACGGGCTGTGTGCCTGAGGCACCGGAGCCATCGCCCCATACGGCGCCCGGATTCACATAACCCTGCCCTTCGGGCACCGGGGGCATCGGCCTGTCGGCGCCGCGCTGGAAGTCACGCCCCCGCACACCTTTGAGTGCCAGATCCACCTGTATCATCGGGGGCATCGCGCCATAGACGTCACATCCGGTGCGGTACAGCACGTCGCGCGCCTGACGGGCAGTCACGCTGCGGTCAAGCGACTTCATCAGCGCCACGGCACCGGCCACAAGCGGAGCCGCCTGCGACGTGCCGTCGAACGCGCGGAAATCACCGGTCGGGAACGACGACATGATGTCGACACCCGGGGCGCTCAGGTCGGTACCGTCGCCCCAGTTGGTGAACTCGGTGGGATATTTACGACGGTCGACCGCGCCCACCGCAATCGAGAGGTTGTTGCGGTTCTCCGGGGGGAGAATCGAGAGAATGTTGTCGTTGCCGGCGGCCATGACGAGCACCACATTCTTCTTCACTGCCGATTCGGCCACCTTGTTCCAGAGTTTCTGGGTATTGAGGAACTGCGTGCGGGCAAGCTCGCGCTGTGCCGACGGCGGGAGTATGGCCAGGGCGCTCAGCGACGGGCCCACCGACATGTTTATCACCGACGCACCGTTGTTCACGGCATACATCACGCCGCTGACCAGTGCCGACAGCGGGCACTGGCCGTTGTCGAACACCTGAACCGGCATCAGCGAGCAGTCGGGAGCCACACCGGCGGCGCCTTTCGAGGCATAGAACTCGTCGGAGCCTACGGCCAGACCGGCGGTATGAGTGCCGTGGCCGCTGCCGGCGCTGAGCTGATTGTTGTGGGTGAACACGTTATACGGCTTTACGATGCGCCCCTTGAACATGGGGTGGCCCGGCTGAATGCCATCGTCGACAACGGCCACCACCACATCGCGGTTACCCCTGGTGATCTGCCACGCCTCAGGCGCGCGTATGGCGCGCAGATGCCACCCGGCATCGCTGACGCTGGCCGAGCCGCCTGCGTCATTCTGCGTGTCAGCCTGGCCGTTAAGCTCGTAAAGCTCCTCGTCGAAGGCGATGAACTCCTGCGAGGGGATTTTGCCGTTGATTTCGGCCGATATGCGCTCGCGCTCATCCTGCGGCACCTCTATGACAAGATACGGCACATTGCGGTCAACACCTATAATATTGTAGGCATCGCCGGGATAGGCCTGCTTGAAATCACGCGCCAGGGCATCCACATCAGGGTTCTGCCCGGTGGGGAACAATATCAGGCGGTTGGCTATGCGCGTGGGCATGCCCGGTTCCTCAATCAGCGGCGGCATCTCGCCGTCGGCGCCACGCACAGGCGCCGCGACAATGGGGTCTGACGGGAGTTTGCCGTCGGCACCGGTGATGGGCACCGCCACGCCGTTGCAGTCGCCCCGGTCGTCGGTAGGCAGGGCTATGACACCGTTCTCGGCACCTATCATCCCGGCACATGACGAGCAGGCCGAGAACAGACATCCGCGGAACAGCCACCCGGCAAGCAGCAGCAACAGCAGACCCAACAGAATCCACAACAGCCACCACCACCAGGGGTGCCCTTTCCTGATGGGTTTGACGACAGTCGTCATCGACTCATATACGGGCAGGAAGTCCATGTCGCCGTTTACCTGCCACCCCACGGGGTTTGGGTTCCATCCCACGAATGTGGCGCCCTGCGGCGGATGCACGCCGGGAATGTCGCCCGGATTGAGCACATACCCGAGCGGACGCATCTGCTCGGCGAGTTCGGGCTGCACCTCGGCGGTCGGGTCGCCGGGCAGGAAACGCAGGCGTGCCATCGGCGGCTCGGGAGGGGGCGGTGGCGGAAGTATCTCCTTCACCACATCACCGCCACCGGGAGGCGTCTCGGGGGACAGAGGCCCCGCAGGTTTGCGCGGACGCGGTCTGGGGCAGTTGTGCAGCACGGCACCACGGCCCTGGTAAGAGGGGGAGGGGTTCATCCCCCACCCTACGAGATAGACCTCGTCGCCGCTGCAGAAGATAAAGTCATCAGAGATATGCTTGAGCGCGCCCATCATGATCTGGAGATCCTCACCCGAAAGGGTATCGAGCGACTGCATCCAGGCGTCGACGGTGCGTTTCCTTATAGCGCGGTATTTCTCAAGTTCGGGACCCTGGAGGGTGGTGAGGGGTACCGGAACCTCCTCGTCGTTCCAGTCGGGCACATACCAGCGTATCTCACCCTTGTCGGGATCATGCAACGGCCGTGCCAGGAACCGGCGGAACTGCTGCGGTATGTTGCCGCGGCGCACTACCGACTCCACGCTGTCATAGCGACGGTAGAGCGGATCCTGGCCTATCCCCTGATAGTCGGTGAACTCGAGCACGTAGGTCAGGCACAGCTGCCTGAATCCTGCGAATGTATGGTTGTCCATAACGGATTTATATTTTTCGTTTGTTATGCCTGGATTTCTTCAAGCAGGTGGCCGAGACGGGTGTTGGCCTCGGGATTAGCCTTAGACACGTCGGCCGATAGCAGAAGGCCCATGAAGAGGAAATTCTTCCAGCGGCGGTAATGGTTCCAGAACGGCAGCTGGCTCAGTGCGGCCAGGTCTATGGCACCCGGCGAGTTGAGAATCTGCGACGCTCGGTCAAACACCTCAAGCGTCTCGACAAGCGGTTGCGGACGGCGGCGCGCCTCGATTCCGCGCGGCGAGAGGTCGACATTCAGCCCCACAGCCGCCGCGCGCGACGAAACCTCGTCGAGGTCGGCGTTCTTCATCCAGTCGCGCCCCACCGAGGTTATGAAGTTGTTGAATGTCAGCGAGGCCAGGTCGCCGATGGCATTGGGCTGTTCGGCCTCGGGGAATATCTCGGCATACCGGTTTATCTTGGCGGCAAGCTCGCGGCGCAGGCCCAGACGGCTGAAAAGCGTCATGAACATCATCACCACCTCGTCGGCATGCGGCAACGCCCCTTCGAGCGTGGCGCACCGGCGGTTGAGATGCTCTACCCAATAGTCGAAAAGGTGTTTGACAACCACGTCGCCGATGGTGCCCATCGAGTCTACATCGCCCGAAAGCACCGTATCGAGGTCAAGCTCCTGCTCGGCCAGGCAGCGGCACAGGTCGGCCTCGTCGTCGGCCATGTAATAGTCAATGAGCCGCGCGGTATTCTCCTCGCGCGACAGATTGAGGTCAACACCGGCCTGGGCGCGTATGAAGTTCACGGCGGTGAAGTCGCGCGGGGTGTCGATATGACACACAATCACGTCGTAGGCGATGTTGCGCGGCTCCTCGGGGGCAATCATCAGCCCGTCGATTATGCGGCCGAACACACCCGGTTCCCGGGATATGGCGGCATCGAGGGCCCGGTGTATGTCGCGGGCAATCAGCTTTATGCGGCGGTTGCGCTCGGCGGGGTCGTCAGGCTCGAAATATGCCGAGAGCGAACGGTGCATATCGCGTGCGATCTCGTCGAGCTGACGAGCGTACTCCTTGTCGCGGGCCTCGCCGAGTGTACCGGCTATGGCGTCGAGGTCACGTATTATGGCCTGCGAGCCGTCGTTGTTAAGCGAGGCGAACCCCTCCCACGCGGCCGCAGGGTCGGCGAAATGGGCGCGCACGAACGGCTGGTTAACAAAACTGCGTTTCAGGTCATTCCAGTAACCGGGATAGCCGGGCACCTCCTTGCGCGAGGTCTCGGGCGACTTGGCCACCCCGGCCTTGTCGGCATATCCGTTGAAAAGTTCTTTTGACGACCAGTAGAAATCGCGCAGGGGGTACACGCCGCGGAAAGGCACGGTGCGGCCGTCTTCAGCGCTCCAGCGCTCCATCCAGGTGTCGGGGGTGATTATCTCGGGGATGACGGTATCGAACCGGTTCCAGTGCTTGTCGAGTGTGGCGGGGTTGGCCGGCGTGTCGTTTTTGGTGGGGGTGAGGTCGATGTTGAACTTGGTGGCCACCATGAACAGTGGCGACACCCCGCCGGTGTCGCGCAGACGGCGTCCGCGCTCGGCGGGATCCTTGCCGATGTTCTGGCGGATCCAGTCGTTTATGGTGGGACCGAGAGTCGACTCTGACTTCTGGTCGTTATGGTGGCAGAACAGCACACTCGAGATCATCCACGAACGTGAGTATTTGTTGAACAGATAGGCCACCTTGCCGCGACGCAGCATCTGCGGCAGCACCTCGGCGATCTTCTCCTCTTCATAGTTGCCGCGCGAGCGGGCACCGGGGAAGTCAAGCAGGTCTATTTTCTCCAGGAAACGGCGCTCTGCGGCTGCATCGGCAGGGAGTTCGAATGTGATTTCAGAGGTAAGGGCCGACAGTTCCCCTTTGCTGAAATCGGAGGCAAGGAGCTGGCCGTTGTCGTCGAACACCGGAGTGACCGACTCGAATCCGGGTTCGTTCTCAGTGGCGACACCGCAGACCTCATCGAGCCAGGCGATGCGCAACAGCGAGCCGTAGTCGCGTCTGACGGCGCGGAACGGTATCTGCACCCGGCGGTTGAAACCGATGCGGGCGTATGCGTCGACGAGCGTATTGAACAGCGGAGTCAGTGCGGGGTTACAGTTCCACAGCAGCTGGAACACATCTATCCAGTGCTCGCGGGGGATATTGCCGATCATAGGCGCCACGACCTTCTCGAACCTGGAGTTGTAGACCGACTGCGCCTTGATTCCCACGACCTTGCGCATGTACTCCACGATATCCTTGATGTCGTCGTCGCAGATCACATCCTGGCAGTGTGGAGCGTCGCGCCAGCGGGCGGCAAGGGCCGTGAGGCGGGCGTTTATATCGTCGGCGGTGAGCACGTCAGAGTCAATCTTCACGTCGTTGTAGAACGAGTCGGCCAGGAGCAGTATCACGTCGGCCATCGTGAGCATGGTGGCGCGCACGTTGACGCAAGGCGCCTCGCCGGAGCCGAGCACCCTGAAACGGGTGATGACGCCGGTGGTCTCGACTTTGGCATTGTTTCCCCCCGAGGGGTTCACGTCGTCGATAAAGCTGTATTCGCGGCCGTCGGAGTTGATCATGAAAGGCTTGTCGGGAGCCGAGAGCAACGAACTCATCAGGTATGACTTGCCCACCTGACTCTCGCCGTATGCCGCGGCCGAGGGGTTCCCCTCAACGGCGCCGCGTATCTTTTTCAGGCGGCGCCGGTAGTCGCGGAAAGTATCGAACGGGAACTGGTCTTTCCCGAAGTCGCGCGCCCACTCGATGGCCCGGTTGGCAACGCTTATATAATTGTCGATTCTCTGTATCATCGTAATGTCTTGGAGGCTGTTTATGGGAATCAGAACTCGAACGAGCCTGTGTCGAGCCAGTAGTCTTCGTCGGCGCCGAGGCTCTGCACATGAATCTCGAGGTTCGAGTCAGAGACGGGGTTCCCGTTGCGGTCGGTGATGGCCACGATGTCGAGGGACTCGGGATCGTCGGCGTTGCGCTCGATCTCAAGACTGAACGGCATGCGGCACTTCAGACGGTCGACCTCGTCCTGCACGCGCGCCATCACCTGGGCGTCGTTAAGGGTCTCGCCATGCTGCTGGAACGCCACGCGGCGCACCCTGTCGGCAATCTTGAAACGGTTGAAGTCGACTGTATAGAGCACACGCGAGGGGTATGAGTCCATCCCCAACTGCCGGATGCGCAGAGAGGTGGGCACGCGCGACACCGTGAGCTGTCCCGACGGGCTTTGCGGGGTGATGAAATATTCCACCGGCTGCCCTTCGCGCGAGGCCTCGATATAGTCGGCGGTGGAGTGCAGGTTGCGTTTCAGGCCGTCGATGTTGATTACGAACCTGTTGAGGTTCGACAGCTCTGAGGCGTAGTGCGCTATGACGGCCCCCATGGCCACAATGGTCTTGGGGTTGGTGATGTAGCCGGTGTTGTTCGAGAACGGATACCAGTCGCCCACATAGCAGTTGTTTAGCACGATCAGGCGGTTGGGCTCGATGGTATAATAGTCGAGGAAGATGTCGCGGATTACGGGCAGCGATGCGGGGCGCCCCGACAGGAGCACCAGGTCGCAGGCATGGGCGTACATGATGGTCGACACCTTCTTCAGCAACGGCTCGAACTCGCCGCGCACCATCTTCGACATCAGCACGCGGTCGAACCGCCACCGCAGGGTGGTGACGTCGATGCCGGTACGGGCCTTGAAACCGTCGATTACCGTCTGCGCCGGCGGATTGGCGGCGAATACCTCGTCATACGTCACGGCGCAGTCGTCGCTGCCGGTGTTGAGCAATTCGAGCATGCGGTACATCAACGGCACCGAATACTGCATGTTGAAGTCGCGGCGCAGACGGCGGTCGCCCACGGTCTGGCCTGAATAGTCGGGGCCGAAGAAATCCTTCATCAGCTGGCGGTAGGCACGCGAGTCGAGCGACCCGAGGGCCTCGCGGAACGCGCCGGTCTCGCTCAGCAGCATGTAGTTCTTGATGAGGCCGTGCAGCATGTCGTCGCCCGCGAAATAGAACGAGTCGTAGAACTGCGGCTCGGGCGAGAGCGTGGTCACGTCGCCGGCCTCGCAGTCATATCGGCTGATCATTAGGTCAGAGGTGCCGGCGCCGATGTCGAGCGAGCCGATGGTGAGCGTGTGGCGCCCGGTGGCGGGATCCTCCTTGCCGTAGAGACGGAAGAACTCTGAGGCGCACCCCTTGTATTTGTGTCCGGCCTCGCCATAGATATAGACGAGCTGCGAGCAGGTGGCCTCGTCGTAGAACCAGGGATCATCCTCGTCGGTGTAGCCGCCGGCACGGTGGGGTATCACCTCGATGCGGCGCGGGGGTGCGGCGTTGTCGTCAGGGTCGGTATCAAAACCGGCAAGCATGGTCACGGCATCGTCGGCGCATTTCACCAGGGCGTCGCGCTCGAGTTTCGACATCGCCGTGGGGCATGTCACGATTATGCGGCGGATGCGGCGCGGCATCTCTTCGTGCCCGAGCCCCCGGTCGACCGAACGGCGCTCGACGCTGTTGACAAACATGCGCGCCTGCGTTATCATCTCCAGGAAAGCGAATGTCATCAGCGAACGGCGCGAATAATGATATGTGGTACCACCGTCGCCCTTGGCTGTGGCGCGGCCGTCGCTGGTGATGTACGGGGTCAGTCCGGGCAGATTGAGCGTAGTGTCACCGGTCTCGCCCGGCAGACGCACGAAACGCCACTCCTCGGTCTGCGGACGTCCGTCCCACAGATAGCGCTTGGGCGATGAATAAGTGGTCAGGCGCTGCGTGCCCGGTTCGGCCGAAGGGTCGTCGACCCCGGTGGCACGGTGCACGAGCCTGTCGGCCTCGACACCCACGCGCACCAGCGACGGGTAGACGAACTGCCGCGTGTCGCGCAGGCCGAAATCGCCGAACGACGCCCGGCGGAAAGCCAGCCGCATGTCGAACGGCTCGGTGTAGCCCGTCAGCTCAAACGCCCCGCGCGAACCCTCGCGCGGTTTCTCGGCCACCGGATCGGTAAGGTCGGTCAGCCGCAGTGACGACACCTGGCTGAAGTTGCGGTTGTCTTCGACAAGGAGCGCCGTCGTGCGCGAATTACCCACGTCGATGACCATATCCACATCCACGGCGCGCACGTCGCGATCCTTGTAGATGCGTATGTCGGGAATCAGCCCTGTGCGGGCCAGGAAATTCATCAGATAGATGTACGTGGCCGAATATGCCAGGCGGCGCGCTCCGCGGCGCAGACGCATCTCGGCAACGTTGCGCACACCGGGATGCACCAGCTCGCGCAGATACTCGTCGACATAGCTCCAGGGGCGGTTGGGCATGCAGTAGTCCATCACGTACAGCTCGTTGCGGCACAGGCCGAACTCTATGGCTCCCTGGTAGTTGTCGGGGAAAGTCGGCGCCTCGTAATGCCTGCCGCGCTCGCCGTTGTAACGGGTGCGGGTATCGACCGCCAGGAGCGCCGTGTAGCGGCGTTTCTGCCCCTTTTCGCGGCCACGGGTGGCTCGGGCGGCATCAGGAGCGGCACCTGCGGCGTCGCCACGGTCATCCTTGAAGGGGATAAGTTTCAGGCGCACCCAGTCAAAGGGACCGAAATCAAACAGGTTCTTACCGCGGCGGAAGAACATCGGCAGCGGCAGCCACACGTTCTCGAAACTGTCGAGCACGCTGTCGCGCGAACCGAAATGCATCTCGAAGAACTGTGCCTGCTCGTCGTCAGTAAAGTTGCCCGCCTCGGCCACGGGCTGAATGCCGTCGGCCCGAAGATCCTCAATGTCGATCTCACCGTCTCCGCCGGCGAAATAACCGCCGCGTATCAGCTCTGATTTCTCGTAGAGGTAAATCCCCTCCTCGTCGGTGGCACCGGCGCCGGCAGCGCCCTTCACGGCGTGCATCATCTCAAGCATCCAGTCGCCAGTCTCGGCATCCTGGTGCTCGCGGAACCATCGGCGCTCGCCGTCGGCGGTATCTATTTCAAGCGGGAACGCATACAGCTGTATCCCCGTATTGGCAATGAATGTGATCATCGGTTGGTCAGTGTTTTCTACAGTGGGTGAGGCCGGGACAGCTTACAGAAGGCGCCCGACACTGCTGTTAGACGTATCATAAGCCTCTGTCGGTTTCACAGATATGCAAATTTAATACTTTTTTCCGGTTATCACCCTACCACCCAACTTTTTTCACATTTATTCGCCCACACCTGCCACCAACGCGATTCCCCTGACAGTTTTTCGCAAAGCGGGGATGATTATTCGGAAGGGGGAATTTGCAGGGGTTTGAAAATATTTGTGTAACTTTGCGGGAAGTTTGAGACGCACGGCGCCGGGGCGCACTGCCACGGCACCGCAAGGCATATCATTATCACCGACGACAATCATCTCACCACCGACGATGGCCCAGACACGTATAGCAGCCATAATGCGCGCAGGCGCGTTCTCACCGAACCATGTGGGGAACGACGCCACCATCCTCAATTCTGTTGCCGAGCAACTGCGCAAACGCGGCTGCGAGGTCAACATATATTCAGAGGAACAGTTCGCCGCCGGTCAGGCCGACGAGGACGTGATCATAAACATGTGCCGCGAGCGCCGCTCGACCGACCTGCTCCAGCAGGCCGAGGACGCCGGGCGCCTGGTGATCAACTCGGGCTACGGCATCGAGAACTGCATCCGCGAGCGCCAGGCACGCATCCTGCTCGGGTCGGGCATCGCCTACCCCGAGAGCATCATAGTCGATACCGACGAGGCCGTGGCAAAGCGCCTTGAGAAGATGGGGATGCGCCGGTGCTGGATAAAGCGCGGCGACTTCCACGCCCAGCATGCCGAGGATGTGTGCTATGTGCGCACCCCCGACGAGGCACAGGATGTGCTGCAGGAATATTTCCTGCGCGGTTTCAAGCGCGCCGTCATCTCGCGTCACCTCACGGGGCGCCTGGTGAAGTTCTACGGCGTAAGGGGCACCGACTTCTTCGTGTGGTTCCGCCCCTTCGACGAAGACAAACCCCACCGCTGCCCGGCCAAAGGCGCCGACGCCGCACTGCGTGAATTCGAGACACGTCTGCGCGACCTCTGCCTGCGCGCCGCCGACGAGCTGAACGTCACCGTCTTCGGCGGCGAGTGCATCGAAGGTGAAGACGGCTCGCTCGCGATAATCGACTTCAACGACTGGCCCTCGTTCTCGGCATGCCGGGCCGAGGCCTCGACAAACATAGCCAAGGCGGTGATCGCCGCGGCCCGTCAGCACAGATAACAACCGGCAATGAGCGATCACGACAATCAACACCAGTCAGCAACCGCCGGCGACATGGCCGCGCCCGCTGCCGCACCCCGCGGATTCTGGGCACGCGTCGCCGACAAGTTCATGCACGGCAAGGGCATCTTCACGTTCCTGCGCTCGTCTGTGTCGTCACAGATAGCGTCGTGGACCGACATGGGCATAGCTTTCGTGTTCTATGCCTTCGTGTTCATGCCCCTTGACCGCAACCCGCTGCGCACATTCCTGGCCACGGCCATCGGCCTGGTGGCCGGCGGCATCGTGAACTGCATCGTAAACTACAAATTCACCTTCCAGGCCAAGGACTGCCCCATAAAGGCCGTGGCCGTGAAATATCTGCTGATCTGGGGCGGGAGTTTCGTGCTCAACCTCGGCGGCACCACGGCGCTCGACCAGCTGCTGCAGGGCCTTGAGATACACCGCTACATTTCGTGGATAAAACCCGACGGCATCTTCGCCATAGCGCGCGTGACAGTGTCGCTGGTGGTGTCGCTGGCGTGGAATTTCCTGATGCAGAAGACATTCGTCTATGTGCCCACGCGGTTCGACAAGTATGCCATAGCCCTGGTCGACAGGATCACTTTCAAGAAAAAGAACAAAAAACAACGGTCATAATGAGCGAGAAAAAAATATATCAGAAAGAACGCGACGGCCTCCAGCAGGGAATCTACCGCGTCATCAACCCCTTCGTGAAACTGCTCATACGCATGGGGGTGACACCCAACATGGTCACCACCATCGGACTGCTCGGCAACATCGCCGCGGCGGTGATCATCGTCATCGCCGGCATACGCGCCCATGAGAACGGCGACCCCAACTACGGCCTCATCGCCATCGCCGGCGGCGTCACCATCCTGTTCTCGCTCTTCGACATGCTCGACGGCCAGGTGGCGCGCCTCGGAAACATGGTCACACGTTTCGGCGCGCTCTATGACTCGGTGCTCGACCGCTACTGCGAACTGCTGACGCTCGGAGCGCTCAGTTTCTATCTCATCGAGAACGACTACACCATCGGCGCCCTCATCACCTTCCTGGCACTGATCGGCTCGGTCATGGTGAGCTACGTCAGGGCACGCGCCGAGGGCGTGGGTCTGGAATGCAAGGTCGGATTCATGCAGCGTCCCGAACGCGTCGTGGTGACATCGCTCGGCTGTCTGGCCTGCGGCCTCATCGGCCTGTGGAGCCCCAACACCACACTCCCCATCACTGTGCTCATCATCGCCATGGCCGTCATCGCCGTGTTCGCCAACATCACCGCGTTCGCCCGCGTGGGCGTGTGCCGCGCCGGTCTCAAAGGCAAATAACCCGCAGACCGATGACACGACGCGAAACACTCACCACCATCTGCGCCCTGGCCATCTGGCTGGCTGTGACGGCGATGTGCGTGGGCCTCAGACCCGAGCACATCTTCCTCGGCCTGCTTGTCGCCGCGCTGTTCTTTGCCTGCGGCACCACACGGCGCCTGGTTGTGGCGCTGCTGCCGTTCGTGGTGTTCGGCGTGTCATACGACTGGATGAACATCGTACACAACTACGAGGTGAATCCCGTCGACGTCAAAGGCATATACGAGACAGAGAAATCGCTGTTCGGCATCACGTCGGCCGGCGTCACACTCACCCCCAACGAATTTTTCGCACAGCACCGCACGGCGTTCATGGATTTCATGGGGGGCGTCTTCTACCTCTGCTGGGTGCCGGTGCCCATACTCTTCGGCCTCTACCTCTATTTCAAGGGGGAGGTGAAACCCTATCTGCACTTCGCCCTGGTGTTCCTGCTGGTGAACTTCATCGGGTTCGCCGGATACTACATCCACCCGGCCGCCCCGCCATGGTATGTGGCTAAATACGGCTTTGACTTCATGCTCGGCGTCCCCGGCGACGTGGCCGGGCTCGGCGCTTTCGACGACATGACCGGTCTGGGCATCTTCAACGGCCTCTACGGCCGCAACGCCAACGTCTTCGCCGCCGTGCCCTCGCTGCATTCGGCCTACACACTCGTGGCATTCATCTACGCCCTGCGCTCGCACTCGCCGCGCTGGATTACAGCCGCACTCGGCATCATCACCCTCGGCATCTGGTTCACAGCCGTCTACACATCGCACCACTACATCATCGATGTCTCACTCGGCATACTCTGCGCCCTCGCCGGCTACCTCATTTTCGAGTACCTCCTGATGCGCTGGCGCCCCTTCGCCCGTTTCATCGACCGCTACGCCGCCTACGTCGCCCCCCGGCGCCGCTGATTCGGTGTATTTCAAAAAATATTCGTATCTTTGCAGACACACGGGTGACACGGCATGACCGCGGTCACCCCGTCTTATCAATTAAACACAAGCACATTGGATATAGATCCTTTACCGAATCCCGGTTTCGGGCTCTGCAGCGTGGCCGCCGTCACGGTGCAGAACTTCGGAGCCGCACAGATTACCGCCATGACGCTGGCCGTGGCGGCGCTGTTGCTGTCGGCATTCGTCAGCGGCAGCGAGATTTCGTTTTTCTCGCTCTCGCCCCAGCAGGCAGAGGAGATTGAAGACACCCGCAAGGCCGACCGCATCAGGCGTCTGCTCGACATGCCCGACCGTCTGCTGGCCACGATTCTGATAGCCAACAATCTGGTTAACGTGACCATCGTCGTGCTGATGACATTCGCGCTCACAAGCGTGTTCGAGGCCATGCCCGGATGGGCAAGTTTCCTGTTGCAGACGGTAATACTGACATTCCTCATTCTGCTTTTCGGTGAAATCCTGCCCAAACTGGTGGCCAATACGTCGCCGGTGCGATGGGCCAAGTTCGCCGTGGGGGGAATCTCGACCATGATGAAACTCTTCTGGCCGATTTCGTCGATGATGGTCAGCTCCACCAAGTTCGTGAACAAGGTGGTGAGCCGCCAGAGCCGCAACATCACCACCGACGAGTTAGGGCAGGCTCTTGAGATCACCGACGTACAGGGGGCCCAGGACAAGGAGATGCTTGAGGGCATACTGCGTTTCGGCGACACCACGGCATCCGAAATCATGACGCCGCGAGTCGACATCACAGGCCTGTGGGCCTCGATGACGTTCGACGAGGTGATGGAGGTGGTGGTCGACAAAGGCTACTCGCGCCTGCCGGTATTCGGCGAGTCGCAGGACGATGTGCGCGGCGTGCTCTATGCCCGCGACCTGCTGCCCCACCTGGGCGAGGGCGCGCGTACGGCCGACGTGAACTGGCTCTCGCTGGTGCGCGAGGCATATTTCGTGCCCGAACAGCGCATGATCGACGACCTGCTCGAAGATTTCCGCCAGCGCAAGATACACATCGCCATCGTGGTCGACGAGTTCGGCGGCACACAGGGTGTAGTGACGCTCGAAGATGTGCTTGAGGAGATTGTGGGCGACATCAACGACGAATACGATGAGGACGAGAAGACCTACCGCCGCCTCCCCGACGACACCTACATCTTCGAGGGGAAAACCCTGCTCACCGACTTCTTCCGCGTCACCGGCCTCGACGAAGACGATTATGCCGAGGTGGCCGAAGACTGCGAGACACTGGCCGGCATGCTGCTGGCCCTCAAGGGCGATTTCCCCAAGGAGAAGGAGCCGCTGGTCTACGGCCGATGCCGTTTCCTGATTCTCGACATCGAGCATCACCGCATCGCCTCGGTGCGGGTGAAAGTCATGCCCGAACCCCAGGTCTGAGGTGTGACCACGAACAAACATAACCACCAGTCAATGAAAACACACGATGCTCATATATGACCGAAACGACATACGCGTATACTCGACCCCGATAAAACGGGCCGCCACCGATTCGGGGCGCGGTCCGGCACGCTCGGTGGCCGAGCAGGCCGCCGAGAAACGTCTGCTGCGCGAGGCATTTCCCGAAGGCACGGTTCCTTACATCAGGCATCACGCCTGGGGCGCGCCGTATCTTTCCGACTCGCCGGAAAGCATCGACGATTCCGCACGCCATGAAGAACCGGATGGTACGGAAAACTCCGGTTTTCCCGCCATCTCCATCAGCCATTCGCGCGGCATAGCCCTGCTGGCGCTGGCACCGCACGGCACCCGGCTGGGCATCGATACCGAAACCGCCGACCGCTCGGAACAGCTCACCCGTCTTGCCCCCCGTTTCCTGGCCGAAAGCCAGATGGGATACTGGAGCAGTGAGGCCGCCACGCTTTTCTGGGCGTGGACCATCAAGGAAGCCGCCTACAAGGCCGCGGGACTCGAGATTCTGCCCATGCGCGACATCCCCCTCCCGCTTGAGGTCCCGCTGGGCGACCCCACCCCCGACTGCCGCATAACCATCGGCGGCCGTGACTACAACGTCATGCAGATTGACCACCCCGACGCCACCTCGGTGGTGATGCTCGTGTGGTCATCCCCGGCATGAAACTAAAATTTATCGTCAGAGATGTCAGCGGCCCCCACTTTTTTGCTAACTTTGTCGACAAACTAAAAACAACCGCGATAAAGACAATCTAAACTCCCGCAATAAAGACCATGAAACGTTTTCTCCTGTTGCCGCTGATCGCACTTGTGGCATCGTTCGGCGCTTTCGCCCAGACTGACCAGGCCGCCCAGAAACAGAAGGCCAGATATCAGGTGTTCGGCGTGGCGTTCTACAATCTCGAAAACCTGTTTGACACCATCAACAACAACGGCCAGTACGACCTCGAGTTCTCGCCCGCAGGCGCACGTCAGTGGGACGGCAGAAAATACTGGTCGAAGATAAACAACCTGGCCCGGGCCATCACGAATTTCACGACACAGACCACACCCAACGGCCCGGCATTCATCGGCGTGTCGGAAATCGAGAACCGTTCGGTGCTCGACGACCTTGTAAAAGCAATCGACCGACGCCTGGTGAACGAAGGACGCAAGGCCTGGAACCTGCAGATAGTGCACCACGACTCGCCCGACCGCCGCGGTGTGGATGTCGGCGCCCTCTACAACCCGCGCATGTTCAAGTTCATCGATGTGACAAACACCACCCTCACCATAGCCGACAATCCCAAATTCCGTACGCGTGACCAGATGTGCGTCACCGGCCTCATGGGGGGCGACACCATCAGCGTCATCGTAAACCACTGGCCGTCGCGCCTGGGCGGCGAGAGCCAGTCGTCATACCTGCGCGAGGCTGCCGCCGCGCTGTCGAAACAGATCGCCGACTCGCTGTGGCGCATCCGCCCCAACCAGGGTGTAATCATAATGGGCGACCTTAACGACGACCCGTTCAACAAATCGTGCGCCAAAATTCTCGGCGCCAAAAAGAAAGCCGACGGCGTGCAGCCCCACGGATTCTACAACCCCTTCTGGAGCCTGCTTGACAAAGGCATCGGCACCCTGGCCTACAACAGCCAGTGGAACCTATTCGACCAGATTATCGTGAGCGGCTCACTGCTTGAAGAGCATCAGGGCAAAGACAACCTCCACTTCTGGAAAGCCCAGGTGAACAACTTCGATTTCCTCAAGAGCACCGACGGCAACCGCATGAATTACCCCCTGCGCACATATTCGGCAGGCATATTCCTCAACGGCTACTCAGACCACTTCCCCACCGAAATCTTCCTGATCCGCCGCCGGTAACATAGCGCGCACATAAAAACAGCCCGGTGCCACCCATGGGTGGCATCGGGCTGTTTTTGCGCCAGCGATGTGGTGCATGTAACTGATGTGACGTATGTAACGTATGTAACTTATGTAATTTATGTAACGCAAAACAAAACACATAAGTCACATACGTTACATAAATCACATAACTCACTGCCGCCACAGGCGTCATCTTTTGCGTTTGGGGTTGCGCGGAAACCACCCTTTGGCCACGCGGTCGCGCTGCTCGAACACCTCAAGGATGCTCCAGAACGACGAGAAGGCGAGCACCCCTAACAGGGTCTGCCCGAAAAAGCCGTCGACGCACACCGACCCCACCGCCGCCCCGATGCCGAGGAACAGAAACGCCCACCAGCAACGGGTGCCGAAGTAGTATTCTCCTTTTATGACCAGCGGATGGAAAAGGCCTATGATCAGGAAACTGCAGGCCCCGAGAAGGAGGCCTGTCAGATTGTTGTCTGCAATAAATTCTGTCATTTGTCTATGATGATTGAAAGCGGCAGCACGGTGCCCGTGACGGGTATCGTGAATGTGCCGCGGTCAAATATGGCATTCACCTGCGTGCCGTTGGCCGTTACCGAGCGCGGCGCCTTGGCCATGCCATGAACCACGAACGTGAGGTCGCGGGTCTCGGGCATGCCGGGGTATGTGCCTTCGGCGGTCACGGTAAGCATGGTGTACTTTGGCTGGTTGTCGGCCTCGACTGTGAGCAGGGCGTAGTTGCCTTTCGAGAGCGACGAGCGCGACTGGCGGTCATCCTCGAACACGACACACTGCGACTCGCCGTCGCGCTGTCCGGGATAGTAGTTTATAGTGTAGCGCGAGGGGGTGTAGTCGCCCACATTCTCCATGTGATAGTCGGCGGTAGCGATTAGCGCTCCGGCGCGGGCAAAGAGAGGCAACACATTCAGCGGGGCATCGACCATGGCCGAAGTACCACCGGCATAGACATGCGTGGGGTTGTTGATGTCTACCCACGATGCCCCCGTTTCGGGGAAGTATACCTCGCGGCGGTCGGTGGCCGGAGTCAGCACCGGCGCCACAAGCACGTCACGGCCCCAGAGATATTCGTTGACGATGGTATCTGTGGCGGCGGGGTTCGCCTCATAGAAACCGACCGGGCGCACCAGCGGCATACCCTTGGTGGCGTTCTCGTATGCAAGGGTGTAGTTGTAGGGGAGCCAGCGGTAACGCTCGCGCACCAGAGGCAGGATGATGTCCTGCTGATCAGTGTAGATATACGGCTCGGCGAATTCCTGCGAGTGGGTGCGCAGAACCGGCGAGAACAGGCCAAGCTGCAGCCAGCGCACATAAAGTTCGGGATCGTAGGGGTGCTCCTTGTCGATGGCGAAACCGCCCACGTCGTGACTCATGTAGCCCAGACCGGACAGTCCGGCGTTGAGCATGATCTTTATCTGAGGCTGTAGACCGCCCCACGAGCGCGACACATCGGTCGACCAGGGGAACACGCTGTAACGCTGCAACCCCGTCGTGCCGCCGCGCATCAGCGCCATCAGGCGTGTTTCGGGATACTCCTCGGCAAACAGGTTGTAGACAATCGAGCTCCAGTCGTTGCCGTAATAGTTGTGATACTGGCGCGCCGTCAGGCCATTGGCGTGGCGCATCGAGGCCGGATGGGCCTCAGGCTCGCCAAGGTCGCCCCACCAGCCGGTCATGCCGCTGTCGGTAAGCTCCTTGTAGCGCTGGCGCAGCCAGGCGCGCGTGTCGGGGTTCGACATGTCGAACATGCCCCCCTCGCCGACCCAGATGGTCACCTCGTGGGTGTTGCCCAGCGAGTCGCGGCCGAACATGCGGCGGTCGTTCATGAAATTGAAATTGTCGAGCGCCTTTCCGTTCTTCAGCACGAAAGGCTGCGAGATGGCCACCATGTTGACCCCTTTCTCCTTGAGGTCGGCGAGCATCTTCACCGGGTCGGGCCACTGCTCGGGTTCCCAGGCCAGACGGCCCATATCCTGCTCCTTGCCGTACCAGTAGAGGTCAAGCACCATGCCGTCGACAGGATAACCGGCGGTCTTTAGCGAATCCACCACCTCGCGGGCCTGCCGTTCGGTGCGGTAGCCGTATTTCGAGGTTATGTAGCCCAGAGCCCAGAACGGCGGAAGTTCCTGACGTCCTACAAGCGAGGTGACCTGGCCGGTAACGCCGGTGAAACCCTCGGGCGAGTAGATTACATAATACGACAGGTCTTCGGGAGCCTCGGAGTGATATGCTATCGTGTCGCCGAAGACCATGTCGGCCGCGGCGATGTCGTCAAAGAGCACGGCATACCCGTCGGGCGACACCAGCAGGGGCATGGTGATGTTCATGCGGCGGATTCGCCGGTCGCCTTCGGTGTAACCGTAGTTCTGCGTGTTGTAGACCTCGAGGGTATCGCCTGCGAGATTGTATGTGAAACCGCGCTCGCCCGCGCCATATACATGCGCTCCGGCTGCCGGACCGGTAAGCTTTACCACGCGCCGGCCGCGTGCGTCGGTGCTGCGTGTGCCCGAATCCACTACCGGATTGGCTCCGCCGGGACCTGCGATGCGCACGGCGCCGTTGGCATCGATACGCGCCACAGCCCCCGAGGGAAGGCGCAGCGAGGTAAACCCGGGGCGTCCCGGACTCTCGATCTCGCCGGCCACCGTGCCGCTCTGCGGCAGGGCTATGCGTGACGGTGCCGGGGCTGTGCCCTGCGCCGTGTTGGAAACTCTGAAGATTGTCGGGGTCACGGCCTCGACGGTTACTGTGCGTCCCTGCGGAGTGTCGACGCTGATGCGGTTCTCGGCGACAGCGATGCCACCCAACATAATGCCGCCGGCAAGCATCACCGGCGCTATTTTATATTTCATGGTGTAAGTAAGATATGTTTCTTGTTATGCGGCGGCTCACGAAAGTTCGTTGAGGCGGCAGATGTATTTGCCGATGATGTCGAACTCAAGGTTGACCACCGACCCGACTTTGATGTTGCAGAAATTGGTGTGCTCGAACGTGTAGGGGATTATCGCCACCCTGAACGAGTCGCGTTCCGAGTCACAGACAGTGAGACTCACGCCGTTTACGGTCACCGAACCCTTCTCGACCGTCATGTAGCCCTTGCGCACCATGGCGGGGTCGACCTCATACATAAACTTGAAATATGTAGAGCCTTCTACCTCGGTGACCTCCACGCAACGGGCGGTGCAATCGACATGCCCCTGCACGATATGGCCATCGAGGCGCCCGTTCATGAGCATGCAGCGCTCCACGTTCACCAGGTCGCCCACCTCGAGAGTGCCGAGATTCGAGCGGCGCAGAGTCTCCTCTATGGCCGTGACGGTATAGGTGCCGTCGCCCGGCAGAGCCACTACAGTGAGGCACACGCCATTGTGAGCCACAGACTGGTCGATTTTCAGTTCATCGACAAATCCGCAGCTGAGCGTAAGATGCACATTGCCGCCCTCGCGGCGCAGACCGACGAGGCGCGCGGCCTCCTCAACAATTCCTGAAAACATATTATTCGGTGGTTAAGAGAGTGCCTGAAACAGATGCCAGACACCCTCCAATTGTATCTTGACTAAGTTATCAGCCACAAAGATAACAATTTTCACCGAAAAAGCCGTCATTCACGCGAAAGCATATCCTGAACCACCACCGCATTGTTGTGTTCGTGGTCATGCGAGGAATAAAGCAACGTGACCCTGGGCTTGCCGGCTATGGCGGCGCGCAGTGTGGCGAAAGCCGGATTGGCGGAAAGTTCGGCGGCATACCGCTGGCGGAAAGCATCCCACCGCCCGTCGGGGTCGGCATGGAACCATTCGCGGAGTTCTGTGGAGGGGGAAATCTCCTTGTCCCACCAGTCGTAATGGAAAGTTTCGTGCGAGAGGCCCCGCGGCCAGAGGCGGTCAATGTAGACACGGTAGCCGTCGTCGGGCGAGGCGGCATCATACGCACGCTTGATGGTTATGATCTGTTTCATAGTCTTTGTTGATGATATCCGATATCACAACAACCGGCGGCCTGCTATGGTTTGGGGTGCTCCCGGGGTCAGACCAGTCCGACTTGTCTGACTTGTCCGATGTCTGCAGGCACAAAAAAAGAATGAGCAAGGCAATCCGAAAATTGACACTTACTCATTCTCCTCTCTCTCCAGCGGTGCGGACGAGACTCGAACTCGCGACCCCCTGCGTGACAGGCAGGTATTCTAACCAGCTGAACTACCGCACCAGTTTTAAGAAACTGCCCGGGTTACTTGCCTCCGCTCAGCGCTCTGAGCATCGTGGGTTTGTTTCCCGATTGCGAGTGCAAAGTTATAGCCTTTTTTGAAACCGTGCAAATTTTTCGACCACTTTTTTTGAAGTTTTTTTGACGCTTTTTATCACCGGCGCCATCAAGTTTCAAATTTTCAGCATGTTATACGCTCAATATTTTTTCAACTTTTTTTTAGATCTTCAAGACCTCCGGGCGCCCTCAAAGGAGCCTATTCCTTTTTATAGCGATTATAGGCGGCGGCCATGCGTGTGTGATAACCGCGCGATTTTGCCCGCGGCCCATTATATTTCAGCGCGAATTTAAGCCATTGCCGGTTGCGGATGTCGTCGACCATATTGAATGTCTTCAGAAAATGGGCAAAAATCTCAAGCTGGGCGCGCTCGGAGTGCGACATGGCCTCGGCGAACGCCTCGGGCGACTCGAAACCGAGTTTTTTCCAGTTGAAACCTCCGATCTGAAACATCCCCCAGAAAGTGCCCTCGATACCGGCCCCCGGACAGAGGGCGCACGCGGCGTCAAGACGAGCCTGCTGACCGGCCTGCTGCGAACCGTATTTGCGCACGTCGGGGCGAGAGAATATCACCGGAGCTTTCTTGCGGGCCGTGGCCAGCGAAAGCCCGTTACGCGGCGCGAATTTGCGGAACATCGTCAGGTCGAAGTTTATAATCGGTTTCCCCGGTGCCCAGAACCCCTTGTGTGCCTTCCCGGCCTCGATATCAATCACAGCCTTTATGGCGGCCACCTCAACCCCCAGTTCTTCGGCCACTTCGCGATAGTCCTCCTCGGTGAGACGGTCATAGCGCCGCGGATCATCGGCCCGACGCTGATGCGGATGCAGCAGCGCGGTGTCGACCCACTCCTCGGGGTTCACAATCTGGCGCCCGGTGCCGAAAACCGGGATGGAGTCAGCGACAGCTACCGAGTCAGATTCTTCGGCGGGAAGAGAAACCGTGGCAACCGTCAAGGCCGCCAGCAGGACCAGTTGTTTCATGGATAACGGGGATTAATCTGGTAAGAAAACAGAAAAACGGCGTGTCACCAACGTGAAATCAGTGACACGCCGTTTTTATTAACAGTCGGCAGCCGGAAATGGCCCGGCGCCGGGTTATTTCTTAAGGTCGGCGACCTTTTCGATGGTGCGGCGCAGCTGCCCCCAGAAACGCTCTACGGCGGGAATGTGCATGCGCTCAGAGGGGGAGTGCACGTCGCGCAGGGTGGGACCGAACGACACCATGTCGAGGTCGGGATAGTTCTGCTTGAACAGCGCGCACTCCAGACCGGCATGGATGGCCTTGATGGCGGGTTTCACGCCGTACAGCTCCTCGTATGCGTCTGAAACGATGTGCATGATGCGCGAGTCAAGATTGGGCGACCATGCGGGATAGCCGTCGCCATGCTCAACCTCGGCGCCTGCCAGGGTGAACACGGCCTCCACCTGGTTGGCGATGTCATATTTGCGCGAGTCCACACACGAGCGCTGCGATGTGGTGACGAGAATCTTGTCGTCGCCCTTCATCTTCACCGACGCCAGGTTGGTCGAGGTCTCGGTAAGACCCGGCATGTCGCGGCTCATCGAGATCACGCCGTGAGGCGCGCAGTAGAGCGACAGGATAAGGTTGCGCGATGTGGCGCTGTCAAGAGTGAACTCGGGTTTGTCGACCGACTCAAGGTCGAGCTTGAGGTTGACCTCGAGACCGGCGTACTCGCCCTCGATGTCGGCCACATATTTATTGAAGGCAACACGCACATCCTCCTTGCGCGAGGTGTGCACGCCGAACACAGCATGTGCGGCGCGCGGGATGGCGTTGCGCAGGTTGCCGCCGTCGATCTCAGAGATGGCCACGTCAGAGTCCTTCATGAGGCTGAAGAGGAAACGTGCCACGAGCTTGTTGGCGTTGGCGCGGCCCAGGTGGATGTCGCCTCCCGAGTGACCGCCCAGACCGTCGCGCACATCCATCTTGAAGTAATGGAAATCGACGGGAGCGCACGAGCGCTTGTAAGTGAAGGTGGCCACGGTATCGATGCCGCCGGCACAGCCCACAAACACCTCGGCGTCATCCTCAGAGTCGAGGTTGATGAGGATGGTTCCCTTGAGCTCGCCCTTCTCCAGACCGTTGGCGCCGGTCATGCCGGTTTCCTCGTCAACAGTGATGAGGGCCTCGAGCGGGCCGTGCACCAGTTCCTCGTCGGCCATGATGGCCAGCGACGCGGCCACGCCGATGCCGTTGTCGGCACCGAGGGTGGTGCCGTTGGCGCGCACCCATTCGCCGTCGACGATAGTCTGTATGGGGCTGTTCTCGAAGTCAAACGACTTGTCGTTGCTCTCGCATACCATATCCATGTGTCCCTGCAGTATCACCGTGGGGGCATCTTCGTGACCCGGCGTGGCGGGTTTGCGCATGATTACATTGCCCGTTTTGTCGGCATGGGCGTCAATGCCGTGTTTCTTTGCGAAATCAAGCAGATACTCGCGGATTTTCTCCTCTTTCTTAGAGGGGCGGGGGATTTTTGTGATCTGGTCAAAAATCTCAAACACCTGTTTGGGCTGAAGGTCTTTTACTTCCATATACTAAGGTGGTTAGTTGATTGTCGGTTAAACTTCGGGGATGCGCGGGGAGGATTCTTAAAACTCGTTTGTGAATTTAAAAATCTGTTAAAAACGCCTCTTTCCCGTGCCTAAGTTACAAAATAAAACTGAAAACGGGTGAAAATTCGTGGTAACTTTCTTAAATTTGCGCTGAAAATGGCACAAAACCCATGAAAACCATACTTCTTTCACTTGCTCTGATAGCAGTGGCTATCGTTTTGCTGGGGGTAAACGCCCTTTTCAGGCCCCGCAAGGGGTTCCCCACCGGTCATTCGCATGACCTGGCCCGTGTGCCCGAGCGACAGCGACAGTTGCGCGAGGCCATGCGCCGCGACAAAAAGAAATAAAACTATTCACCATTTCCAGGTGCCGGGCCCAGCGCCCGCGCCATGATATCTGAATTTTCCTGACATGAAAAAATCTGCATTCGCAGTCTCGGCGCTCATCCTGGCTATGTCGGCCATGAGCTGTTCTGACAACTCTACCAACGACAGCGCCAAAGATGCTGACAAAGCTAAGAAAGAAACGGCAAAAGCAACATCTGACAAGTTCGAGCCCACGACCAACATCCGTTACTACAACATGGACTCGGTCATGAACAACTACGAGATGGTGAAGACTTTCAACGAAGTCAACCTGCGCACCATGACCGAGCTGCAGAATGCCGAACAGTCGCGCGGCAACGAGATTCAGCGCATGGCCAACTCGATTCAGCAGAAAGTGCAGTCGAACGGCTATCTGAGCGAGGCATCGTACAACGCCGACATGACAGCCCTCAACCAGAAACAGCAGCAGGCCCAGAACTACCTCGGCTCGCTCCAGGCAAAGGCACAGCAGGAGGCGATGCGCCAGCAGCAGGTGTTCCTTGACTCGCTGAACAATTTCCTGGCCGACTACAACCGCACCCGCCACTACGACGCCATCCTGATCTACTCGCCCGGCGAGATCTTCAACCCCGCGCTCGACATCACCGACGAGGTGCTGGCCGGTCTCAACGCCCGCTACAAGAAAGCAGCTGCCGCCAAAGCCGACGCCGACAAGAAATAACCAGCGCGCAAGTCAGCCGCAGGGTCACGCATCCGGCACGACATAAATCTGAAAATACACGGGTCCCGGCCAAACCATATCAGGCCGGGACCCATTATATTTATACGGGGATGATTTTTATCCCCGCGATACAGACACAGAGGGATATTTTTTGTAACTTTGCATCACCAACTATGATAGAACGTATCGTCATCATCGACCAGGCCGATCCCGTCAGTTTCTATGGCGTGAACAACACCAACATGCAGCTGATCCGCAACCTCTTCCCCAAACTGAGGATGGCTGCCCGCGGCTCGGTCATAAAGGTTATCGGCGACGACCACGAGACCGCCGAGTTCGAAAAAAAGATCAAAGAGCTCGAAAACTACTGCTCAAGATACAACAAGCTCACCGAAGAGGTCATACTCGATGTAGTGAAGGGCGACAAGCCACGCGAAATGCACGCCGACGACGTGATAATCTACGGCGTAAACGGCAAGCCCATCACGGCCCGCACCCCCACACAGCGCCGCCTGGTGGAGACCGTGCTGAAGAATGACCTGACATTCGCCCTGGGCCCCGCCGGTACCGGCAAGACATACGTGGCCATAGCCCTGGCCGTGCGCGCCCTGAAAAACCGCGAGGTGAAGAAGATCATACTCTCGCGCCCTGCAGTCGAGGCCGGCGAAAAGCTCGGATTCCTCCCCGGCGACATGAAAGACAAGATCGACCCCTATCTCCAGCCGCTCTACGACGCGCTCGAAGACATGATTCCCGCCGTCAAGCTGAAGGAATACATGGAGACCAAGGTCATACAGATAGCGCCGCTGGCATTCATGCGCGGCCGCACGCTGAACGATGCCGTGATCGTGCTCGACGAGGCCCAGAACACCACAACCCACCAGATAAAGATGTTCCTGACACGTCTGGGTGTGAACGCCAAGATGATCGTCACCGGCGACGTAACGCAGATCGACCTGCCGCGTACCGTAAGCTCGGGGCTCATACAGGCCCTGCGCATACTCCACGACATAAACGGCATAGGACGCGTGGAATTCGGCAAGAAAGACATCGTAAGGCACCAGCTGGTGCAGCGCATCGTCGAGGCATACCAGGCCTATGACGAGGAGCACAAGGCCGAAATCGACGCCAAACGCGAACCGGAAACCGAAGGCACTCCCGACAACGCGGGCGACGACCGGCCATGACATAGCGCAGATCAACATAAACCACTCATATCTTCCCACAACAACACAATGGAGACTCTCGTAAAAACCGACTTCCATTTCCCCGGCCAGACCGCCGTCTACCACGGCAAGGTACGCGACGTTTACACAATCAACAACGACCTGCTGGCCATCGTGGCCACCGACCGCATCTCGGCCTTCGATGTCATCCTCCCCAAGGGCATTCCATTCAAGGGGCAGGTGTTGAACCAGATCGCCGCATATTTCCTTGAGTCGACCGCCGACATCGTGCCCAACTGGCTCATGGCCACCCCCGACCCGATGGTATCGACCGGCGTGCGCTGCGAGGGTTTCGCCGTAGAGATGATCATCCGCGGCTACCTCACCGGCAGCGCCTGGCGCGAGTATGCCGCAGGCGCCCGCGAAATCTGCGGCGTGAAACTGCCCGACGGCATGCGTGAGAACGAGCGTTTCCCCGAGCCGATCATCACCCCCACCACCAAGGCTGCCGAAGGCCACGACGAGAACATCTCGCGCGAGGAGATCATAGCCCGCGGCATCGTGAGCAAGGAGCACTACGAGGTGATGGAGGAATATACCCGCCGACTCTTCAAGCGCGGCACCGAGATGGCCGCCGAAAAGGGCCTCATCCTGGTAGACACCAAATACGAGTTCGGCCTGCGCGACGGCAAGGTAATCCTCATCGACGAGATCCATACCCCCGACTCGTCGCGCTACTTCTATGCCGACGGCTATCAGGAGCGTTTCGAGAAGGGCGAGGCCCAGCGTCAGCTCTCCAAGGAGTTCGTGCGCCAGTGGCTCATCGACCACGGATTCATGGGCAAAGAGGGGCAGCAGGTGCCTGAGATGACCGACGATTTCTGCCGTCAGGTATCTGACCGTTACATCGAGCTGTACGAGCATGTCACAGGCCGCAAGTTCGAGCCTGCGGTGAGCGACGACCTCACCCGCCGCATCGAGACCAACGTGCTCGATTTCCTGGCCAACAGCTGACCCCCATAATTCCCATTACTCCCATAACTCCCATTATTCCCACTTGGAAATAAAGGCAGAAAAAGTCAAGCCATACGCCTCGGACCTGGCCAAAACCGGCCAGGTCGAGGCTATGTTTGACTCCATAGCGCCGGCATACGACACCATGAACCGGCTCATGACGTTCGGCATCGACCGGCTGTGGCGCCGGAAAGCCGTGCGACTCACAGCCGCCATGCGACCGCGGCGCATACTCGACGTGGCCACCGGCACCGGCGACTTCGCCATAGCGCTGGCCCGCAAGATCGACGGATGCCGTATCGACGGCGTGGATCTCTCTGACGGCATGATGGAAATCGGGCGCAAAAAAGTAGAAAAAGCAGGGCTCGCCGACCGCATATCGTTCGCCAAAGGCGACTGCCTGCACCTCCCCTACCCCGACAACTCGTTTGACACCGTGACGGTGGCATTCGGCGTACGCAATTTCGAAGATCTGAAACGCGGATACGCCGAGATGGCACGCGTGCTGCGCCCCGGAGGCCAGCTGTGCGTGGTAGAGCTGGCTGTACCCGAGTCGCCGGTAGTAAGACCGTTCTATAAATTCTATACCCGCCACATCATCCCTGCCGTCGGACGCCTCGTATCCTCTGACCCGCGGGCATATACTTATCTGCCTGAATCAATCGCCGCGATGCCGGCGCCTCCCCGTATGCTTGAGCTGATGGCCGACAGCGGCTTTGACTCACCGCGCATAATTCCTCTCACGTTCGGGGTCTGCGCGATTCACACGGGAACAAAAAAGTGAACTTCGCCGTCGGACGGCACCCCACCCCCTCCTTGAAATCACACAAGCCGTAATTCGGCACTCCATCCACAGTGGAGATACCGATATCCATGATTCGGTAGTTTTCGCTCTTATACAGCTCGAACAGTCTGTAAGCCAGCATATTCATCGGGCGGCTCGACGAATGGCCCGGCACATCCCCCCAGTATATCACCTGCGCCACACCCGGAGCCGGGTCGTGCACCTGAGCCGCGGCCACATCCACCCCCTCGAGGGTGAGGATGAAGAACCGCGCGCCGACCACCGGCGCCGTGGCGTTCACATCGTCAAGAGTCATGTTCACCGGGTAGCCGCGTGACGTGTGGTTACGCACTATCACGTCATAAACGCGGGCTATGTTTTCAGGCTCAGGCACAAGTTCCCCGAATATATACGGAAGTTTCTGTGCCTGATGCAGCTGGTTGCGTGTCTTCACATCAAAAGCCGCATGAATATCGGGCACCGTGAGGTCGAAATGGTGGTTTACCTCCACGATCGGCACGCCTCCGAGACGCGTAAGCACATTGACTGATTTCGCTGACAAATCGCTGTCCATGAACCCGGGGGGCAAAGTCACCCTCAGGTCACACCCGTTTGCGGCGGCATGGTCCACGGCCAGGCGCCACATCCGCTCAATAGCCGCGATTCCATGACTGCGCCCGGTCACGAGGCCCCCGTACGGCGACGAAAATGGAGAACAGAACAGATTACCGCGGCGCCCCAGGATCAGTCCCCCTCGGATTTTCGTGTCTTCAAAAGCAAGGTACGACACCCCGTCGGTCTTGGCTCGGTTGAGCTCGGAAAACTCCGCAGTGTTATATACATGTGATTTACCTGCAAAAAGCTGTTCGAATCGCTGAGGGGTTATTTCGCTGACTACCATCGTAAACATTTTGTCATGCCAAAGTTAACGAATATCGCCGACCTCTGCAAATCATCCTCACTATACAACGGCGGGACGCCCCGGGGCGTCCCGCCGTCAAATGCCGCCACATGCTGATTTTTCAGTCGCGCGATGCCGTTGCACGCGATGTGGACGTGATAGTATAGTTCAGGCCCGACACGGCACGCTGGAGATTGGGCCCCACGAGTGTCAGGGCAGTACCTGAGTCACGCATGAAGTACAGCACATCGGCCGGACTGTCGGCTACCTGCGACACATGGTCAGGCTCGAGTTTAAGGAACTCCCCCTCCTCGCCGTTGGGTTGCACCCGCATTACCCTGAAGTCACCGTCTGTCTCATAGTTCTGGATGACCTTGTTGTTTCCGTCGAGATACTGACGTGTCAGATGATAGTCTCCGCCATCGGCCGAGTCATATTCGAGCGTCAGCACATACCTGATCCCGGCGGCGTCGGCCGAAGGCAGCACACCCTGATATGTCTCGACCCGCGATTTTTGATTTTCAGCGGTGCACGCCCGGTTTCCGTCAGTCGAGCACGCCACCAGGGCGCCTGATGCCAGCAGCACCCCCATGATAAGTTTTTTGTCCATAGTTGAATTCCGTTTTCCTATTATCTAATATCTGTTATCTGAAATTCACTTGAAAGTATTCATCGTTTATCTGACACAGATTTTTCTGTTATAACAACGCACACGCCAAATATTTCACCGCGACCCAGCCGGTAAGGCAAAAATTTTTGACAATGAGCCGGGAAATAAGTAAATTTGCATGTTATTATAAACAGGGATACCTGTGGTGTCCCGCCCCGCACGCCACAAACAACTATCTACATACTTTTCCAACAACATGGCAACAATTTCAGTTGATGTAAAGCACGTGCTCGGCACCGTTACCGCCGAGCAGATCCAATCGCTCAACCACGATGCCGCCGAGGGGCTCAAAAAGCTCTATGACGGCTCCGGCCTCGGCGCCGACTTCCTGGGCTGGGTAAAACTCCCCTCGGAAATCACCGACGCACACCTGGCCGATATCGAGGCCACCGCAAAATCTCTCAACGAGAACTGCGACTATATCGTTGCCGTCGGCATCGGCGGCAGCTACCTGGGCGCCAAAGCCGTAATCGAGGCTCTCGGCGACTCGTTCAGCCAGCTCCGCGCTGCCGGCGACAGCCGTCGCAGCCGCGTCATCTTCGCCGGCCAGAACATCGGTGAAGACTACCTCAACGAACTTCAGGACTTCCTGGCCGACAAGAAATTCGGCATCATCGTAATCTCGAAGTCGGGCACCACCACCGAACCCGCCATCGCTTTCCGTCTGCTCAAGGAACAGCTTGAGAAACAGGTCGGCAAGGCCGAGGCCGCAAAACGCATCGTGGCCATCACCGACGAGAAGAAAGGCGCCCTGCGTCAGCTCGCCACCGAAGAGGGCTACAAGACCTTCATCATCCCCGACAACGTGGGCGGCCGTTTCTCTGTACTGACCCCCGTAGGTCTGCTCCCCATCGCCGTGGCCGGATTCGACATCCGCGCTCTCGTGGAGGGTGCACGCCTGATGGAGAAAGCCACCGAGGCTCCCTCTGACGAGACAAACGCCTCGTTCGTCTACGCCACAACCCGCAACGCCCTGTACCGCGCAGGCAAAAAGATCGAGATTCTGGTAAACTACAGCCCGAAACTCCACTTCTTCGGCGAATGGTGGAAACAGCTCTACGGCGAGTCTGAGGGCAAGGACGGCAAGGGTATCTTCCCCGCCGCCGTCGATTTCTCGACCGACCTGCACTCGATGGGCCAGTGGATCCAGGAAGGCGAGCGCACCATCTTCGAGACCGTGCTCTCTGTAGAGAATGTCGGGCACAAGACCGTCATCCCCTCTGACGACGCCAACCTCGACGGCCTCAACTACCTGGCCGGCAAGCGTGTCGACGAGGTAAACAAAATGGCCGAGCTCGGCACCCGCATCGCCCACGTTGACGGCGGCGTGCCCGTGATCCGCGTCACCATCCCCGCCCTCAAGGAACAGTACCTGGGCGAGCTCATCTACTTCTTCGAGAAAGCCTGCGGCATCTCGGGCTACATCCTCGGTGTGAACCCGTTCAACCAGCCGGGCGTCGAGGCCTACAAGCGCAACATGTTCGCCCTGCTTGAGAAACCGGGCTACGAGGCCGAGACAGCAGCCATCAAGTCGCGCATCTAAGCCGGCCTGAACCTACAGCATAACCGGGCGGAGGGAAAGGCCGCATACACTGCGGCCCCCTCCGCCCTCTTCTTTTCAACACACATTACATTCTCCATATTCCTAACCGTAACCAATCGACACACTACCATGAATTGCAGACAATGCGGACAGGAAATCCCCCAGGGTCTTAATTTCTGTATCTTCTGCGGCACGCCCGTAGACCGGCCCGAGACTCCGCAAGACATCTCCGACAACAACAATCCTGTCAACGACAACCAGGGCAACACCCCTGCCGACGACACCCCCGCACCTGAGGCTCCCGCCCCCGACCACGGGCAGTCACAGTGGCAGCCACAACCCCCGCAACCGGAACCGACCCAGAGCGTTCCGGGGCAGCCCGGTTATCCCCCGCCCCCTTATAACCCTCAGGCACAGATGCCCTACGGCATGCCTCAGCAGAATTATGGCCCGGCTCAGCCCTATCCGGCACAGGCTCCCAAAAAGAAATCATGGATTGTCGTGCTGGTAATAAGCATAGTGGTGCTCTTGATCTTCGGCGGCATAGGGGGCTGGTACTATTACGAAAACGTGTACCTGCCCGAACTGCGTGACCGCGAGGCTCCCCGTGCCTACGCCATCACCGATATCGTGATGCGCAACACGCGCATGTCGGGCGTAGAATATAACCGCGTCGGTTCAATTCCCTACTCGGCCGAACTCATCATCTATGAGAATGACGGCCAGTGGGCGCACGCCAAATACAAACCGACCGCGCCTGGTGCCGAACCGATCGAGGGGTATGTGGCCTCACAGTATCTCATCGACCGCGAGGATATGCTCCTGCTAAACAGCATCTACGCCGATAACAACGCCCGCATGGCCGTGAACACCTCGAAATGCAAACGCGCCCTCCTTAACTTCTACAAGGCCAACAACCTCGTGGGCAACATAGACCGTTCGGTGCCGGGCGCAGAATCCCTGCCTCTTCCCGACAGCTCGAACCACTGGGTGCTCGAAGTCAACGACCCGTCACGCAAGCCGTCAGAGGTGGCATACCCGCGGATGCACAACTCCGGGTCAAAGTTCACCGACTTCGCCGCTGTGCTCACCAATCCCGAGACCGGCGCCCGGCACTATGTCTACTTCTATTTCGACGATGACGAGACACCGCACCTGTTGCAGGACGGCCCGGCCACAGGCCGATATATAGCGGGGGTGGCGCGTGACCCCTACGACTATAATCGTCTGATCATGTATTTCACCGACTGACCATGACCGGCAACCCTCAGGAAATACCCTTTACGCCACAGCGGCCACAGCGCACCGGCACACGCCTCAAGGCCATCGTCATCGTTGTGGCCCTGCTGGCGGTACTGGCGCCATACGTGGCACTTTATCTGGTGCACCGCAACTACACCCATACACTGGCCAAGGTAGAGCGGGCCGCGGTCATCGTCATCTCTAAAGAAGACATGAAACTGCGCGTTTTCGGCTACGACGGCACCCTGCAGCACGAATATGGCATCGCCGTGGGAAAAGCCCCCGGCAACAAGGGTGAGCGTGGCGACATGCGCACCCCCGAAGGGGTGTTCTGTGTGGAATCAATCGAGGATGCCTCGGGCTGGGAACATGATTTCGGCGATGGCAACGGGAAAATCGCCGGCGCCTACGGCCCGTGGTTCATCCGCCTGGCCACGCCCGGCCACAAAGGCATAGGCATTCACGGCACCCACAAGCCCGAATCAATTGGCACACGCGATACCGAAGGGTGCGTGCGCCTCAGAAACGCCGATCTCGAGCGGCTGAAACCCGACGTTTACCCCGGCGAGGTGGTAATCATCACCCCCTCGCTGGCCGATGCCGCCGCCATGCTCCCCGGCAAGGATAAGGGCGCCCAAGCCACCAACCCATAAACCTCACCCATAACTCCCATAACTCCCAGGCCTGATGCTATGGGAGTTATGGGAATTATGGAAATTATGGGAATTATGGGTGAGCCTGCGGTCACAGTGACAGCGACACGCCCACGCTCACGCAGCGGGGCAACGCGGGGCCGTAGATATAGCCCGAGTCGCGGCGTGCACCGCTGTCAAAATCATTCTGGTAAGAGTTGAAGATGTTGCTCACGCCTGCCGAGAGGTCGAGGTCGACGCGGTTGAACACGCGGAAACAGTAGGTCAGTTTCAGCGACGCGTCGAAGAATGACTGCGTGTGCACGGCCAGATCCACATCAGTGCCCGACCCTTCAAGATGCTGTACCAGCATCGGCCCGGTGCCGGTGCCTGTAAGCGTGGCCTTCAGCGAGCGGGTGACATTCCAGTTGGCGGTAAAATAGCCGTAGACATCCGGCGTGCGGAACATACGTTTCTCGGCGGGAACATCCGGATTGTCGCTCCACTGCTCGGGCTCCTTGTAACGGCTGCGCTGCAAGGTCACACCACCCTGCACGTCAAAACGGCTTGAGAAGAACGCCTTGGCCTCTACATTTATGCCCATAACGCGGGCACCCGACCCGTTGTAGCGCTCAAGCACGGCGTTTCCGTTGGCGTCGAGACCGTCGAGCTTACGGAGGGCGAACACATCGCGCAGGTCAGTAAAGAACCCCTCGACAAGCAGGTTTGTCTGCACGTTGCCGAAACGGTGGTACATGTCGGCCGACAGGCTCACACTCTGTGAGCTCTCCTGTTTAAGCCCCGGAGCCAGCACGGTGACCACGCGCTCGCCGCCGACAATGGCCACATGAAAATCCTCGTCGTAGGCCTGCGGCGAACGGAAACCGGTGGAATACGACGCACGGAAATTAAAATTCTCGCTCGGATTGTAACGCACGTTGACGCGCGGCGACACTATGGCGTTGTGGATCATCGAGTGTTTGTCGACACGCGCTCCCATCAGGAAACCCCACTGCCGGTTCTTCCACTCGTTCTGCAGATAGGCGCTGTATATGTTCACGTTCTGAAGAATATCGTGGTCATACCCCACGGTGACGTCATGCAGACGGTTGTATGAGTATTCCACACCGGCCACAAGCTCGGCCGGCATGAACAGGAACCGGTTCATCGGGTGCGTCCACTGCGATCCGGCGGTCACCACAAGGTCTGAGGTGCGGCCGTATGCGTCGGGATCCATGTCAGAGCCGTAGTAGCTCTGGCGCTTTGTGGCCTGTGTGGCTGCGAATACCGACAGATGGTCGCGACGGTCGCGGAACCAGAGGTCGAACGTTGCCTCGCCGGCATGGATGTTGTGGTCGGTCTGTTCGGCTATCATTGCCGTATGGGGCGGATTGTCGAGGTTGTCGCCCCCGCGGCGGTACTCGTGCGTGTTGTGGTATTCGAGCGTGAGCTTTGTGTTTCCTGAGGTTCTGAGAAACGTGCGGGCGCCTATTGTCTGGCTCTTCAGCTCGGCCACCTCGGTGAAACCGTCGCCATTGTGGTCATATCCGCCGCGCGTGCGTGTCTGGCCATAGATGAACATGCCGGCCTTGTTGTTGTCGGTCACCACCGAGGCATTGAGGGTGGTGTTGTTGTCGAGCGTGCCCGACGGACCTATCGACGTAAGCTGGTGCGACAGCTGTGCCGAATTGGTCATGGGGTCTTTGGTGATGATGTTTATGGTGCCACCCACGGCCGACGAGCCGAACAGCGCCGAACCGCCGCCGCGCATCACCTCCACGCGCTCTATCATATTGGCGGGAATCTGTTCAAGGCCGTAGACGCCTGTCAGCGCCGAGAATACCGGACGCGAGTTCATCAGTATCTGCGAGTAGTGACCGTCAAGACCGTTTATCCTCACCTGCGTGAAACCGCAGTTCTGGCAGTCGTTCTCGACGCGCACGCCGGGCTGAAAGTCAAGACCGTCGGCCAGCGAGCATGCACCTACATCGAGGAAGGTCTTCCCCGACAGCACATTTACCAGCGACGGACTCTCGCGGCGGCGTGTCTCGGTCTTCGACGACGTGACCACGACCTGGTCGAGCATGAAGGCATCGGGGGCAATCTCGAAATTCAGCTCCACGGTCTGGTGTGCGTCCACGGCTGTCTTCTTGCTCTCGGTGCGGTATCCGAGCATCGAGACCTCAAGCGTATATGTGCCGGGGGTAAGGTCGCGGAACACATAGTGCCCCGAACCGTCGGTCATTGTCGCCAGATTCGTACCTGTTATCTTTACCACGCATCCGGGGATGTGGTCGCCGTTGTCGGCATCTATCACATGGCCCCCGATGTTGGCGTCTGACACGGAGGCCGCAAGCGCGCTTGCAGAGATTGCCGCCATCAATACGGCGGCAATCAGAGAAAGTGTCTTCCTAATCATCCTAAACTTTTGCTCTTTTCTGATTCAAGATGCAAAGTTACGGACTTCGCGTCACCCTGACAATACTCAAAAATAGTGAGCCGCGCATGCGGAATGTGGCCGATTTATCACAAATCCACGGTCATTAAGCACCGCCGCCCGGCTCGTGACCCACGACAAAACGGCCTCCGCGGTAAATGAAACCCACTACACCCAGCGCGGCCAGACGCACTATGGCATCGGCGGCGGTGCGGCGCGAAAGGTGCGCCCGCAACTCAAATTCCCCGGGTTCTATATACTCTTCAAGCTCAAGCAGATGCAACAGCGCACGCTCGGCTGCCGAGAATGTTAGCAGACCGCCCGCCGCGCCGGCCCGACGCCGCCAGGCCTCGACCATCAGCGGGTGTGCCGCGATATTCTCGTCGGCCACGCGGTAATATGCCTTCAGGCGGTCACCCTCCTCGCGCACGCATACCGGCCTGCGGTCGACCCGCGGAATCTCCACACGGTACACCACCGCACCCCCCTCGCAGCGGAACGCGGTCATCTCGACCTCAACAGCCGGAGTGCAGTACATCCCCGCCGCCGCATCAATCATATAGAGGTCTTCGTCAGAGCGCACCCCGGCCACCACACCGTTGTCTTTAACGCCGATGAGCAGGCGGCCGCCGTCGTGGTTGGCGAATGCCGAGATGGAGCGGGCAATCTTGCGGGCATCGGAGATCTGGAATTTGAAATCCTGATGCTCATGCTCCCCCTCCTCTATGAGGCGGCGTATGTAATAAGCGCCTTTGATGGCCTTTATGTCCTTGACTGTCGCCATGGTCTGTGATGTTTGCTGCGGGCAGCCGGTTTCGGATCCCTTATACCGGGTAAACAAGATTGGCGTCGGTCGGGTTCGCCAGAACCTCGTCGAGATATATGCGCGCCTGGCGGCGTGCGTCGGCAAGGTTCATGAACGAGTAGTTGCCGCAGTCGCGCGGGGTAGCGCCGGGCACCTCCCCTTCGAAACCGGCGATGAACGCGTATGTCTCCCTGAGCAGACCGAGGATGTCGCGCGGCTCAAGCTCGCCCTGCAGTATCAGATAGTTGCCTGTACAGCACCCCATCGGACCCCAGTAGACAATCTTGTCGGCCCACTCGGGGTGGTTGCGCAGATATGTGGCGGCAAGATGTTCCATGGCATGGAGTGTATCGGGGGCGAGCGCCGGCTGGCGGTTGGGCTCGGTCATGCGTACGTCGAACGTGGTGAGCGTGTCGCCCGACGGAGTGATGTCGCGGCGGCTCACATACACACCGCGCAAAAGACGGTTGTGGTCAATGGTGAACGATGCTATCTTCTTCATGACAATATGGTCTTCAATACCTTGAACGTGGCCTCGGTGGCATCGTCCCAGAAATTCAGATACTGGTCGAGATGGTCTGGCGCGCCGGGATAGTCGCTGACAACCCTTATCACGGCAAACGGAATGCCGCGCAGCCGGCAGACCTGGGCGATGGCGCCAGACTCCATGTCGACGGCTATGGCCTCGGGGTAAAGCGAGAGGATCCGGTCAAGTTCGGCGCGGTTGTCGACGAACATGTCGCCCGAGGCAAGCATCCCATGTTTCAGGCCCTCGATCTGCCCCAGCGCCGGGAGCATTGCCAGCCCCTCGCGGCAGCTGAACCGTGCCGGCATCCCCTGCACCTGGCCGCGCTCGTTGCCCGGGCCGCACCACACGTCGTGATACGCCACCTCGTCGGCAACCATCACGTCGAGGATTCCGGCAGCGCCGCCGGTTCCACCCGCGATGCCCGAGTTCACAATCAGTTCAGGGTGAAAAAAGCTGTCGAGCACCATAGTGCCCACGGCGGCATTCACTTTGCCGATGCCGCACTGCATCACGGCCACCTCGTTGGCACCGATGCGGCCTGTATATATCACGCGTCCGTCGGTCTCCACCTGCCGCATATCGCTGACAATAGGGAGCAGACGGTCAAGTTCGGCCTGCATGGCCACGATAATTCCTGTTTTCATATCACAAAGTTACGAACTTCATAAACTTTTTTAGCTGTCAGGGAACGATTTTTGGTTACTTTTGTGTTTATATACTGAGAGCGCGTGCGCTCCCGCCTATGGTGAATTTATAACGTTCCACTATTTATATCAGCTATGAACTTCAAAGCCAATACATTGATTTCGTTCACCGCGCTCATCCTCGGGATTGTGGTGCTCTGCTATATCGGACGTCCGATAACCAACATCGTGCTTTTCATCTGCGGCCTCGCGTTCGTGGTGCCCGGCATACTCACCCTGCTGGGTCTCTCGTTCAAGCATAGTGCCGAGAATCATTCGGCCGCCGACCGCGCCCTGCGGTTCATCTGCGGCATAGGCGGACTGGGTCTCGGCGTGGTGGTATGGTGCATGCCCGACGTGTTCCGTCCGCTGCTGGTCTATCTGTTCGGCATCCTGCTCATCGCCGGCGGCATACACCAGTGCGCACAGCTCTCGCGCAAGGCACGTGCCGCACAGTACCCGGGCTGGCTCCTCCTGGGTGCCCTCGTGATTCTTGTAGGGGGTGTGGTGCTTATCGTAGTCGACTTCTTCCATAAACCCGCCGACAGCGAGAAATGGGTATTGCTCACCACCGGCATCGGCGCCGTAATCTACGGTGTCAACGGTCTGATAATAACCTCATACGCTTATTCACAGCACCGCCGCGACACCA